>Ga0082212_10010098_pt1 | contig 12117 bp, 13 predicted proteins | sample TergutNt197P3_FD_71548 | JGI IMG/M metagenome (GOLD analysis project Ga0082212, IMG submission 71548) | Neocapritermes taracua P3 segment gut microbial communities from Petit-Saut dam, French Guiana - Nt197 P3 | ecosystem: Host-associated > Arthropoda: Insects > Digestive system > Gut ... | reverse complement strand
GTTAAGACATTTAAAGCATTATATCCCGAATATGAAAACCATAAACTCTATCTCGGCATAGCTGCGTTGTCGTTTAAAGAGAACGTTGAAAACGTTATCCGGCAAGAGGGGATTGCCGTAATAAAACAGATAGGCGACAAGATGGTAATAAATAGTGAAAATTTGAAGGAATTTTAGATACAATGCTCAATGTTCAGCGCTCAATGCACAATTATTGTCATAATAAAATTATACGCTGTGCATTGAGCATTGAAAAACTCTCCGTTTTTATGAAAGATTAAGTTCTATTCCGAATTAGTCACTATTTTCGCCTGCATTGCAAGATACTCAACAAGCTTCTGCTCTGAAATAATCCCCTGAGAAACAAGTATAATACCTATCAAGCCGCCTTCATTCTGCTGTATTTCAATCGCCTTATTCATCTGCTCCTTTGTGATAACACCATTTTCAACTAACATTTCACCAAGTAAAGGTTTTGACATTTATATCCTCCGCAATTAACCCTCTATTTTTTATATATATACAATAAATAATATACTTAAAAAAAATCAAGCATTAACATTAATTTTTATAATAGTTTTGCTACCCTATTTTTCCAAAGATTATTTTGCCTATCCCTCTCGGAAATGTTCATAACAGGCTCAAATCTCTCTATTATTTTATTTTCCCTGCTAATTTCATCTATTGTATTATATAAGCCGGATGTAAGTCCTGTAAGATATGCCGCCCCTAACGCTGTTGACTCCCTTATTTCAGGAATCAGAACCGGGACTCCAAGAATATCAGACTGAAACTGCATAAGAAACCTGTTCTCAGTAGCGCCGCCGTCAACTCTCAGCTCTGGAATAGACTTCATTGTCTCCTGCTCCATAGCCTTTATAACATCCATAGATTGAAACGCAATAGATTTTAAAGCCGCCCGTACAATCTGCTCCCTTGTAGTATCCCTTGTCAAGCCAAAAATAGCCCCCCTTACATCCATATCCCAATAAGGAGCGCCAAGCCCTACAAATGCAGGGACAAAAACCACCTCATCCTCTTTGTTAAAAAGAGACGATGCCATCCCCTCAGACTCTGAGGCGCTGACAAAAAACTTCATGTAGTCCCTTAACCACTGCATAACAGCGCCCCCAATAAACACAGACCCTTCCAGGGCATAAACAGGCTCGCCTCTGTTATCAGGCGTAAGCGTGGTTAAGAGTCCATGCTTTGAGATTATATAATCGCCGCCATTGTTAAGGAGCATAAAACATCCGGTTCCATAGGTATTTTTTGTTGTTCCGGGATGGAGACAACCCTGCCCTGCCATAGCAGCCTGCTGATCTCCGGCAATCCCTCCGATTAATATTCCGTCAGGGAGGCCGGGAAAATCCCATGTCTTCCCAAAGGGATGCGCAGAGGGCTTGACCTCAGGCAATATACTTAGGGGAATATCTAAAATTTCACACAACTCGGCAGACCATTTTTTCTCTTTTATATCAAATATAAGAGTCCTTGATGCATTTGTATAATCCGTAGCATGGACTTTGCCGCCGGTAAGTTTCCACAATATCCATGTATCTATTGTTCCGAATTTCAACATCCCCCTCTTTGCCAGAGGCCGGGCGTCAATAACATTATCAAACATCCACTTAATCTTTGTCCCTGAAAAATAGGGATCAAGCAGAAGACCGGTCTTCTCTCTGAAAACGGCGTCGTAGCCGCGCTCCCTTAATTGACTGCATATCCCGGCAGTTCTGCGGCACTGCCATACTATTGCATTGTATATAGGCTTGCCCGATCCACAGTCCCATAACAGGGAAGTCTCCCTCTGATTGGTTATCCCTATAGATATTGCATTTTTAGGATTAAGGTCCCCATTTTTTATTGCTTCAGGTATAAGAGCGGTTATGGAATCCCATATCTCCAAAGCATCATGCTCAACCCAGCCGGGATGAGGAAAATATTGAGTAAATTCTCTATATGCGCTTGAGATTATCTTAACGTTTTCATCAAAGCAGAAGACCCTGTTTCCTGTTGTGCCAAGGTCAATTGATATTATGAATTTTCTGTCAGGCATTTATCCTTTGTGCCTCTGCGAGAGGCTACTCCTGTTTATGCTAAATTAAGTTTCTTTATCTCAAATCATCCCTAATCCGTCAAACACTTAAAAAAGTCTTGAAATTACTAAAGCGGAATTATTTCATAGTCAATATCTTAACATAAAGTAATGCTGTAAACAAATTGATAGAGAAACAATATAAAAAAAATGTTACATAATATATTCAACAAAAAAATAATCTTTATAGCCGAAATAGGACTCAATCACAATGGCGATCTAAAATTAGCCGAGCAGATGATAATTAAAGCTGCCGAAGCGGGAGCGGATGCCGTTAAATTTCAGACATTTATCCCTGAAAAGATGATATCCCCATACAGCTCATACCTTTTGGGAAAGGGCCGGGAAAATGGCAATAAAGAGTACAAAGACTATGAGATTATTGACTTTTTTAAAAAATTCTGTTTTACATCCGATCAATGGAAAACCTTAAAAGATATGGCAGAGAGATGCAATGTTGAATTTTTTTCGGCGCCGTTTGATAATGAATCGGTTGATCTTCTTGAAGATTTAAATGTAAGGCTTTATAAAATCGCATCCTCCGAATTGACCAATACTCCCCTGCTGCGAAAAATAGCCTCTGCGAAAAAACCTGTTATTCTTTCAACCGGAATGTCAAAACCGGAAGAGATTGAAACAGCTATTGAAAATCTAAAGAGATACGGCTCCCCTGAAATCGTTCTGCTCCATTGTGTATCGCTATATCCTACTGAAAAAAATGAAGCAAACCTCAATAGAATCGTCTCTCTTAGCGAAAAATTTAAAGTGCCTGTAGGCTTGTCTGATCACACCGGAGATTATGAAACAGCCTTAATTGCGGCGGCTTTAGGAGCCGTGGTTTTTGAAAAACATTTTATTATAGACAATAATCACGAGTGTCCTGATAAAGTAGTTTCAATAACAGCAGATCAGTTTAAAGAGATGATAGATAAAGTCAATCATACTATTGCGATCATGGGAGAGGGAAAAATTGAATATTCGGGGAGGGAGACTCATACAGCCCTTGGAGCAAGGAGGAGTCTCTTTGCGGATAAAAACATTAAATCGGGGGATATTCTCACAGAAGAGGATGTAACAGCGCTTAGGCCCGGGACAGGTCTATCGCCGGAGATGATTGACGATATAGTCGGCAAGATATCTAAAACCGATATAGATGCAGGTTCAATCCTGAAACAGGAATACTTTGAATAACCGGAGCAGATAATGCGAACTAAAATTCTTATAATTACAATATTACCGCTATTGATATTTGGGTGTACATCATCAATATGGATTGCCATCACAAAAAAAGAGAGCAAACTATACACTAAAAATGAAAAATTAATACTCATAGATGCTGCATCCGCCGTAAACTACGGATATGGCTTTGACCCCGATCTGCTCATTGACTACCTCTTTATAGCAGGAAAATTTACAGATAAGGAGATTACGGCAAGATCTCCCGAGATGAAGAAAGCTATGGCCAAATACAACGCCGATGAGATTGTATCTTTTTATGAAAAAACCGTCCGGCTGAAAGAGACTCTGATCTGGAAAATAGATAATCTCACAAAGAACAAAAAATGGATAAATGCAACTTATATTCAAAGGGAACTTTTACCTGAGGCAGAACTCTTTCTTTCCATACTTGAAAAGAATGTTATACAGATAAATCCGCAATATGGACTTAATATAGAGGCTAAAAAGAGCGCAATTAAAAAGAGGACAATATACCGGCTTGACATGGAATATGAAGATATGCTCTACAGGAAACAGAGGAGAGAGAGATAAAAAATTTTTAACGCTCATTACCGAGAATTACTTGAGAAATAGAGTTTTCTTTTCGATTAGAAATATATAGAATATTATTTAGAGAGAATTGTTGTGAAAAATATATCCAAACTATTAATTATATCCATACTGTTTTTTGCTGCTGCGGGGCCGCTATACTCAAAGGGGGTGCATATTCTATGCTATCATACCTTTTTGGAGAGAAAGGATCCATACTCATTTGCAGTCAATCAGTTTAAGGATCAATTAGTGCAATTAAAAAATAGCGGCTTTAAATTTGTCTCCTTTGAAGATATAATTAATGATAGAATAGAGGGGAATAAAAATATACTAATCAGCATAGATGACGGTCATAAAACCGTTTATCAGGCATATTTCACGATTATGAAACCTATGGGGATTAAACCTCTCCTTGGAATATATCCTGCTATAATCAGCAGACAAAATTATGCCATGACATGGGAACAGGTAAAGGAACTTTCGGATGAGGGATGCTATATTGCATCACACGGCTATTACCACATGTATCTGTCTGAAAAATATTATAAGTCTGATCCTGCAGGCTTTAAAAAGGAGATATATCACTCTAAAAAAATATTGGAAGAGAAGCTAAATAAAAAAATCGAGACAATGGTATATCCATTCGGCGTATACAGCGATATTGCAATATCGGAATTAAAAAATGCAGGCTATAAATATGGGATGACTATAATAGCAAAGATGGAAGCGCTGCCGGTTAATAACAATTTTCAAATAAACCGCTATCTTATGACAAAATCCGCTCACAAGGGGGTTCTTGCCAGAATCTCAAAACAGACAGGCAATGATCAAATCAGCATTAACCCGGAAAAAAATAAAGCTCCTATTCCCCAAAATATAACGACAGATAATGTTCAGAGCAGCATTATCACAGAGACAAGCAATCCCCTTGCTGCAAATAATATAACGGCAGATAATGCGAAAGAGACCATTAGCTCCGATAGCGCTGAAAAAACAGAAGTGACGCCTATTGTGCCCGGCAATATGGCTAAAAAATCGATCATTTACTATCCTGAAAGAATAAAAAAAATTATATCCGAAGACGTTTTTGCGGAAGTCCCAAATGAGGTAAAAAAGCCGGATGTTAGATCCAATACTAATACTAAATTTAAGCCGTTTGTTCACTCTCCTCAACTGAAAAAGAACGAACAAAAAGTAACTGAAAAAAAAAATTCGGAAAAAGAAGAAGGAAGTTTAGCTGACATAGGAAGTTTCAGATTCCCCGATTTTAAAGATAGATACTGCTCTATTTCCGAAAAATTATCATCTTTCATTCTTGAAATAATAGACAAGACACAGTCCAATATTGACGTTGTTAAGCTAAAGATTATTGGGATTTTTAATAGAGAGAGTTGATTTTACAAGTAAAGCGAAAAAGTTAAAGATAACGCATTATCTTTAACTTTTTATTGCAGAAAGTAAAGGATTATAATTTTATCTTTTTCCTCTTGACAAAGCGTTGAATATCTTCCACATTTGAACTATGAAAGTAGATGAAGTTAGAGAAATCAAAGAACGTATTTATGAGCATACAAAAAATTTTACTTTTGAAGAATTACGGGACTATTATGCTAAAAGTACGGACAAGGCGGAAAAACTCATTGCAGAAATACGCAAAAAAAAGGGGCTTAATATTAAAATCAACGAATAGCAATAAATTGCTGCTAAAAAAGTAAATTAAAATTTGTTGACATCCTTATATAAATAATTAAAATACCATAATGGGTTAGACTGCGCTGTTAATCACATAAATCATAGTTCACAACCGGAGATAAACTATGCTGCTTGGAATAGATGTTGGAGGAACTCATACTGATGCCGTACTTATTGACAAGGGTGGCATTAAGTCAACTTTTAAGGCTAAAACAGATAAGCAAAATCTTTTTGATACAATCATTACGGCATTAAAAGAGGTAACCTCTGAGGTTAATGTTAAGGAGATTAAGAATATCAACCTCAGTACAACCCTCTCTACAAATGCAATAATAGAAAATAAACTTGAAAAGACCGGTCTATTTATATCTTCGGGACCGGGGATCAATCCTGAAAATTTTAAGATAGGGGACAATACCTATATCATAGAGGGATCAATAAACCACAGAGGTAGTGAAATCTTAAAGTTAGATACTGCCGCGCTTGAAAAGAATATTAAGGAATGTGTCAAAGAGGGAGTAAAGGTATTTGCAGCAGTTACAAAGTTTTCTACAAGAAATAACATTCAGGAGATGCAGGTTAAAGACTCGCTGAAAAGTAATGCCGATTTTGTTACACTGGGTCATCTCCTCTCAAGTCAGTTGAGCTTCCCAAGAAGGGCTGCAACCGCATATTACAACTCGGCAGTATGGAGGATTAACTCTAACTTTCTTACCTCTGTTATTGACGCATTAAAAAAGATGGGGATTGACGCTCCTGTAAATATTCTCAAAGCGGATGGAGGAACAATGCCTGCCGAAGTCTCAAAATCCCTTTCGGTAGAATCTATACTCTCAGGGACCGCGGCAAGCGTAATGGGGATTACTGCGCTCTGCAAGATAACCGACGACGCCGTAGTTTTGGATATTGGAGGAACAACAACGGATATAGCGCTCTTTGCTTCCGGAGTCCCCCTAATAGAGAAGGATGGAATCTCTATAGGAAAAATTCCCACCCTTGTACGCTCTCTGCAGAACAGGTCAATCGGTATTGGAGGCGATTCTGCAATATCAATTATAAATGGCGAGGTTAAGGTTGGACCTGAAAGAAAGGGGCCAAGCGCGGCAGAGGGTGGAATTGAACCTACACTTATTGACGCCATGAATTGCGCAGGCATGACCAATCATTTTAATAAGGAAAAATCTATTGAGGCAATAAAAAAGTTAAGTGAAAAAAATAAATTATCTCCCCCCGATGTTGCCTCAAAGGCTATAGAATTTGCCGTAAAAAAGATCAAAGATGAAATAGATAAACTGCTATTTGAGGTAAATCAAAAGCCGGTATATACCGTACATGAAATGCTTCAGGGGAGAAAGATAGCGCCAAAGAAAATTTATATTATCGGAGGTCCTGCCAAGGCATTTGCAGATGTGATGAAGGGTGACCTTGAAATTATTGTACCTGAAAATCATAGTGTTGCAAATGCCATAGGTTCAACTCTTGCAAAGACAACATTTGAGTCTGAGCTCTTTTCGGATACGGGAAAAGAGAAGATGGTCATCCCGAATATCGGCATAAAGGAGAGCGTATCAAAAAATTATACGCTTCAAAGTGCGGAGAAAGATCTCATCTCATATACTAAAAAATATCTTGAAAAACAGGGTTACAGAGAGAGCGATCTGAATATAGAAATTGTCGAGTCTTCAAACTTTCGTATGATTGCAGATTATTTCTCCTCAGGAAATGACATACGGGTAAAATGCCAGATTAAACCTGGCGTAATGATGAATCTCTATAAATAAAAGCGAGGACATTATGCTGAAAGCAAAAAATAGATTAGGTCTAATATTTTTTCCGGCTTATGACTGGGCAATATCCGCAACACATCCAGAGAGGGAGGAGCGTCTCCTCTATACTCAGGATCAGCTTAGGGAAGAGGGTATTTTTGACATAGAGGGGATTGTTGAACTAAAACCGGACATTGCAACCGAGGAGGACGTTATGCGCTCCCACTTCTGTTTTCCCGATGTTCAAAGCGTTATAACCGAATCGCACATGATCTCTGCAGGGGGTGCAATCAGGGCTGCAAGGGCCGTACTGGATGGTGAAGTAGACAAGGCATTTGCATTGGTAAGGCCTCCTGGACACCATGCCATGAAATCGGTGCATGGGAACAGGGGATTCTGCAATATCAATAACGAAGCGATAATGATAGAATATATCAGAGAAAAATATGGCAAGCGCAAAATTGCCATTGTTGATACGGATTGCCACCATGGAGACGGAACACAGGATATTTACTGGCACGACTCGGACATACTCTTTATATCTCTGCATCAAGGGGGGATATATCCCGGTTCAGGCTACCCTCGTGAACTTGGCGGACCTAACGCAAGAGGAAAGACGATAAATATCCCTCTGCCGGCAAATACGTCCGAAGAGGGTTTTATATTCACCATTGATAAAATGGTGCTCCCTATACTTAAAGATTTTAAGCCTGAGCTTATAGTAAACTCTGCAGGTCAGGACAATCACTATACAGACCCTATTACAAATATGAACTTTACAGCGCATGGATATGCACTTCTAAACGAAAAGCTCAATCCAGATATTGCCGTTCTTGAAGGGGGATATTCAATCCAGGGAGCGCTCCCTTATGTAAATCTGGGAATTGTCCTTGCAATGGCAGGACTCGATTATTCAAGCGTTAGGGAACCTGATTATAACAAAAACTATCATCAGCAGAGCAGGGAAGTTACAGACTATGTAAAGAAATTGGAAGATCAGGTGCTTAACTGCTATTTTAATCCTGCGCCGGATTTAGAGAGGGCGCCTTACGGAGAATTTTCATCAAGGCGGAAAAATATCTACTACGACACCGACGGGATACAGGAGAACCAGCAGGAACATATTATGATGTGCAAAGAATGCCGCGGCGTATTTATGATCGACTCAACATCATCGGTAAATTCTCCATGTATAGGGATTGAAATACCTGTTGATGGCTGCAACAGATGTCAGGAAGCGGGCTACAGGTTATTTGATCAGGCGGTAAAGTCTAAAGACTATATGACCGTTCAATTAACAGATAGGGTAAATAGAGTTTATAAACGGGTGAGCGAGTAGGATCTATTTTACCTCCATATTAAGCGCGATGACGGATTAATTGCATCAAAAAACTTATTGACGAAAACAATAAAAACTTGCAATTTTCGTCAATAAGCTGCATCTTTGCAAAATGTTAAACATACAAAAAATGAATATTAATGATTACAAGAATGCTTTAACGCAATTATGCGCTAAAAACAGGGTAAAGTCGCTGTATGTGTTCGGTTCTGTATTGACAAGCCGTTTCGACAAAGACAGCGATATTGATTTGATTGTTGAGATTGACTCTGTAAATCCGTTGGAATACGCTGATTGTTATTTTAATTTGAAATTTGCATTGCAGGATTTGTTCAATCGCCCTATCGATTTACTTGAAAATAAAGCCATCAAAAACAACTATCTGCGTCAAAAAATTGATAAATCCAAACAATTGATTTATGCAAATGGATAAAGATATAAAAATTTATTTGTCAGATATTGAAAGGTCAATCAATGAAATATTTGGCTTCCTTCCTGAAAAACGAGACTTTGTTGAATTTCAAAAAGACTTAAAAACCCGCAAGGCGGTTGAACGGAATATTGAAATCATTGGCGAAGCAATGAACAGAATTTTGAAAATTGACCCTCAATTTCCGATAGATGTTTCCCGTAAGATTGTCGATACAAGAAATCGGATTATACACGGTTATGACAGCGTTTCGGAAGACATTTTATGGATGATTATTGTCAACTATTTGCCTAATCTCGAAAAGCAAGTAAAAGAATTATTATAAAATTTTACTTGATAATATTTCATTCAATAATTATTCATGGGTTATATTATTTTTAGAAATAATGTTATATAAACCTATTAATAAATATGAGTTGAATATGTCTATTTTTGAAGTAATCGCAGAGAGAAGAATTGAACAGGCAATTGCCAACGGCGAGTTTGATAATCTGTCGTGCAAAAATAAACCCCTTAATTTAAATGATATGGATATGGTTCCGGAAGAGTTAAGGTTATCTTATAAGATACTTAAAAATGCAGGTATAATTCCCGAGGAGCTTGAGCTTAAAAAACATATTTATAATCTTCACGATCTGTTAAACGCATGCGCAGATGAAGATGAGAGAAAAAAGATCAGAGCAACTATTACCGAAAAGCAGCTTAGATATAATATGATAATGGAATCAAAGGGTGTAAAGGTAGTAGATCAATTCTATCAGGAAAAGATTTTAGAAAAACTAAAATAAATTACCCTAAAAACTCTCTCGCCATCTCTATATCGTTTACCATAAATCCGTCAGCGCCAGATTCATAGACCCGTTTTAATTGCGCTTCATCATTTATATTCCATACATGAACCTTAATATCCTTTTTATGGAGCTGTTCAATAATAGCGCTGTTTGCAATATATGACAGGCCGATTTTTTCCGGCGCCTGAAATGCATCCGCTTTAAAATTCTTGGTTACATTCAATAATCCGGTCTTGAACAGGGCGTATATGCCGAGTATTTCCCAAAGGGAAAATGCCGTAGCGCTCTCAGGGATCATCTTTCTTACAAGTTTAATGTTACCGCCGTTTATTGAAGATGTAATAATCCTCTCCTCTGCTTTAGATGACTTCACAACAGAGATATATTGCGTAACTAATTCAATATTTTTGTCAGTAATTGTGATATTAAATCTTTTATCAGGGAAAGAGTCAAAAATTTTATTCAGCGGAATAAATTCATCGCCGGCAGTGGGTACAACAACTTCTTTATCTTTTGAAAGCCGAATGTTTAAGCAGACCACATCCGCTCCGGCTAAAAATGCTTTTTCTATTGTCTGAATTGAGTTATCCGGCAGCTTATCCGCTTCGGCGCCGTTGTAAAAAATAACCGGTTCCGGAATAAAAAATTTTTTCATAAACTCCTTCCTGATTTTAATGTTTATATATCATAAAAACTGGGCACGCAGATGGCGCAGATTGTCAATATTTTTTTAATTCAATTATTTCTTGACAAAATTTATTGAAATTTATTATATTCAATTTTACAAAATATTTAAAAATTAATATAATGAGGCAGCCCGAACAAACATGTCACCAGACAATCCCGACCCTTTAAGTAGTCCACTAATAAAAAAAATCATAAACAGAATAAAAAAACGGTTCATCAACTCTGACGAAAACTCCTTTGATGCCGAAGCATATGAACAGTTAGATACCCCAAGAAAAGATATGATTCATGGGGTTGTTATGCTGTCTGAATTAAATGCTAAAGATATCATGATCCCCAGAGTTGACCTTGTTGCCATTGATGTTGAAGCCGATTTAAAGGAGCTTGTTAAGACAATAATAGATGCCGCTCATTCCAGATTGCCGGTATATGAGGGTACTATCGATAATATAATAGGGATTCTTCATGTGAAAGATATGATCAAGCTGATACCTCTTTCCGGTAAAATGAAAAAATTTAATATGAGAAAACTTATTCATGAACCATTCTTTATTCCTGAAACAATGCCGCTCGATGAGCTGCTTCTTGAATTTAAAGTTAAAAAATTTCACCTTGCAATTGTTATAGATGAATATGGCGGTCTTGGAGGGATTGTAACCTTGGAAGATATTTTAGAAGTTATAGTCGGCGACATCAATGATGAATTTGATACGGAAGAACTTCCGGAATTTGAAAAGATAGGGGCTAACTCATATGATGCAGATTCAAGAATGTTAATCTCTGATTTTAATGATGAACTTAACTTAGAAATACCTACGGATGATTTTGATACAATCGGCGGATTTGTATTTGATCTTTTTGGGAGAGTGCCTGAGCTTGATGAGACTATAAAGTATGAGAATATATCATTTAAAATAAAAGAGATATCGGGAATAAAGATAATGCGCATTACCGCAACAATTCTAAAACAGAAATAGTCATGCCGCAGGAAAAAGATATAGGAGTAGTTCTGTCAAAAAAAAATTCCGGCGAGGCAGACCATATATGCAGTATCTACACAAAAAATTCAGGTAAAGATAAGTTCATCTTTAAAGGATTAAAAAAGTCTACAAAGAGACCAAGGACAGCCTCCGAGCCGGGCTCTATTCTTAACATTATATACTATAATGGAAGAGAGGGGAGAATAAATACCATTTCTGAATTTGATATTCTCGCAAACTATAGCGCTATTAGAAAAAGCAGCGAAAAGATATTCTCTCTCTATTTTATTCTGGAACTTGTTGATTTAACAACAGGATTATCAGACACAAACAGCAAGATATTCAATCTTCTATATGCAGGTATTGAAACGCTTTACAATACTCAGTATCCCAAACACTTTGTAATTTTTTTTACCATAAAATACCTTATGCTTCAGGGAGTTTTTTCTGATATAAGCAGATGCTCATGGTGCGGGAACAGTGATCCTAAAACATTGGTCATAGACACTGATAAACTGAGGGTGTCATGTTTAATCTGTACTGATCTGAGTTCAGCTCTGATTA
>Ga0082212_10010097_pt1 | contig 12117 bp, 12 predicted proteins | sample TergutNt197P3_FD_71548 | JGI IMG/M metagenome (GOLD analysis project Ga0082212, IMG submission 71548) | Neocapritermes taracua P3 segment gut microbial communities from Petit-Saut dam, French Guiana - Nt197 P3 | ecosystem: Host-associated > Arthropoda: Insects > Digestive system > Gut ... | reverse complement strand
CCCGTTCCCGCCCAAAATCACAAGCGCGTCGAAATTTTCTTTTTTGTAATTGTTTATCATTTTATCTATTTTGTCCGTATTATTTTCGTCCGGGTCGCGCATTTTTTTGAACGGCTGGCGCGAAGTACCGAGAATCGTGCCCCCTTCGCGCAAAATCCCGGAAAAGTCGTCCGGGCTCATTTCGCGCCATATGCCCTCGATCAGCCCCAAATATCCGTCCTGTATGCCGTACAGCCGAAGCTCCGGGATATATGCGTAAAGCGTCTTCGCGACGGCTCTCATGACCGCGTTGAGCCCCTGGCAGTCCCCGCCGCTTGTGAGCATTCCTATTTTCACTCTCAAAACCCATCCTCTCTGTTTATTTGCGCAGGCACGGTCTGCGCTATCCCGCCTCGTTTGCCTCGCGGAAAGCCGCGATGGATTTTTCGAGGGTGCCGTTCACCTTCTTCTCGAGCTTTTCGGTGGTCGAGACAAACGTGTTCGATTTTGCCGCAGCCAGCCCCGAATAGGGGGCGCGCGCGTCGTTCATCCAGATCGAGTCGCCCAAGTCGAAAAACCTGTTGGCTATCAGCATATCGAGCATATCGCGGGATTCGTCGTCGCGGGTCGCCTTTTCCTGCACCACCAGATCGTAATATTTCGGTATCACATTGAGGTAATACTCGCAGGCGAGCGCCTCCATCAGCGCGGAAGTCATGGGAAGGTCGCTGTTCGTGGTCGGGACCACCAGCGGGATGAGCCCGGTCACCCTCGCGGCATAAGGCTCGCCCGCAGGCTGCCCCTCATATGTCGGATACGGTATTATTCCGTAGTCGGCGTCCATCGCCCGGAGCGCCTGCACGGTATACATGGAGCTGCTGGCAAACAGGCTGCGGCCGTCGGCGAATATCCGCATCACTATCCCGATCGGGTGCCCCGAAACGGAGCCCGCGTAATGTGGCATTTTGTCGGTCAGCACGTTGAACTCCACGTTTCCTTCGTGGGCGAAGTCGTATTGCTTGTTGAATATATCGAACAGCTTGTCGTTGCCGGGCACGTTGAAATACGGCAGGTCGTTTTCGTCCTTGGCGATCAGCGGTATCCTGTTGGCGTACCAGAACGAAGGATAATAATAGTCCGTCGAAATTATCACCCCGTACTGGTCGATGTCGGTGTATTCGCCGTCCCCGTCGACATCCCTTGTGACCGAGCGTCCCAGCTCGTACATTTTGTCCATCGTCCAATTGCCGCCCTGCACCAAATTATGTATGTTTTCCATGCCCTCGTTTTTCACCATCTCCTTGTTGTACACAAGAAAGCACATATAGTCCAGCGCGCCCATCATGTTCGCGCCGGAGGCGAAATACAACGTTCCCTCGATCGACAGGGCTTCGTTTATGAATTTGTCCCAGTACGGCTTGGCAAGATCGACATTGGGGAGCTCGTTCATGCTGCAAAAATACCTGCCGCTCATCGCCAGATCCATCGCGAGCCGGTCGACCATCAGCACCATGTCGTATGCGTCCTCGCCCGCCTGCACCGCGTTTTTCAGCATGGCGGGCGCTTCGTGGTATCTTCCTTTGATTATCTCTTCGAGGTTCACGTTGAATCTCTCTTCGACCCTTTTGTTGGTGGTATAGATCGAATCGTTCAAAATGTCGCCGTTTTGTTCCTCCGGAGCTATGATCGTATGCTCGCCGCCCTCCTCGGGCCAGGTGAGCGTCCTGAACACATATCCCCCGAAATCCATGGCAGGCAAATCGTCCGCCACGACATCAGGCTCCAAAACCGCATCGGCGCCGTCCCCGGGGCTCTCGCTGTCGGTCGCGGTTTTTTTGCCCTCGCCGGCTTCTTTCGAGCAGCCTGCGGCCATAGCGGCCAAAGCCGCCGAAATTATCAAAAAAACAACAAATTTTCTCATAAAATCACCAAAATTTTATATTTTCAAAGCTGCGTATGTTTTACTATATATTCACATAGCTCATCGGTTTTTATCCTGACCTGATCCATGGAATCCCTGTCCCTGACTGTGACCGCGCCGTCCTCCAATGTGTCGAAGTCCACAGTCACGCAAAACGGCGTGCCGATTTCGTCCTGCCGCCTGTATCTCTTGCCGATCGAGCCCGTGTCGTCGTAATCCACCATGAAATATTTCGACAGATTTTCGTATATCTGTTGCGCGGGTTCGGCGAGTTTTTTCGAGAGCGGCAAAACCGCGGCCTTGAGGGGCGCGACTGCCGGGTGCAGCCGCAAAACCACCCGTATGTCGCCCTCGGCCACCTCCTGCTCGTCGTAGGCGTCGCACAGCAGCACAAGGCACAGGCGCTCCACGCCGATGGCGGGCTCTATGACAAAAGGCACGAATTTTTCGCCCGCGTCGGGGTTGCTGTACTCCAAATTTTCGCCGGAAGCCTCAATATGCTGCGTGAGGTCGAAATCGGTCCTGTCCGCCACGCCCCAGAGCTCCCCCCAGCCAAACGGGAACAGATACTCAAAATCCGTGGTGGCTTTCGAATAATGCGAGAGCTCCTCTTTTTCATGGTCCCTAAGCCTCAGATTCTCTTCCTTTATTCCGAGATCAAGCAAAAAGTTTTTGCAGTAATTTCTCCAATAGTCGAACCACTCCAGATCGGTTCCCGGCTTGCAGAAAAATTCCATCTCCATCTGCTCGAACTCTCGGGTCCTGAATATGAAGTTGCCGGGGGTGATCTCGTTTCGAAACGACTTGCCGATCTGGGCCACGCCGAACGGGATCTTTTTGCGCGTTGTGCGCTGGATGTTTTTGAAATTTATGAATATCCCCTGCGCGGTCTCGGGCCTCATGTACAGTTCGGTCTGCGAGTCCTCGGTCACGCCCTGATAAGTCTTGAACATCATGTTGAATTTGCGTATTTCGGTGAAATCCGACTTTCCGCAATGCGAGCATTTCACGTCGTTTTGTTTTATATATTCCGTCATCTCGTCGTTTGTCATGCCCTCGACTTTTAACGCGACATTATTTTCCTTCGCCCATTCCTCGAGCAGCTTGTCCGCCCTGTGCCGCATCTTGCAGCCCTTGCAGTCGATCAGCGGGTCGTTGAAGTTCACCACGTGGCCCGAAGCCGACCAGACCTGCGGGTTTAAAAGTATCGACGAGTCGAGCCCCACATTGTATTTCGATTCCTGCACGAATTTTTTCCACCACGCCTTTTTGACGTTGTTTTTGAACTCGACCCCGAGGGGACCGTAGTCCCAGGTGTTCGCCAGCCCGCCGTATATTTCCGAGCCGGCATACACATAGCCCCTGTTTTTGCACAGGGCCACGAGTTTGTCCATGGTCAGTTTGTTTTCGGTTTCCGCCTGCATTTTATTAAATTCCCCTTTAGTTAAGATATTATCGGTCGCATACCGGATTTAAGTTTTCGTCGATCCCAAGCCCGTAATCTTCGTCGTCGTCGAATGCGGAGCTGTAATCGTCGTCGTAAAAGGCATCCGTTTCCCGAAGCTTTTTGCCGCAGCAGCCTTCATTTTTGCAGGAAATGAGCATATATGCCGAAAGAAAGCTTCCCGCCGCGAGAATCGCTATTATCGCCTTAGGTATGCTTTTTTTCTGTATCGACAAGACGATTATGACCGCTACGAGCATCAGCGAGTGCACGAACAGCGCCGTTCCCGCGAACAGTTTGAAATTTTTGATTTTTTTCATTTTTGATATCCTCCCGTTTTTTATTTTAATTTTTTTGTTTTCATACTCCGCTGTACGCGCAAAATCCCCCGTCCACCGGCACGACCGCGCCGTTGACAAACCCGGAGGCCTCCGGGCAGCACAGCCACAGCAAAGTGCCGATCAGCTCTTTCGGCTCGCCGAACCTGCCCATCGGGGTGGCCGCCAAAATTTTGCCGGTCCGGGCCGTGGGGTTGCCCTCTTTGTCAAACAGCAGGCTTTTGTTCTGCTCGGAAAGGAAAAATCCGGGCGCTATCGCATTTACCCTTATGCCCACTTTTGAAAAGTGCACCGAAAGCCACTGCGTGAAATTCGACACGGCCGCTTTTGCCGCCGAATACGCCGGGATTTTGGTCAGGGGCACAAATGCGTTCAGGCTCGATATGTTTATGACCGAACAGCCCGGCCTGTTTATCATATCCTTTGCGAACGCCTGCGTGGATAAAAACGCCCCCGTGAAATTTATGTCGAACACGTATCTTATGCTTTCCGGCATCAAATCGAAGAAAGTCATGATATCGCCCGAAGCCTCCGAGTCCCCGTCAAAAAAATATTCTTTGGTGGTGGTGCCCTTCGGGTGGTTCCCCCCCGCGCCGTTGATCAATATATCGCACGGCCCGAAGTTTTCGGCGGCGGCCTCCCTCGCCTCTTTTAAATTTTCGGGGCTCAGGATATCGCACTGCAAGGCGATCGCCTTTCCGCCCCCGGCATCGTTTATCGCCTCCGCGACTTTTTCGGCGTTTTCGCGCTTTAAGTCCAAAAGCGCCAAGTTCGCCCCGCACTGGGCGAGGGCGCGCGCGAACTCGGAGCACAAAACCCCGCCCCCGCCGGTTATGACGACGTTTTTTTTCGTCAGGTCTATTTTAAAAGGCAGCATAGTTTAACAAATCCTCCTTGTTTTTTTCGTTTGCAGCCATTATACCACGCTTCGCAAATTTTTTCAACCGTTTTTTGTGAAATATACTCAATTCATTCCATCAAAGGTCTCGATGAATTTTTCCAGCTGTTCTTCCGCCCGCGCCATTTCTTTTTCTATGGACGACGCGAAAGTGCCCGGACCTTTCAAAGTCAGCTGGGAATACACATTCGAGTACAGATTGCTCCAGGTGATTCCGCCCCAGCCATACTCCACGGCAAAGTCGTAAGTTTTTGATTTGAATATGATCTCCAGCATTTCTGCCGATTCTTCGTCGCGCGCGAATTTTGATTTGAGGGAAACATCTATGAGGGCGGGTATTATGGTGTCGCTTGAATAGCCCGCCATTGTCTCGAGGATCATTCCCGTTTGCTGCAGGTTTGCGTTTGAAACAGGCACGCTGTACGCGCTCCCGTTTCCGTAGCTCACCGTCCAGGAGTGGTAATCTTTTTGGGTCGCGTCCAGCTTCGGATACGGCACGACGCCGAAATCATCTTCCATGTCCCTGAATTTCGCGATCTCGACGATCTGCGAGCCTAAAAACAATGCCCGGCTGTTTCTGAACGCCTTGTATATTCCGTCCGTATAGGGATCCGAAAGATGGCTCAATTGCCCCGAATCCGCGATCAAAACGGCATTTTTGTCGGAGAGCGCCTCCCCTATCGCCATCACCGCCCCGATGTGCCGTTCGCTTATCGCGCCGAAATTCGGGACTCCGCCGTTGTCGAGGTTGATTATTCTTTCCCCGCATCCAAAAAGAAAACGCAGCGCCGCCCCGGAGTTTTCCGTCAGCCCCCATTGGTCGTTTTCGTCCATTTTGCCGTCGCCGTTCAAATCGAGGCCGAAATTTTTGACAAGCGCCGAAAATTCCTCAAATGTCCAGGCGCCGGTCCTCACTTTTTCGTACGGATATTCATAACCGTTGTCGGCGAAAAGGCGTTTGTTGAACAATATGCAGGCTATGCCGTATTTATCGTAATAGCCTATGTCCCCGCTTATGTAATACAGCTTGCTTTTTTTGTACGACAGAGTTTCTATCATGCGCCGGTCCCACCACGGTTTGGAGAGATCCATGTTCGGCACGGCGTACAGATTCGCAAGGCAGCCCGCATAAGCTATGGAGGGCTGATACGCGCCGTCGATCGCGTCAAAGTCATCGCTTCCCGCCTGCACGCTTTTCTTCACGCTGTTTGGCATTTCATGCCAGCTTGTCCCGATCACGGTCATTATTTTTATATTCAGCAAATTTTCGACTATGTTGTTTCTTTTGTACACCGCGTCGTTCAATGTGTCCCCGGATTCTTCCTCCGCGCGCACTTCGGCAAAAGTGCCGTCTCCCAAACCGCCCAGGTAAGCTTCGGGGATCAGAATTTTGAATTCACTCCCGCCGTAATCTGTGCCGCCGGGTATTTCGGGCCTTTCGATTTCGGCGGGCGGTTCTGTGGTTATTTCTGCGGCGAGGCCGGGCGATTGGTTTTTTTCGTTTGCCGTTTCGTTTTTATCCCCCGGCGAACAAGCCGCAAAAACGGCGCACATGATCAAAAACAGCGCAATTTTGAGTTTTTTCACAAATATTCCTCCTCTTTGCAGGTGCAATATGCGCACGCTTGCAAACATCTGGGCCTTTGTTATATCATACCACGCTTCGCAAATTTTTTCAACCGTTTTTTTTTGATTTTGCAAAAATATCGGATGTATTTCAAGCTGTTTTTTTGCGGCGCAAAAGAAAACGCCGCTTTCTGTGATGCCGGCAGAAAGCGACGAAAAAATCAAATAACGGCATAATGCTAAACTCCATACTCGCGCAAAATCTCCCTTCGCTTCGCGTAGAACACCCAATCAGCGAAATCCATCTCGTGCCTGTATATCTTTTCCCCCGCCGCATCCGCGACTTCGTTGATGTAGTCCGTCCCGTCGATCTCTATTCCCTCCAACGGCGCATCGGCGCCAAACAATCTGTTCGCCCCGTTCAGCGCGTACCAGCATTCCTTGGCCAGCCCCAGCTCGTTGATTTTTTCGCAGTTCACTATGCCGCCGCCGAACTCGTGCGCCATCAGGTATATGTCCATGTACTTGTACAGCCCCTGGTCGCGCCCGAACTCCACCTGGTTGTATGCGCTCGCTTCCTTGTATATGTGCGCGCACAGCTGGATCATGAAATCATCTTTCGCCAAGGTCTTCAATGTGCCGTGCTCCGTTTGTATGTCCGCCACGGCATCTTCGAGGAACCGCTCCACCGCCGCGCCGTCCCTGTCCGGCTTGAAGCCCAGCGACAGGTTCAGGTCGATCTCCATGTGCCTCATCTGCGGCCAGTTCACCTCCCTCACGAAGGGCACCTTCTCCCCCCGGTTCGTCTGCGCCGCCGCGATCTGCGCGCGGCTCGCGGGCTCTATCCCGCCGTTTCGCATATGCCCCTGCACGAATCCGTTCCCGATCAGTATCTTGGATATCTCCGTCACGTTTTCGCAGTTGATCAGCATGTCGATGTCGTTCGAGATCCTCACCCCCGGCGGGTACAGCCAAGCCAAGTAGCTCCCCTGCAGCATCGCGTACGGGAACTTGGCCCCGCTCATCATGCCCGCCAAAAATCCGAGCGACCGCCTGAAGCTTTCGCCCTTGATCACGTTCATCTCGTATACCGCTCTCAGCGCGTTCTTGAACTCCCCGTTCAACCTGCCCGACAGCGGAGAATTTTTCAGCGTGTGCCACGCCGCTCCGCCCACCCTGTTGTACAGCAGCTGCCCGAGTATGTATATGTAGTCCAAGTCTTTGCCGTGCAGCTCCTCCAGCCACCCGTAGTCGGGCCGCAGGTACTTGCAGCACCCCACTATGTATTCGTTCTCTTTTTTCATAAACAATATCATCCCAAACACAAAAAAAACAAAAGAAACCCCATGTTTCCCATTCTAACACATGAAGTTTCCTTTGTCAAGCGTTTTTCGCGGATTTTTAAAAAAAAATTTCGTATACTACAACTTTTTTCGAATATTCCCGTTTGTCGGCCGCGAGAAGTCGCTTTATGGGCGATTTCTCCTGCTGTGAATGAAATCTATGAATTCATTTATGAGTTTTTCCTCTTCCCCTGTGACATCATCGGGCAATTTCAAATATTTCTTGCTGTCGTAATAACACACTTCCTCTTCTATCACCCCGATCAAATAATCCAACGATACATTGAAATAACGCGCCATCGTGATTTTATACCCGTCGGCCGGATCGCTTTTTCCGGTTTCGTACAATGATATCGTCGATTTTTTTACGCCCAGCACATCCGCCAGTTCCGTTTGCGTGATCCTTCTGCTTTTCCGGATCATCCTCAGTCTTTCGCCTATCACAAAATATTGCCTCCCATTTTTATATACATTTATTCGCTTCAAATATCTGTATATAAATTGTAAGGGATAAAGTATCTCGAAGGTCAATGCTTTTTTTGTGTTTTTTCGAATTTTTTTTCGTTTTGTCAAATGTGCCGATATATCAACGATTTCAAGCGCATATTCATCATTTCCTCCGTTGCGCCCGACTGCCGCCCTTGCAAAAACATCCCGTTTTCCTGAAAGCGGCTCGCAGCTTTTTTATCTTTGCCCCGACAAATGAGGTCAAGGTCCAAAATGAACCCAAGCCAAAAAGCGGGAGCGACAGATCTGTCATTTGTTTGACATAAACTCCAAAATCTCTTCAGGGCTGTCCGCAATTTTTTTTGCCCCCGCTTCGATCAAAACGTCCGCCTTCCTGTAGCCCCAGCTTATGCCCAAGGGGAACATCCCGGCGTTTTGCGCCGTTTGCATATCTATGTCCGAATCCCCGATATACAATATGCCGCATGGGGCGATTTCCATTTTGTCCGCCAGATACAGCGCCGAATCCGGTTTGGGCTTGTGCGGGAATTTTTCCGAGCCCCCCAGAATTTCGACGAAATAAGTTTGGCCGAGCAGCGACGTCACGATTTTTTTTGTCATGTCGTCCTGCTTGTTCGACAAAACGCACATCTTTATGCCCCTTGTGTGCAAATCCTCGATCAACTTTGCCATCCCGGTGTAAATACATGTTTTTTCAAGACAGCGCTCCGCGTAGAACTCCTTGTATCTGGCGAGCGCTTTGTCCAAAAATTCTCCGTAGTCTTTTTCCTGTTTGATTTTTTTTGGCAGGCAGCCGTCCAAAAACGCCCGCGCGCCGTTATTTATATGCTCGAGTATTTCACCTTTGCCCATCTTTTCAAAGCCGTAGCTATCAAGCGTCGCATTTATCGCGCTGGCCAGATCTTCGCTCGTGTTCGCGAGCGTCCCGTCCAGGTCGAATATAATCCCCAAAAATTTCATCCGGCTATTTGTTCAGGCCCAGCTTTTCAAGCTTTTCGGCCAAAAACCCCTTCGCCAGCTTTATGTCCGCTTCCGGGTCGTCGCCCACTTCGCGCTCGATCGTCAAAAACCCGTTGTACCCGATTTTGTCGAGGGCGAGAAGGTAATTGTCCCAATCGACCCCGCCTTTCCCGAGCGGCAGCTCTTCCCAGCCTTCGCGCTCGCCGATCATTATCCCGTCTTTCGCGTGGGTGTGGACTATGTATTTTTTTAGGGTTTCCACGCCCTTCACCGGGTCGTCCGCCACGCACATGACGAGATTCGCCGGGTCAAAATTGACCCTCACGCCCATGGCGCCCAAGGAATCCAAAAATTCCCCGAGCAGCGCGGCGGGCTCCGGCCCCGTCTCGACTGCGAACGCCGAGCCGATCGAATCCGCATAAATCGCGAGCTCCCTGCACGCCTTGCGCATGATGTCCTTCTTTTCGTTCTCTTCTTTCGGCACGGTGCCGATGTGCGTGGTGACCACGTCGCATTCAAGCTCTTTGGCCAAATCCAAAACCCTCTTGGAGTTCTCCACTTTTTTTATGTTCTCATCTTTGTCCTCAAACCCGTGGCCGCCGAAATCCCCGCATATGGCCGAAAAAATCAGCCCGTTCGATTTCACTATGTCCAAAACCTCTTTTATTTTCGCCTTGCCCATATCGTCGAATTTGAGCGCCCCGAAAGTCGCATACGCCTGCACTCCCTGCGCCCCGAGATCCGCCGCTTTTTTCACCCCTTCGGCAAAGTTTCGCATCGGGCCGCCGGACCCGTCTGTCGAATCGATGGAGCTCGCCTTGAAAGATTCCACCATGACGCCTATTCTCATGATTTATTTCTCCTTTATTGTTTATTTTGAAACATCGTCTATCGTATTATTGAAATACGGCAGAAAGTTTTCCATGAAATATTTTAGCTCATCGAGGCCGTCCGTGTCGAGCGTTTTGTATATTTCCGCTTCGGCCTTTGAAAATTCGCGGTTGCCGGAATTTGTTTCCTCTATGCATTTTATGTAGGCGCAGAGCCTGTCCGCGGCTTTCACTATCCTGCATTCGGGCGAATCGGGATTTTGGCCGTGCAGTATGAGATGCGCGTAACTCTCCTGCAGCTCCTTTGGCAGCTTGGCCAAAAGATTCGCCTGGGCTTCATGCTCTATGGATTTATATGTCTTTTTCATTTCTTCCGTATGGTATTTGATCGGCGAAGGCATGTCCCCGGTGAATATTTCCGAAACATCGTGGTATATGGCCAAAAGCGCGATATCGGCGGGATGATAATCCCTGCCGAAATACGTCACGCCGATTTGGGCGAGCGCATGGGCGATCATGGCCACTTCCAGCGAATGCTCCGAGAGGTTCTCCGCCCGGAAATTTCTCATCAGGCCCCAGCGGCTTATATATTTTAACCGAAACAACAACGCAAAAAACATCTCAGTTGCCACCGACAAAAATATTTTCGACGGTCAGGCCCTCCTTTGCGCCCTGCCTGCCTTTTACCAAAACAAGGCTTGCGGAGCTGCTTTTTTGGCGATTCGCGTACACGAAGGCGATTTTTTTCGGGGTTATGCCATGGCCGGCCATCGCGGAAAACAAGCTTTGGAGCCTGTCCGGGCGGTACACGGCGTAGAAGTCGCCGCCGTTTTTTAGAAGCCGCGCCGCCGATTTCAGCACATCGTGTATCGTGCAGGATATCTCGCGGCGGGATATGTTTTTGTAGTCTGTGGCGCTCAGCTTCCCGCTCGAAGCGCCTTTCAGATACGGCGGGTTCGTGAAAACCATGTCGGCCGAATGCGGCGATATCCTCATGCCGCCATGGCACAGGCTGTCGTGGTCCCTCAAATCGCCGTGAATTATCTTTATTTTGTCCGAAAGGCCGTTGCATTCCGCATTATGCTCCGCGAGTTTCGCGTATGCGCCCAAAATCTCGACGGCGTATATCCTGTCCGCTTTGCCGCGCCGCGCCAAAAGCAGCGAGATCGCCCCCGAACCCGTCCCCAGCTCAACCGCGTTTTTATAGCTTCCCATATGCGCGCCGCAGATGAAATCCGCGAGCTTCAAGGCATCGGTCCCGAAAAGCAGCCCGTCTTTTATCTGATATAGCGTCAAGTTTTCGCCTATCTCATCGCGTCGCAGATCTTCCGATAGCTTCATAATCCATAGCAGCAGCAAACAATAATGCATAACTGATTCTGCATTCTGCATTCCGCATCCTGCATTATTCTTCCCATCTTATCCAATTTTTCACCCCGAGCTTCCCCAGCAGGATTAGGGAACGAAAACTCTCCCGCCAGTTTAACTTCGAGCTTCCCGCCCGGCGATCCACGAAATGAATCGGGACTTCCCGCATGTCGGCCCCGACGCGTTTTAGTCGCCAGAGAATTTCCTCAAAAAAAGAATACCCGGTGGACTCAATTTCCGAAAAATCCAGCATTCGGAGTTTTTCGACTGCGTAATTTCGGTAAGACCCGCTGATGTCACGGGCGGAAAGTCCTAATAATATTCGCGCAACGAAATTAATCCCGCGACTCATGATATGCCGGGAGATTTTCCATCCGGAAATCTTTCCACCGGAGACGTACCGAGAGCCGATGATTATGTCGGCGGCGGACGGGAGCGGGGTTTTTTGAAAATCACTCGGCGTTTCCGACGAGAGAAGATTTTCGTGGATTCCCAGTAAAGCGGGAAGGTATTCCGGCGGATGACTGAGGTCTGCGTCCAGATTCACCATACGGTGATAATCGTGCGAGACTGCGTGCCGCATGGCGGCGATAATCGCGGAGCCGAGACCGTTTTTTCCGGCCCGGTGAATACAGAACATGCTCGGAAACCGGGTACGATTTTCTTCACACCAGGTTCCGGTGCCATCCGGGGAGTTATCGTCGACGATCAGGATGTCAAAAACGCAGTCATACCGCTTCTGAATGGTATCCGTTTCAGCCTGAAGGAATTCCAGAAGCGTCGGAAGGTTTTCTTTTTCGTTATATGTCGCCAGCGTTATGAGAATCCGGGCGGAATGAGTGGCTGGGGGCGAATTTTGTGAGACCATTTTGGGAGGAACAGGAAAATAAATTGCCGAAATTTGGGCGGTTTTTACGCTGGGGGATTCATTATTATATATATCATTATATCATATAAATATGCCATGAAAAACATTTTTGTAAAGGGTGTAACGAAAAACAC
>Ga0082212_10010096_pt1 | contig 12118 bp, 10 predicted proteins | sample TergutNt197P3_FD_71548 | JGI IMG/M metagenome (GOLD analysis project Ga0082212, IMG submission 71548) | Neocapritermes taracua P3 segment gut microbial communities from Petit-Saut dam, French Guiana - Nt197 P3 | ecosystem: Host-associated > Arthropoda: Insects > Digestive system > Gut ... | reverse complement strand
GCCGGCGGCGTCGTATTGATACGTCGTCACAGCGACGCCGTCGGATACCGACGCCGGAAGCCCCAAATCGTTGTAGGAAACGGAGGACACGAGGTTCAAGGCGCCGCCGCCGCCGATTGGGTCGAGAATTGTTTGGATGCGCCGTCCGGCGGCGTCGTATTGGTAGCCGATCCCGCGCCCGCCCGGGCTGGTCAATCCGACCAGCTGGCCGGCGCCGTCGTATTGACGCCCCCACGCATGCCCGCCGGAATCGGTGAAAGTCTCCAGCAGGTCGTCGAGATTGTAGGCGTGGACCGTCGCCAGCGCCAAGCCCGCGGGGTCCAGGCAAGACCCGACCACCCGGCCGGCGGCGTCATAGGCCAGCGCTTCCACCACAGCCGCCGGAGTGCCCGCCCCGCCGACCGCCTCCACCAGGTCGCCGCGACGGTTATAGGCGAATTGGGTAACGCGCCAGACATCGGCCTCCACCCGCTTCCGTACGGCCGACAGACGCCCCGCCGCGTCGTAACCCCATTCCATCCGACCGCCCAGGGGATCGACCGCCGAAAGCAACTTCCCGTCGGGCGCGTAACTACGCGTCGAAACGCCGCCCAGCGGATCGGTAACGCCGGTCAGCCGCCCCGCCCCGTCGGATCTTTCCTTCCCCCGCCATCCCGTCCCGTGGATTTTGGACAGGTCGTAGGCGAAGGCCGGCACGTCCCCCGGCCAGCCGCCCCTGCCCCCTGTGTAGCCGTAGCGGACGCCGCTCAGCCCCATCGCCTCGCACACGATATCCGCGATGCGGGTCACGTTGGTCTGGGTGTCCACGCCGATGTTGTAGATGCCCATGCCCACGGGCGCGTCCATGAACCGCATGATGCCGCCCACCAAGTCGTCCACATACATGTACGGCTTCGTCTGCCTGCCGTCCCCCAGTATCTCCAGGCGGGCCGGGTCGTCCCTGAGCTTCCCGATGAAATCGTACACAGCCCCATGGGTCAGCCGCGGCCCCACTACGTTGGGGAAGCGGAAGACCAGTGCCGACATCCCCTGCAGAGCTGCCGAGGCGGAGATGAGAGCCTCACTGCCGAGCTTGGCGGCGCCGTAGTAGGACACAGGATACAGCGCCCCCGCCTCTTCCGGCACGAGCTCGCCCTCCCGTTCGCCGTACACGGCTGATGTGGAGGCGAAGAACAGGCGCTTCACCCCGTAGAGGCGCATGCATTCCAAAAGGTGGAATGTGGTGAGGTAGGTACAACGGTAATCCACAAAGGGGTCCTGCACACCGGCGCGAATGTCCGAGTTGGCCGCCAGGTGAAACACATAGTCCACAGCTTCCTTATCAAACACCGCCTTGAGCCCGGGCAGGTCGCAGACGTCCTGTTCGTAGAAAGTGAAATGGGGGTTGCTCTTTAAATGGGCGATGTTGTCCATCGTGCCCAGATGAAAGTTGTCCATGCCGACAACGCGATATCCACTGTCGAGCAGTGCGTCAGCCAGATGGCTGCCGATAAAGCCTGCTGCCCCCGCCAATAATGCTTTCATGAAAGAACCGTCCTACCTTTACCAATATTTGTCCCCGATGTAGATCACCGAAGTGCCGTCCCGCTCGAAGGCGAAGCGCATCTGCCTGAGGCCCAATGCCGCGTCCAGGCCCGCCTGCCGTTCCTCCGGGCAATAGAATAGAAAGAAACCGCTACCCCCGGCGCCCAGTAGCTTGCCGCCTACCGCACCCGCGCCCAGGGCTTTTTCGTATATGCTGTCGATCTCCGCACTGGAGACCCCGGATGCTAATTCCCGTTTGAGCCGCCAACTTTCGTCCAATATCCCGCCGAAAGAGTCCAGATCGCCCTTCTGCAGGGACTCTTTCATGGTTTCGGCCAAGCGGCACATCCTGATGAGGTTGCCCGTCTTCGCCTCGTCCCGCATATTCTCGCTCTGCTCCTGCAATATGGCATTCGCGGAGCGGGTCTCGCCCAGGTAGTAGAGGCTCAGGTTGTTCTCAAGCGCCCTCTGCACGCTGCCCTTGATCAGGATCGGCTCGTGGGTCACTTCCCCATTGGGGTGAAACCGGATGAAATTGATCCCGCCCAATGCGGCGGCGTATTGATCCTGCTTGCCGATGGGGTTTCGCAGCTTCTCAATCTCAACGACGCATGCCCGGGCCGCGAGCTCCGGCTTGGATATCATCTTGCCCTGGTAGCAGGACAGGGTGTGGAGCAGGCCTACGGTGAAGGTGCTCGAGGAGCCGAGGCCTGTGCCCGCCGGTACGTCGGCGGTGCAGGTGATTTCCACGCCTTCCACTTGCAGCTCGTTCAGGACATGGTGGAAGATGGTGTGGCGTATCTGGTACAGCTCGTCCACGATCTCCGTCTCCGAGTATTTCAGCACCGTCTTGCGCGGGTCGAAGTAGGGGTGGACGGCGATGTACATGTATTTGTTGATGGAGGTGCTGAGGACGCAGCCGCCGTGCTGTTCGTAGAAGGCGGGCAGGTCGCTCCCCCCGCCGCAGAAGCTGACGCGAAAGGGCGTCTTGGTGATGATCATGTGTGCCTCGTTCCTGGCGCGCGTGCCGCCAGTGTTGCCGCGCCGTCTACTGCGCCGATGTTTCCGGCATGGGGGCATAGGCGCTGCCCTCGCCCGTTGCGCCGTCTGCGCTGTCCTGCTGCTCGATGGCGCTGTAGGGCTTGGCGGTGTTTGCCCCGAGCAGCCCCTTCAATGCGCCCCGCAGGGATTTGGCCAACCACAACGCCAGTGACCAACAGTACAGGGGGACGAAGGGGTGGCTTGCGGCGCATAGCCGCGCCAACCTGTCGGGGGATAGATGGTAGTGGGGCAGGCAGGCTTCGATATAGGGCCGTATGATCTTGCGATCCCCGGCGCCGAACCTGGCGTATTCGCTTATACTATAGAAGGATTCCCTGATCAGGCGGTAGCACAGGGGCTCGCCATAGGGCTTGTCCCAATACAGGGCTATGCCCTCAGCGACGGTCTTGTTGATATCCACGCTGCGCTTCACACTGGAGCGTCCGGACAGTCGGCCTGGTCGGTTGTAGTTGTAGCCGTAGACGGTGGCGTCGACAAAGGCGATGGATGCGGCGGCTTCGAGCATCCGGGGCGTCCATTCCACATCTTCGCAGATGAGGCCGGGGACGAAGTCCAGGTGATGTTCGAGCAGAAAGTCCCGTCGGCATAGGTAGCGCCAGACGTTCCAAATGGAATCCGGCAGGTCGGCGTAGATGGCCTGCCTCGCTTCCGCCGGGCTATTCGCCTTGGGGAATGGGTACGTCGGCCAGACGTCCCGCCCATCTTGCTGTAGTAGGGCATATTTGCACACCAGGACATCCGCTTTCGCTCCGTCCAGTGCCGCCATCAGCGTTGCGAATCCCGGCTCAAGGAGCAGGTCGTCGCTATCCATGAAAAGGACGTATTCCCCCGTTGCCGCTTGAAGTCCGGTATTGCGCGCTACGGACAGGCCTTGCTCCGGCTGTATGATGCATATAGCATTGTCCATGCCCTCGAGGAGTTGGGCGCATACGGCGGCGGTATCGTCGGCTCCGTCGTCGCAGACCACAGCCACGAGCTGTACGTCGCGCAGATCATGGGACTGTAGCTGCCGGATATGCTCGCCCAGGTAATGCGCCGCGTGAAACACCGGCATCACGATGGAGAGCATCATAGCCTTGACCGCAGCAGGCGGTAGGCCGCCTCGACGCTGTCCCGTCCCAGAGCGGCTTGCTGCTCGAAGGAATAGTTCCGCAGGACATGGGCAGCAAAAATCTCCGCCGTGTCCATGTGGGCGTATCCGCTAGCTTTTTCTAGCAGATAGCTCTCCATAACACTGCGGTTGGGTAAGGTTTCGACGCGCTGCTCTGTGTTTCCCAATTGCCGACACTCCTCGGTCGCTTATTCCCAAAGGATAGCCCGCCTGGCCGTGGCATGCGGCCTCGGCGGTTCATCCTCTGGAAACGAAAAATGCTGTGTAATGACCAGACTGCGATTTACGCAGCTCTCATACACAGCATAGGTATGCGACACAAGCGCCTATGGGGTGGCGTGTATATTGCACGGAGCAATAAACCATCATATAATAGGCAACGAGGTGTAGCGAAAGCTATTGTGTATGTGGCCCAAACCCACATATGCAGGGTGGGGGAGGATTGCCGTCCTTCCCGCCTGCCGCCATATCAATGGCGAGCATTTTCGTTTCCTTACTGCCAAATTATAACTTGCGGTATTTTGTTTTGCAAGTGTTTTTTGTAAATCGGGGTTTCTATACGACCATCGGCTGACTGCCACCGGGGAACCCCCATGACGACAAGGAGTTGCTATGTATACCAAAATCAAAAGCATTTACGGCGACATTGCTTCTTATATGGAAGAAAGTGTGACCATTGGGGGCTTCGTCCGCACGCTGCGGGACAACAAGAGCATCGCCTTCATCGAGCTGAATGACGGGAGCTGCTTCAAAGGCGTGCAAGTGGTGTTCGACACGGCCCTCGACGGTTTCGACGAAGTGGTCAAGCTAGGCGCCGGCGCCGCGCTGACCGTCACGGGCATCGTGCAGCCTAGCCCCGGGGACAAGCAGGATTTCGAGATCAAGGCGGATAGCATCGTCATCGAAGGCGCCTGCGCGCCGGACTACCCCTTGCAGAAGAAACGGCATACTTTCGAGTATCTGCGTACCATCGCCCATCTGCGCCCCAGGGCCAATACATTTTCCGCCGTATTTCGCGTCAGGTCTCTGGCGAGTTTCGCCATTCATCAGTTCTTCCACGAGCGGGGCTTTGTCTACGTCCATACGCCCATCATCACGGGCAGCGACTGCGAGGGCGCCGGGGAGATGTTTCGCGTGACAAGCCTGGAGCCGGGCAAGACCGGCTTTGCCGAGGATTTTTTCGGCAAGATGGCGAATCTCACGGTGAGCGGCCAATTGTCCGCGGAGGCATTCGCCCTGGCTTTCGGCGATGTGTACACTTTCGGCCCCACATTCCGGGCGGAAAACTCCAACACCACCCGGCACGCGGCGGAGTTCTGGATGATCGAGCCGGAGATCGCTTTCGCGGATTTGTCCGACGATATGGACCTCGCCGAAGATATGCTCAAGTATTTGATCCGCTTCCTCCTGGAGCAAGCGCCGGATGAGATGGCGTTTTTCGACAGCTTCATCGACAAGGGGCTACTCACGCGCCTGGAGGCTGTGGCGCAGGCCGAGTTTGGCCGCGTCTCCTACACGGAGGCCATCGCCATCATGGAGAAATCCGGGGAGAAATTCGCATACCCGGTGAAATGGGGCGTCGCTCTGCAGACCGAGCACGAGCGCTATCTGTCGGAAAAAGTGTTTCAGAAGCCGGTGTTTGTGACGGATTACCCCATAGAAGTGAAATCATTCTATATGCGGCGAAACGACGACGGCAAGACAGTGGCCGCGACGGACCTCCTCGTGCCGGGCATCGGCGAGATCATCGGCGGCAGCCAACGCGAAGAGCGGCTTGACGTCTTGCAAGCCGTGATCCGTGAGCAGGGGCTCGATATGAGCGATTATTGGTGGTACCTGGATTTGCGCAAGTACGGGACAGTCAAGCACGCCGGCTTTGGCTTGGGCTTCGAGCGCTTCCTCATGTACGCCACAGGCATGGCCAATATCCGCGACGTGCTGCCCTTCCCCAGGACCGTGAACAACCTGGCGTTTTGATTGGCTGCCGGGGCTTTGCGTTCACACATTAAATAGTATGGATAACGTGGTTAATCATTCGCCTTCTTTTTGAACTATCGCGATTTTTGCGACAGTTGCTACTCGATTTGATGATTTTTGTCAATCAACCGCCCTGTTGGGAAAAATTGTATTGCCATTGGCACTCATGTTTGCCACGATTCGCTAATTGTGCTATGATACATTGTCAAAACACGCGAGGAGGCAACCCCATGGTAGCGAAAAAGCTTGCTTTCAACCCTGCCTGGTGCAAGGGCTGCGGCATTTGTGTCGCGTTTTGCCCGCGCCAGGCGCTTGTCATGGAGAAGGGCAAGGCTGTCCCGGCTGACGGAGACCTGTGCGTCGCCTGCGGCCAGTGCGAGCAATGGTGTCCGGACTATGCCATATATATCGAGGACGCAGAGGAGGTGGGCGCCCATGGCTAAAACTGTGCTCATGCAGGGCAACGAAGCCTGCGTGGAAGGCGCTATCGCCGCCGGTATGCGCCTGTTCGCCGGGTATCCGATCACCCCGTCGACGGAGGTCGCGGAGCATAGCGCTCTTCTGCTGCCCCTAGTGGGCGGTACGTTCATCCAAATGGAAGACGAGATATCCAGTATGGCCGTCATCATCGGTTCGTCGGCGGCAGGGGTCAAATCCATGACCGCGACGAGCGGCCCCGGATTCTCCCTGAAGCAGGAAAATCTAGGCTATGCGGCCCTGGCGGAGATACCCTGCGTCGTGGTCAATGTGCAGCGCTCCGGCCCGTCCACAGGCATCCCCACAGCCCCGGCGCAAGGGGACGTCATGCAGAGCCGTTGGGGGACCCACGGGGATCACCCCGTCATCGCCCTGTCCCCGTCATCCGTGAGGGAGACCTACGACCTGATCATCCGGGCGTTCAACTTATCGGAAAAATACCGCACACCTGTGATATTCCTCATGGACGAGATCATCGGCCACCTCCGCGAAGGCGTCACTATCCCGGAGCCGGGGGACATCGACATCGTAGACCGCACCGTCAACGATAGCCTGACCAACGAGACCGCTTACGCCGTGCCCCCAGGGAAGCTCGTACCGGAGATGGCGCCTTTTGGCCAGGGGCTCCGCTACAACATCACCGGCTTGTTTCACGACGATTCCGGCTTCCCCACCGACAAGCCGAAGCAGAGCGAAGAACTGGTGGGCCGGCTTCTGCAGAAGATCGAGGCCAACAAAGACGACATCATGACATGGGAAGAGATAAGCCTGGACGACGCGGACGTCGCTGTCGTCTGCTATGGCGGTACAGCAGGCATCGCCATATCCGCTGTCGAGGACGCCCGGGCCATGGGTATCCGCGCCGGGATATTCCGGCCTGTGACGATCTGGCCCTTTCCCGAAGACGCTTTGCGGGATCTGTCGAAAAAGGTCAAGCGCATCATCGTGGCGGAGCACAACGCCGGCCAAATCCTCCATGAGGTGGAGCGCGTCGCGGAAGGTCGCTGCCCGGTGGATTTCGTCGGACGGATCAACGGCGGCGTCATCGAGCCTGATGAGATACTCGACGCCATCAAAGCGCAAAAGGAGGGATGAGCATGGCCAGTGCCTTGATTGAAAAATACATGCGTACAGAGCATTTGCCCCATATCTGGTGCTCGGGCTGCGGCAACGGCATCCTCATGCGGGACGTAGCCATGGCCATCGACCAACTGGGGCTTCCCCATGATCAAGTGGTGGTCGTATCCGGCATAGGCTGCTCTTCCCGGGCGGCAGGGTATATGGATTTCAATACGATACACACCACCCACGGCAGGGCTATCGCTTTTGCCACCGGCGTCAAATTGGCCAAACCCGAGATGGAAGTCATCGTCATCACCGGCGACGGCGACTGCTCGGCTATCGGGGGCAATCACCTGATCCACGCCGCCCGGCGCAATATCGGCCTGACGGTGGTCGTGTTCAACAACAACATCTACGGCATGACTGGCGGCCAGTATTCGCCGACCACCCCCACAGGGGACAGCGGCACCACCGCCCCCTACGGCAATATCGACCGCACCTTCGACCTGGCCGCTCTCGCCCTCAGCGCAGGAGCGACCTACGCCGCCCGGGGCAATTGCTACCACGTGCGGCAGACGACAGACCTTATCAAGAAGGGCATCGAGCACAAAGGCTTCTCCATCATCGACTGCGCCTCTATTTGCCCCACCTATTATGGACGCAAAAACAGGCGCGGCAATGCCGTGGAGATGATGCGTTGGCAGAAAGAGAACACCGTCCTGCGCAATGGCCCGGACGAGTCCGCGCAGGCTGCCCAGGCAGGCGACAAGATCACCGTCGGGCTCCTAGCGGAGACGGACTACCCGGAGTATACGGAGACCTATCGCGCGCTGATCGAGAGAGTGGCAAAGGAGGGTGAGTCCCTTGGCAGATAAAATGGAAATCCGGCTCGCCGGCAGCGGCGGACAGGGCATCATCCTGGCCTCGATTATCCTGGCGGAAGCGGCCTTGTCCTCGGGCAAAAACGTCGCCCAGACCCAGTCCTACGGCGCCGAAGCCCGGGGCGGCATGTGCAAGGCGGAAGTCGTGGCAAGCGAAGGCAAGATCGGCTTCTTCAAGGTACGTAGGCCGACTTTTCTCCTCGCCCTCACGCAGCAGAGCCTGGATCAATACACGGTGGGCATACCGGAAGAATGCACGGTCATGGCGGACGACAGCCTCAGCCTGCCGGTGCATCTTCACGGAGATAAGGTGTATCGCCTCCCCATCCTGCGGACGGCGAGCGAGGACGTGGGGCGGGCGCTGACGGCGAATGTGGTGGCCGTGGGCGCCATCAACAAGGTGCTGTCCCTGGCCTCCTCGGAGGATCTGCGCCAAGCGGTGCTCAAGCATATCCCTGCCGGCACGGAGGAGCTCAACCTTAAGGCCCTCGACGCCGGTGCGAATCTCATATAATGAAAACGGGTTTGCAAGTGTGCTCACGGTGGCACGCAAATAGTAGCGCTCGCGAACGTTAGTCGACAACCATGCATACAGGCATGTATACAATCAATGGAAGGTGACAAGAGCAAATGTACGAAGACAGGATCAAGTCCGCTGCATTGCGGGACAAGCTGATGAGCGCGGAGGAAGCCGCAAGCTTCATCAAGGACAATATGACCATCGGCACGAGCGGCTTCACACGCATAGGCTACCCCAAAGCTGTGCCCGGCGTCATCGCTGAGAAAAAGAGCGCCAAAGGCCTCACACTGATCACCGGCGCGTCCGTAGGGGACGCCCTGGACGGCGCATTCGCCCGGGCAGGCTTGACCGCGCGCAGATACCCTTTCCAGACGCAAAAAGACGTGCAAAACGGCATCAACAACGGCCAAATCCAACTGGGTGACATCCACCTCAGCCGGGCGGCAGGGATGGTGAGGCGCGGGCTCTTAGGCAAAATCGACTTCGCCATACTCGAGTGCTGCCTTGTGGAAGAAGACGGCAGCTTCGTCCCCACCTTGTCTGTGGGCGTATCCAATGTACTGGCGGAATGCGCGGATAAAGTGATATTGGAAGTCAATCTCAACCACCCAGTGGCATTGGCAGGCATCCATGATATCACAGATATGGATACGGCTGTCATCCGCCTGGCGAATCCTTCCGGGCGTGCCGGCGGGACTTCCGTCCCCCTCGACCCGGACAAAGTCGCGGCAATCGTCGTCACCGATCTGGAAGATCAGCACTGGACCTTCCCCGAGCCGGACGATACGGCGAAAAATGTCGCGTCCATGATCATCGACCTGCTCGCCGGAGAAGTACGGGCAGGTCGGCTTCCTGAGAAATTCTGCGTCCAGTCGGGCACGGGCATGGTAGCGAACGCCGCCATGGACCTCCTAGCCCACAGCAGCTTCCGGGGGCTCTCCATGTATACCGAAGTCATCCAGGACGGGGCGCTCCGCCTCATCGAGGAAGGCGTAATCACGGCGGCGTCCTGCACATCGCTGTGCCTGTCCGTCGAAGCGGAGGCGCGCTTCTACGAGAAGCTACCCTTCTTTAAGGAAAGGGTCGTCATGCGGCCCCAGGAGCTGAGCAACTGCGACTCGCTGATACGGCGCTTCGGCCTTGTATCCATGAATACAGCGGTGGAAGCGGATATCTACGGCAATGTGAATTCCTCCCATGTCATGGGGAGCGGCATCATCAACGGCATAGGCGGCGCGGCGGATTTCACGCGGAACGCGGCCTTGTCCATATTCATCACGCCTTCTCTCGCGAAAAACGGCGCCATCTCCTGCATCGTGCCCATGGTCACCCATACGGACAATTCCGAGCATGACGTCCAGATCATCGTCACCGAGCAGGGCCTGGCCGATCTCCGCGGCCTTTCGCCAAAGGAGAGGGCGGTGAAGGTCATCGACAATTGCTGCCACCCCGACTACCGCCCCATGCTCCTGGACTATTTTGATCGCGCCTGCGCCTCCACCGGCGGCGCCCATACGCCCCATGATTTGCAGACAGCCTTCGCCTGGCACCAACGCTACCAGGCGACAGGGTCGATGAAGGCATAAAGCCTGCCCATCAGGGCCGGAAGGAGAAAAATAAAAAGGCCCATTTTGGGCCTTTTTATTTTTCTCCTCTACTCCGCGCTCAGTGCCGCGCCGATCACGCCGGAGTACGAATCGTGCTGTGAGAATCGTATATCCAGGCCTTCTCTGGGATATGGCGCCATCGTATGGCGTAGTACCGCTGCGGTGAGCGCGTCCCGGGGAAATGCCGCCGACAGCACGCCGCCCCCGAGAAAGAGCATATGGGGGTCGAAGATATTGACCAGGGCCGCCACAGTGACCGCGATGGCCTTTATCAAGGCGGCTACAGGCTCGTCCTGACTGTGCCTGGCGAACATATCGTCGAATGTCAATCCGGGATACTGGCTATCCAGTATCTCTTTTGCCGCGCGCCCAGATGCGTAGCATTCGGCGCAGCCTGTCTTGCCGCAGCCGCAGGGCCGGTCGCCGCCAAAGAAGGGGATATGCCCCGTCTCCACCGCGCTGCCGTTCTTGCCCCTCAGGAATTGGCCGCCCACCATCACCGCCGAGCCAAAGCCCGTGCCGATATAGCAGCCCACCAAGGTGCCTGCCATAGCCGCCTTCGCTCCTGCCTCCGCACCTCTCGCCTCGCTTGCCGCGCTATGGGCGTCGAAGCGTAGGAGATGATTGGCGTCCTTGTTCACAAGCACCTTGACGCCCAATATCTGCGCTAGCGGATCCGCCACATTGACCCCCATGAAAGCGCGGCTGCCGTCCCCCTTCACGATATTCGGCGGATTCAGCACCGTCTTGCCGTCCGCCCCGATGGACGAAGGGAAGCCGATCGACACGGCGTCCACCGCCTCCTCCCCGCGGAAATCATGGATCATCGCCCCAAGGAGGGCGATCTCATCGCCGCCGGTCAGCGTCTCGTGGGTGGCATAAGCCTCACCCCGCTCCAAGACGCCATCCCGCACAAGGCCCATGCGCACATTCGTCCCGCCGATATCCAGGCCAATCACCGTTTTCATCATTCCATAACCTCCTATATTAAGTTAATACCAGACTGTTCAGATGTCGAAATGAATTGCGGCATAATTTCTGTCACAATCATCATCACCAGAGTTGACCGTAAAAACTGAAGCCATTTTGCATGATTCACAGGCTTTCTACACATAATACAACATTTGTGATGAATTTGTTAAAAATTCTTTAAAAACCTTCTAGCATGAAAACGCGTAATGTTATATACTTAACTTAACATATCTTAACCTTGGTTTACACATCTTTACCTCATTCGCCGCTTCTACGCCCCTTTGCCAGGAGGAACGCATGAAAAACGGGAGCGCCCCTAACGAACTGCCTATATACTTGTTTCATCAGGGGATCAATCTCCATGCGCAAGACTACTTTGGCTGCCATTTCGAGCAAGAGGCGAAGCAGGCTGTATTTCGCACATGGGCGCCCAACGCCAAAGAAGTCAGCGTCGTCGGGGATTGGAACGAATGGGCCGAAGACGCCCACCCCCTGCGGAAGCTCTCCCAAGGCGGCGTCTGGGAAGCCGAAGTGGATGGCGTACAGCTCTGGCAGCGGTACAAATTCTCCATCCTCGGGCCCGACGGCACAAGGCGTCTCAAAGCGGATCCCTTCGCGACTCACGCCGAAGCCAACCGCAATCCCGCCTCCATCGTCTACCACATCGGCGGCTACACCTGGGAAGACGCTGACTGGATGCGCCGACGGGGCAACAGAGTCGTCTTCGACAGGCCCCTCAATATCTACGAGCTTCACGCCGGGTCATGGCGCAAGCACGCCGACGGTAGCAGACTGTCCTATCTGGAGCTAGCCGACCAACTGGTACCCTATCTGGCCGACATGGGCTACACCCATCTCGAGCTGCTGCCCATCATGGCCCACCCCGCGAGCCGGACACGCAGCGTCCAGATCAACAGCTACTACG
>Ga0082212_10010095_pt1 | contig 12120 bp, 6 predicted proteins | sample TergutNt197P3_FD_71548 | JGI IMG/M metagenome (GOLD analysis project Ga0082212, IMG submission 71548) | Neocapritermes taracua P3 segment gut microbial communities from Petit-Saut dam, French Guiana - Nt197 P3 | ecosystem: Host-associated > Arthropoda: Insects > Digestive system > Gut ... | reverse complement strand
CAGTGGGCGACAAAGGTGTTGAGCGAATTTTCAAAAAAAGGTTTCGTGCTGGATAAAAAACGCCTGATCAACGACCAGGTTTTTTCAAAACACTATTTTGACGAACTGATAGCCGAAATTCAGGAAATCAGGGCGAGTGAAAGAAAGTTTTACCAAAAAATTACCGATATTTATGCAACTGCGGTTGATTATGACTCGCGAAGCCCGACAACCAAAGATTTTTTTGCCAACGTGCAGAACAAACTTCATTTTGCCATTCACTAAAACACAGCAGCCGAACTGATTATGAAACGCGCCAATGCTCAAAAGGACAATATGGGCTTAACAAACTGGAAAAATCGTAGAGATAATGCTATGATTGTGTGGATACAGGCTTCCAGATAAAAAATGAACTCCCATATTTAGCTAAAATAGCATGTGTACATAGATTAATAAGGCTCACTATCCTAAGGATTTCGTCCTATCAGCGCTTCTATTTCAACTAATAATATCAGATTTACACAGAGGTTTTCTGGTGAGTCATAGAAACCTACGTTAAATTTAGACCATTTCCTCAAAAACAGAAATGTTTTTCAAAAGCCTGTCGTATCTTTTTCTTGAAGAAATAAAGTGTTGTGAATAAATGAAATCTGTTATTTTTGAATTTTTACAAATGATAGGTTTGCATATCAAAAAAAAACAGTATTTTTGTCTAAATTTAACGTACCTTTTTATTATTCAAACTTTGATTGGTTGGGATAAAAAATACAATAATGTCTAATATAAAAAATGATTGCCTATGAAAAGAAACTGATTCCTGAAGTCTTTTACAAATGAATATTGTAATTGATCTGTTTTTCAAAAACTTTATTATCAACTTATTAATTTTAAATCAAAAGAATAATGAAACAAATTTCTTTTATCATTAACAAAAATCACTCATACACCCTATTAGCGGTGGTATGTATGTTGTTGATTGCGTCACCGGCTTTCTCACAGATTGCAGTGAAAGGAAAGGTGACTGAAGCGAATGGAGATCCGCTGATAGGGGTCAATGTCTCTGTTAAAGGGACTACCATTGGAACCATTACAGATATAGATGGAAATTATGCTTTGCAGGCGCCCGGTCAAAGTTCCGTTCTTGTTTTCTCTTATATCGGATTCCAAAATGTTGAAGTGACGGTTGGCGCCCGAACTACTATCAATCAGGTCTTGCAGGAAGATTTACAAAGTTTGGAAGAAGTAGTTGTGATCGGTTATGGTACGCAAAGAAAAAGCGACCTGACCGGATCGGTTTCGTCGGTAAAAATGACGGAAATAGCCCAAACGCCCATTTCTTCAATCGACCAGGGTTTGGTCGGAAGAGCATCGGGGGTACAGGTCACACAGACTTCAGGTATGCCCGGTTCGGTAGCTTCTATCCGTGTGCGTGGTAGCAGTTCATTGCAGGGTGGCAATGAGCCTTTGTATGTAATCGATGGCTTTCCCGTTTATGCCGGTACCGGTTTCGGTAATACCGGAGGAAATGCACAATTAAGCGGTTTGGCAACCATCAATCCGGCTGATATCGAATCGATTGAAATTCTGAAAGACGCTGCTGCCACTGCGATTTATGGTGCTCGTGCAGCAAATGGCGTCGTGTTGGTAACCACAAAAAGCGGACAAAAAGGACGGGATATCATCACTTTCAATGCAAGCTATGGCGTACAAAATGCATCCAAAAAAATTGATGTAATGAACGCACAGGATTATGCTGCTTTGGTAAATGAAGCATATATCTGGGGTGACGGGGCTTCTTCAAGGAATGGTCAGCCATTTTACAATGCCACCCAAATGGCCGATATTGCCAAATTAGGAAATGGAACGGACTGGCAAGACGAATTGTACAGGCAAGGCGCTATCCAGGAATACCAGCTTAACATTTCAGGAGGCGACGAAAAGACCGTTTATTCCATATCAGGAGGTTTTTCCGATCAGCAAGGTATCATTAAAAATTCGGACTTTCTGCGCTATTCGGCTCGTATTAATTTTGACCGGCATGTGAACGCATTTCTCACCTTCGGCGCCAATATGTCGGCCTCGCATACTGCTTCAAATATCGTACCGACGGATTCAGGCGGTGAAGGCGGAGTCGTCACCGGAGCCATGAAAATGAATCCGATTCAAACCATTTATGCAGATCGGGACGCCGGCGCTTATACGTTGGTCAATACGCCGGGTACGCTTGTTCCAAACCCGGTTGCAACAGCCAATGAGCAGAAATACAGAAATACAGCGTCGCGTTTATTGGGTGATTTCTACGGACAATGGGAAATTATCAAAGACCTGAAACTAAAAATATCCATCGGAGCGGATGTGATTTTCAATAAATTCGACCAATATACCCCGGCCAATATTTATCAGTCGAACGGGATTGCCAAAGCGTCAATAAGAATGAACCGTTCAATCAACTGGTTGAATGAAAATACGTTGACATGGAATAAAAAAATAGATTATCATAGTTTGAATGTATTGGGTGGTTTCACCATGCAACGAAACAACTTTGAAAGGGTTGTAGCAGGCTCCCAAAATTTTGTCAACGACGCCTTACTTTACAACAGACTTCAGGCAGGTTCGACATACAATCAACCTGAATCGGAAGCTACCCAATGGAGCCTGATGTCATACTTAGCCCGTGTAAACTATTCATATATGGATCGTTACCTGCTCTCGGTCAATGCGCGTATTGATGGATCTTCCCGTTTTGGGTCAAATAATAAGTACGGATTCTTTCCATCGGCATCAGCCGGATGGCGTGTCTCGGAAGAGGCATTTATGTTATCATTGAGAGACATCTTTTCAAACCTGAAAATACGAGGCAGTTATGGTTTTACAGGAAACACGGAAATTGGTGTTTATGAATCATTAGCCACTTTAGGAAGCAATAACTGGACGGTAGGAGGCAATCAAATGGTTACAGGTTTCTTCCCCAATAAAATTCCTAACCCCGATTTGAAATGGGAAAAAACCGGTCAATTGGATATTGGTATTGATGTAGGGCTATTTGAAAACAGGTTGCGTATTACTGCCGACTACTATCGCAAATTGACAACAGACCTGCTTTATAGCGTATCTATTCCAAGTGCATCGGGCTTTTCGACCATGTTGAGAAATATTGGTAGCGTTGAGAATAAAGGAACCGAATTGTTGATAGAAAGTGATATTTTAGCCGGTCGGTTTACATGGACGACGGCGTTCAATATTGCAACCAATAAAAATAAGGTAATCGAACTTGGAGGCGAGCCTTACAAAGAAATGCCGGAGGGCGACGGACATTTGAAAACAGGTTCTTTCCGTCGTTTGGTTGTCGGAGAACCGATCGGTGTGTTTTATGGCTACCGTTTTGATGGAATATTCCAGAATGAAGCGGAAGTCAGTAAGATATCCTTACAACCATCCTTGTTAGGCGTAGGTTTTCGCCGTTATAAAGACTTAAATGGCGATGGAGTGGTTGATGCAAATAACGACCGTGAGATACTGGGGTATCCTTTCCCGCAATTTTTTGGAGGTTTTACCAATACGTTTGGTTTCAAAGGATTTGAACTCAATGTGTTCATGCAATACAGTTATGGCGGTAAAATCTTTAACTACAATGCCATCGAACTTGAAACTCCGACAGGAGGACAAAATGCGTATGCAGTCCTTAATGATCGTTTTACCGACTCAAAACCAAGCGATCGCTATCCAAGGGCCTCAACCAACAGGAATGTGTTAGTCAGTGATTTATGGCTCGAAGACGCTTCATATATCAAACTTAAAACAGTTTCTCTGTCGTATTATTTCCCGAAAGTAAAAATTCCACATATTCAGGGATTGCGTTTATATCTTACAGGGCAAAACCTGATTACCTGGACTAAATACAGGGGGTATGATCCGGAAGTCAGTTATCGTGGGGCATCTACGCTTCAGATAGGCGAGGACTTCGGAGGTTATCCGCAAGCACGTACATTCCTGTTTGGCTTGAGATTAGATATTAAATAACTAAAAAAGACTGCACAATGAAAAATAAAATTATAATTTCCGTCATAATATTGATAAGCCTTAATGGGTGCACTTCTTTTCTTGAAGAACATCCGACAGACCGTATAACAACTGTGAACTTCTATCAATCGGCAAAAGATGCTCAATCGGCCGTTGATGCGACTTATCAACAAATGAATTCGATTTACAATCGCTTGATGTATAATCTATGCGATCTACCATGCGATGGGATGAAAAATGGCTTGGGAATGCCTAACGCCTTTTTGCAGGATTTAGCATACAATCGTCATGATCAGGGCAATACATTTGTCCGGGATATGTGGAACAATTGCTATTCAGGCATAGCAAGAGCCAATGCCGCCATCGAAAACATTCCTGACGTCAAAATGGAAGAAGGACTAAAAAACAGGTACATCGCCGAAGCAAAGTTTTTAAGAGCCTTGTACTATTTTAATTTAGTCCGTTTCTTCGGAGATGTTCCTTTGGTCACAAAGTTAGGTTTGGATGAAGCCATCGGGCCGCGTACCTCAAAAGATCAGGTTTACGAATTTCTTATTGACGACCTGATGACTGCGGAAAATGCTCTTCCAATGCGCTCTACGTATGACGCAAAGGATAAAGCCCGTGCTTCGAAAGAAGCTGCCAAAATCCTGCTGGGAAAAGTGTATGTGACAAGAGGCGATTTTGAAAAAGCCAAAAATAAATTAGCCGAAGTAGTTGATAACGAAGCAACGTATGGATTAGGATTGCATGATGATTATGCAGCTAACTGGAATACAGCCACTGAAGCAGGCAAAGAAGCCATCTTGTACGTTGAATACGGAGTTGCCCCGTTTGCCAATAACGGCGAAATGAGTCTGGCAGGTCCCAAATATTCTGTTCCGGGTGGAAGTATTGATGTAGCGGGTTCGAACGAAGCAGATATCCCGACACAGGAATTATACGACTCGTACAACGAAGGAGATAAACGGCGCGACTTCAATTTACGCTATGAATTTACGAATTATGCAACCAAAGAAATCATGAGATCATCCATTCCTCTTTTCGGCAAATATTGGATCGACAACATTGCCTCATGCGATCTTTGCGATATTAACATGCACGTTATGCGCTATGCAGATGCGATATTGCTTTATGCTGAAGCTTTAAACGAAACAGGAGATGCCGCAAAAGCGCTGACAGTACTTAATCGCATCCGAGAACGTGCATTTGGCAATGCGTCAGGCAATTATAATACAATGTCGAAAGAAGAATTTCGCAATGCCATCCTGAATGAACGGTATTGGGAATTTCCGATTGAAGGACATCGCTGGTTTGACTTGGTTCGTATGGGTAAACTGAAAGAAAGGATGTTAGCCCACGCTGCTTATGAAGCAAGCGTAGCCGAGCCTAACAAAACGGATATTGCCAAAAATTTCAGGGATTGTATGATATTGATGCCTGTTCCACAGTCGCAATTAGACCTGAACGACGAACTAACACAAAATCCGGGATGGTAATATTTGTTAGTATTATGAAATATTTTATTACTTTTGGAGTGCGGTATCAACAACTGCACTCCAAAAATTAACTTACAAAAAAAATATGAAAAATTTATTATTAACAGGACTTTCACTTACTGTTGCGGGAGCCGGCGTGGCACAGGTAGCCTCGCCTGCCAAAAAACCTAATATCCTGTTCATCATGTCCGACGATCATACCTCACAAGCTATCAGCGCTTACGGTGGTTATTTGGGACAGTACCTGCCTACTCCCAATCTCGACCGTATTGCTCACGAAGGAGTAAGGATGAACAATTGCTTTGTGACTAATTCTATCAGTGTGCCAAGCAGGGCATGTATCCTCACCGGGCAGTATAGCCAGAAAAACGGTGTGTACACCCTTTCCGATATGCTCGACCGCGATCATCCTACTGTGGCCAAAGAACTTCAACGTGCCGGATATCAGACTGCCATTATCGGCAAATGGCACCTGGGCACAGAGCCTGCCGGATTTGATTATTACAACGTATTACCCGGACAGGGAAGGTATTATAACCCGCTTATGATCAAAAAAGGCGATTGGGATAAGGGAGCTAACGGACGGCCAAGGCAGACTGAGTATGGGGGACACTCCACCGACGTCATTGCCAATGAAGCCATTAGCTTTATGCAATCAGCCGATCCGGATCAACCGTTTTTTCTGCAATGTCATTTCAAAGCGCCCCACCGATCATGGGAACCTGCACACAGGTTTAAAACCCTGCTTGAAGATGTTTACATTCCCGCACCGGACAATATACTTGACACTTACGATGGCAAAGGGCAATATACACAAAACTTGCGGATGTCGATGGAACATTTGAACAGAAACGACCTGAAAGGCAGAACAATCCCTGAAGATATCACCCGTGACGAAAAACGCCATTGGGCATTTCAGTACTACATCAAAGATTACTTGCGATGTGTTGCCGGTATTGACGAGAATGTAGGTCGTATATTGAAATATTTGGACGACAACGGACTGGCAGAAAATACCATTGTGATCTACACAGGCGACCAGGGCTTTTTCCTCGGCGAACACGGATGGTTCGACAAACGACTGATATACGATGAATGTCTCCGTATGCCGTTGCTCATACGCTATCCGAAAGAAATTAAGCCGGAAACGGTGAACGACGACATGGTAATGAACCTTGATTTTGCACCTCTTTTTCTCGATTATGCAGGTATACCCGTACCTTCGTATATGCAAGGTGAAAGTTTTCGTAACAACCTGACAGGGCAAACCCCTGCCGACTGGCGTAAATCAGTTTATTACCGTTATTGGATGAACGACGACAACGATCATCATGTGACGGCACATTACGGGATTCGTACCGAACGCTATAAATTAGTTTATTATTATGCGCTGCCTTTGGGCATAAGAGGCGCTAACGAAAATCCGATGGCGCCGGAATGGGAACTGTACGATCTGCAAAATGATCCTTCGGAAATGAACAATATCTATAAAAACCCTGCCAATAAAAACCTGATTGTCCAACTCAAGAAGGAACTGTTACAGTTAAAAGAAAAATACGAAGATCAGGACAGTAAATACCCCGAGATGGTGGAGTTAAATAAAAAGTATTGGTGATATGATGCTTTAAATACTATTCATATCACTCTATTTTTTTTCATCAATCAATCAGATAATTCTAAAAAACAACGTATATGAAAAATTATGTAATCGCAGGACTCTCGCTTACTGTAATGGGAGCTTGCACAACACAACAGAAACAGCCTGTTAAAAAGCCCAACATCCTGTATATCATGTCAGACGACCATGCTTATCAGGCTGTTAGCGCGTATGGATACGGGCTAAATCAAACACCGAATATTGACCGGATTGCCCGCGAAGGCATGAAGTTCAATAATTGTTTTGTGACCAATTCGATCAGCGGCCCTTGTCGGGCTGTGGTACTGACGGGGAAATACAGTCACAAAAACGGATTCTACGACAATGGCGGACGAACCATTTTCGACGGATCGCAACAGACTTTACCTAAGCTCTTGCAGTCAGCCGGTTACCATACCGGTATCGTCGGGAAATGGCATCTGAAAAGCACGCCGACCGGTTTCGACTATTACAGCATCCATTACGACCAGGGCGAGTATTACAATCCGAACTTTATGGAAGAAGGCGAAGAAAGGGTGCCTTACCAGGGCTATGCTACCGACCTGACAGCCGATAATGCCATCAAGTTTTTGCAAAATAGCGATAAGGAAAATCCCTTCTTCCTGATGATGCACTTCAAGGCGCCTCACCGGAACTGGATGCCGGCGCCTAATAAACTGTCAATGTATGAAGATGTTACGTTTCCTGTTCCTGCCACATTTTATGACACTTACGAAGGACGTGTAGCAGCGCAACAACAAAAGATGCGTATTGATGATGACATGACAATCGGAGTAGACCTGAAAACATTCGGCCCATGGGATACAGCGCAACCCGGCGAACTCAGGCGGATGACGCCCGACCAACGTACTGCCTGGGACAATGTTTACAACCCGATTATCGAAGATTTTGCAGCTAAGCAACCTCAGGGCAGAGAATTAGTAGAATGGAAATTCCAACGGTATATGCGCGATTATCTGAAATGTATCTCTTCGGTCGACGATAATGTCGGACGTGTATTAGATTACTTAGAGCAAATCGGCGAACTCGACAATACCATTATCATCTATACCTCCGACCAGGGCTTCTATCTCGGCGAGCATGGATGGTTCGACAAACGGTTTATGTACGAAGAATCACTAAAGACGCCTTTTGTCATCCGTTATCCCAAAGCGATCAAGTCAGGCAGCGTAACCGACGCCATGATCCAGAACTTGGATTTTGCGCCTACATTGCTCGATATGGCCGGAGTATCCATACCCGGTGATATTCAGGGCGAATCGTTCAAAGACGTAGTAAACGGGAAAAAAGTGACTGCCAAAGATGCGCTCTACTATCATTACTACGAATACCCGTTACCGCACGCCGTCAAAAAACACTATGGCGTACGAACAGACCGGTATAAACTGATCCATTTCTATAATGATATCGACGAATGGGAATTTTTTGATTTGCAGAACGATCCGCATGAGTTGAAAAACCTTATCAACGATCCTGCGCAAGCCGCGAACATCGCAACATTAAAGAAAAAATTGGCTGAGTTGCAGGTTAAATACGAGGATACAGACCCGACAAGCGACCGTTATGAGGAAGACCAGCTAAGTTTCTGGACAAAATACACGGCTGAAAGAGGACAAAACCGCTAAATGAATACGACCGTCAAAACGACTATCAATCTATGTGTTGCAGGATTGTTTGTCCAATGCGGACAAACTCCTGCTACACAAAGCGGCCGTAATCAGTCGCACGACGATCGCCCCAATATCCTTTTTATCCTTTCCGACGACCACACAGCGCAAGCCTGGGGAGTCTATGGCGGCATACTGAGTGAGTATGCCCGAACATCAACTATCCGCCGGCTGGCCGAAGAAGGTTGTGTACTCGAACATTGCTTTTGTACCAATTCAATCTCTGTACCCAGCAGAGCGTCCATTCTTACGGGCGCTTACAGTCACCGCAATCATGTGTATTCGTTGGACGACGCCTTATCGTCCGAAACGGATCATATTGCCAAACAAATGCAAGCCGGAGGATACCAAACTGCGCTACTCGGCAAATGGCATCTGAAGAAAAAACCGTCCGGATTCGATTATTTTGCCGTCTTCCATGATCAGGGCGATTATTTTAATCCCATCTTTAAGACAGAGGCTAATTGGGTCGAAAACAGAAATATAGGTGACAGGGTTGAGGGATTTTCAACCGATATCGTTACCGAAAAGACCATCGACTGGATTAAAAACAGACAGAAAGAACGTCCATTTATGGTTTTTTGCCATTATAAAGCAACCCATGAACCCTGGCATTTTCCGGAACGAATGAAACATCTGTTTGATGATACGGTCTTTCCCGAACCCGACAACCTGATGGAATTTGATCAAACAGCTTCGGGACGGACATTTATCGGCCAACAACTTGAAAATCTTACTTTACGCTGGAGTAGCGCCTCTCAAAACAACCGGTTGGATCAATATCCCGAACTGCCGTTTTCAGCTGACGGATTGGACAATATCCAAACCCGCAAAAAGACTTATCAGAAATTTGTCCGCGACTATCTCCGCTGCGGGGCGGCTATCGACGAAAATATCGGAAGGCTGCTGCAAACGCTTGATGACGAAGGATTACGCGATAATACCATTGTGATTTATGTGTCCGATCAGGGCTATTTCCTTGGTGAACATGGATTTATGGATAAACGAATGATGTATGAAGAATCCATTCGTATGCCGTTTGTAATCCGTTATCCGAAAGAAATCAAACCCAATACGCGCAACAGGGATATCATCTTAAATGTTGATTTTGCCTCGCTCTTAGCCGATTATGCAGGCGTCGAAGCGCCTCAACTGTCGCAGGGTCGCAGTTTTCGTGCCAATCTGCAGGGCAATACCCCTGACGACTGGCGTAAGTCCATGTATTACAGGTATTGGACGCAACATGTCGTGCGACCTGCACATTTGGGCATCCGGACAGACCGCTATAAACTGATGTTTTTCTACGGCGACCGGCTCAATACGACCGGCTCGGAAGATAAAACCACAACACCGGCATGGGAATTTTACGACCTGTCGGTCGATCCATCCGAAGATCATAACATCTATTCAGAACCTGCCCATAAGGCAACCATCCAACAACTGAAACAGGAACTCCTGAACCTGCGCAACGAATGGGGAGACAATGACGAAGACACTCCGCGTATGCAGCAACTTATCAAGGAATATTTCTGGTGATTAATCCAAACCCAATATTACCTTGCAGCAACTAATTATCCATGTTTTAGTATTCAACTTTTTTTTTTCCTACTTGCCTGATAAGTTGGCCGTCAGTGGTAATTCCTTCAATCACAACAGAATAGGTTGTTTGGAAGTCGGCGGTGTAGAATTCGAAATTAGCTTCTCCCGTATCGGTAATTACGACGTCCGGTTTCCAAAAAATAGTTGTCCGGTAATCAGGTACTGCCGACTGTTTTGCCTCCAAGGTTTCGTAACGGGGTGCATAAAAATCGACAGGCTTTTGATAGCCTGTTGGCGTAAATGACTTATAATTAAATGTTTCTCTCTGCGCATCAGCAGGATCGGAGCCGTTTTTCAAGGTTACACTGATAACGCCGTTCATGCCATACAAACCGAATACTGCTGCGCTTGCCCCTTTGAAAACATCTATGCTTTCAATCTCACTTACAGGTATTTCATCAATACTGAATTGAGGACGGTAAATACCGTCAACGAATACAGCCGGAGTGGACAATCCGCGAAAATTATTTTGAGAAGTGAGATAAATCTGATTTCCACCTAACACACTGGATATAACCAGTAACCCCGGTATTGACTTAAGATAATCGGAAGGAAAACGATAGAAAACCTTTTTCAAATCTTCTTTTCCAATGGTTACATCAGAATCCGCATTAAATGGGAACACTGTAATCCTTCGTTCTTCTTGTCTTTGAATACGGTTTGCTGTTACTACTACTTCGTCTAAGTCAACAACCCTCATCCCTTCTTCATACTTTGAGCGCTGTTCGGCTTTAATAATCAATGGATTGATTTCGGCGGCTGATATATCTCTAATAGAAGGCAGCTCCGTGACGAGGCTATGTGGTACGTGGACAGGTTTCGGAAACAATACATCATCAATAACTAATCTCACCCTGTCACTTCCTCTACCGGTTAATGCCTGTATAAAGTAGGAAGTGCTGTCGGGGTATTCGAATCCCTGCAACAGGAAACGACCGTCATTATCTGTTGTAGTCAACTCCAGAAAGCCGTGGCTCGTCATCACGGATACCTCACTGTTAGCTACCGGTTTCGACGACGTCAGGCTTTTAACCTGTCCCGACAGTTCCTGACCTGTCTGATACGGTATCTGCGGATATGCAGGATTTCCTTTGACAACCTCCGGAATATTGTATCTTCTCCATCCATGCGTCATCATCAATAAGTCTAAAGTTGCATCGGAAACAGGGTTTTCCTGCAAATAATAGGCAGGATTTGCGATATAACCTTTTAATTCGGATGATAGTAATAAACTTGACAGGATGGTGGTGGATTCGTCAACGGCTATATCCTTGTCGTCCGTAACGGCAACCGAAAAATGAGCAATCCGTGTTCGTCGTTGCGACTCTTCAAGCTCTGTTGGGCGTAGCGTCTCGCTACGCTGCGGTACAGACTCATACAAATCAGGAGCTTTATTGTAATCTTCAAGACCTCCCCCTACGCCCCCTCCAAAGGGGGATAATGCTACGCCGGACAAAGATAACGTTGAAACTACTTTATCGCGTATCTTATAGGATGGTTTATCTGTCCGGAAATCAACCGTTACGTTATCATAGTTTTTACTGAACACTAACCGTTCGCTGAGCGGATTCATTTGTTCGTCGAACAGCACAAATTGAAGAACGCCGGCCGGCAGGCTGTTTTCATCAAATACGATGGTTTCATTCGCCTCATTCCATTCCGAAAAATAAAGCGCATGACCCCGACAGTGTACGAACAG
>Ga0082212_10010094_pt1 | contig 12120 bp, 3 predicted proteins | sample TergutNt197P3_FD_71548 | JGI IMG/M metagenome (GOLD analysis project Ga0082212, IMG submission 71548) | Neocapritermes taracua P3 segment gut microbial communities from Petit-Saut dam, French Guiana - Nt197 P3 | ecosystem: Host-associated > Arthropoda: Insects > Digestive system > Gut ... | reverse complement strand
GAAACTCATCATAAACCGAGTAAATCTGCTTGAAGTCTACTACGGTCTGATAAATGAATTCGGCGCAGACTTTGCAGATAAGGTACTCAAAGAAATAACCGAGTCGGTTATTGAGATTACTGATATGAATCAGGAATCGCTTGTAAAAGCCGGACGCATCAAATCAAAATATAAAATCTCGATTGCCGATTCGATAGCGATTGCTGAAACATCGGTTTCCGGTGGTACGCTGCTGACTGCCGACCATCATGAGATGGACAAAGTTGAGCAGAGCGAACCTGACATCAAATTCATGTGGATACGTTAAAAACTACGGCGGGCTTCTCGCCGTTTTTGATATTTCGGCGGCTTCGTCGTCCGCCACTTCTATTTCGTAAACGTCGAATACATCGTCAGGCTTTACATTAAGTTTCGTATTCAAAAACCTCGCGGCATCGAACGTATATTTTTTGTCATAGTCCGAAAGATACCTGTAGTTTTTATGCTTGGTTATATCGTATTTACGCGACAGGAACGGACGAACGCCGCGCAACTGTAGAATGCACTTGCTGTTGTCGAGAACCGCCAGTTCATCAATAGACATTAAATCCTTGCCGAGCTTCTGATAGCTCCTGCCGAAAGAGGGCGAATTGCCTCTGTTTTCGCTGTGATTGTACGTGTGAATGGTTTCTTTGCCGAGCGTTTTCGATACCTCCTCAAGCGTGGTCTTTTCGCGCCCGCCCAAAAAAATCATACTGTCGCAGTTGCCGATGATAGTCTCGGCGTTGTCTTTGTAGATTGCGCGTAATTGGCTCTGTGCCTGAAGAAACAAGCTCGCGGAAATCTCACGGGAGCGTATCGTCGCCATGAGCTTCTCTAATTTCGGTATCTGCCCGATATTTGCCGCCTCGTCTATCAGACACCGCACATGAACAGGCAGCCGTCCGCCGTAGAAATCATCCGCTTTTTCGCATAAAATATTGAATAGCTGCGTGTAGCACATGGACACGAGAAAGTTATAACTGTCGTCTGTGTCACTTATTATAAGGAACAGCGCAGTCTTGCGGTCACCGAGCTTGTCAAGCTCCAACTCGTCGTACTTTGTGACTTCGCGAATCTCGGAAATATCGAAACTCGCAAGCCTTGCGCCGCACGAAATCAGAATTGATTTTGCCGTTTTTCCGGCACTTAAGCGGAACTTTTTATATTGCCGCACCGCAAAGCAATTCGGCTTCTTTGTCTCCAATTCGTCGAAAAGCAAATCTACGATATTTTTGAACTCCTCGTCTTCCTCGCGGATTTCCATCGACGCAATCATTTCAGCCAGAGATGAAAAGTTGCGTTCCTCCGGAACGTCCTCGTAGTGCAGATACGCGATAAGCGCGGTAAAAAGCAGGATTTCGGCTTTCTCCCAAAAATCATCCCCGCCTTTGTTGTTCTGATTTTTCGTGTTCGCGATGAGCGCCGTGACCAATTTTAATATATCTTTTTCGCTGTGAATATACGCGAACGGATTATAGTGCATTGATTTATTGAAGTTTATTGTGTTAAAAATCTTGATTTTATACCCGTGCGTCTGCAGCATTTTTCCGCAGGATTGCAGGATTTCCGCTTTCGGGTCGGTGATGACAAAGCTCACAGGGTAATCCGCAGACACACATTGCATCAGGTTCGGTTTGAGAATAAAGCGAGTTTTGCCTGAGCCTGAGCCGCCCACCACGAGCATATTTTTATTCCGCGCGTACTTCGGATTCGACGGTCGCGGATTCATCGTCAGGCTCTCCGTCGCGGTCAAAATGACGTTGTTGTCTGCATTTCTATCTGCGAACGGCTTAATATCTGCCGCCGTGCCAAAACGCGCAGAGCCATACTCTATATCGTTCCTGTATTTTTTCGCCTTTTTCTTCTTCGAATAAATAATAATATACATCGCAACAGTACCAATAGCACCGACAGCCAAATCGAAAAGATTAACGCTCAACATCAGACTTTTAAATGCGATATTAAGCGTTAATATAATATTATTAAGTTTACCGAAAAAATCCGCGCCGTCAGCGAGCCTGTACGCCTCGCCGAGCTTGGCGAAAAACCAAAATATAAGGAGATACGGCAGATTCGGAACGACGCGCCGCCTCAAAAATTCTGTTACCCTCATCATCTATCGCCCCGCTCTCTGATTCTGACTTTCTTGTTATTCAGTATCTTTTTGCCGAACTTTTTCTGCAAGCTCCTGAACGTCGGAGCTTTGTCAACGTCTTTTTTGCGCGATTTTACCTTAAATTTTTTCATTTCCGGCAATTTTACTCTTTTATCATTTATATACTGCTTCGAGTATTTTTTCTGCAAATCCCTGAACGTCACCGGAGCATTGCGCTTTTTCTCTTCTTTTTTCAGCACTTTCGCTGTAAATTCCTTGAACGCGAGCGTCAGCACATCAGCGTCTTTTGCCTTGAAAAAGACTAACCACTTCGGCGGCTCTTCGGATTTGTCCTTGTGGAGCGCATAATCAATATTATACTTCCGCGCCACAGGCTCGAAAGCCTTGATGTTTTGTTCGGTGATTGGAATGTTCTGCAGACTGCCGTTTTTTGATAATTGCGTTAATGTCTGTTTACCTTTATATACTTTCTGTGTATCCCTTGTCCTTGACGCTTTCTGATTTTTCGATGCGGAGCGCATTCTTTTTCGTTTTTCCATTTCCCGGAGCGCGATAGTCATAGCTTCCGCGAGAACTTTCGCCGTCATTTTGCCCGATTTTATCGACAAATCAGTAAACTGTTGGTCTAAATACTCCTGCAAACTCATCACTCCCATCTCGTATTATTTTTATGTGCCTCAGCCTGTCAATTCGCCGCCGTTACCTTTGCTCCCGTACTCGTCAATGCGCTTCTGCGACGCTTTGGAAAAATGCCGCGAAAGCTCCATGCCGATGGCAGGGTAACCCTCAAGTTTTGCCGCCAGCACGGTCGTGCCAGCACCGGCGAACGGGTCGAGTATGATTCCGCCCGGCTCGACGATTTTTATGATGTCCCGCATGATTTCGAGCGGTTTCTCGGTTTGGTGAATGCGCTTGACGAGCGCGGGCATGGACTGCCTGAACACGCCCGGCAGCACCGGCGCTTTGCGGTCAGACGGCATATGCCCGTTCGACCCCCACACGATGAACTCGGCTTGCTGCCTGAAACGACCGCGCTGAGGGCGGCTGTTTATCTTGTCCCACACGAGTATGCCGCGCCAAATCCAGCCAGCCCATTGGAGCGCATCCGTCAGCGACGGCAACTGCCGCCAGTCGATGAACAGGCATATCGGCGCGCCGTCCTGCGATGCCCGCCGCGCTTCGGTCAGCCACTCCGTCATCCAATGCGTCCACGAGCGTTGGTCTTTCGAGTCACCCTCGAAGTCCGGCAGCACATTCTCACTTTTCGCGTTTGAATATTTGACAGCCGTAGACTTCTGCTTGGCGTTCTGGTCAGACGCGCCTGAAGCGTATGGCGGGTCGCAGATGATGCCGCCGAAGTATTTGTCGGGGAACTGCGGCAGAATGTTCAAAACGTCGCCGTGAATAATTTCCGCGCCTGTGTAGTTCTCTTGAATCTCAATTTTTTTCATGTGCATAAAATCTCCTTGTAAAATAAAAAAAAGGCGCATGACTTTTATCAACTAAAAATCATACGCCTTTGTGTGATATATTTTTTATTAGCTTTTTATATATTGTTATATAAATATAATAAAGTTAATTAATATTAATAGCCGGTCTTCGGCAACTTTTGAGGGTTAAAAATGCGCGTCACCCAAGCGGAATTTGAGATGATAAACTCGCCGTTATGCTTGCCTCCAACATCGCATTTATTGGCGAACTCCATTCCGTTCTGCAGATTCGGTAATACTTTAACGAATACCTGCGCCTGCTCGACCAGCGAAAAGCCCGCTTTTACTGTGCCGAAGATAAGGCTGAAACTCGTCACAAATTCGTCGTTCCGCAAGCCTAACGCCGCAGGGGAACAATCTATTACATTATTTTTCGTCGTCGATAAATTGTCAGCGATTACCCTCTGGTCGCCTTTGTTCGTCGTGACCATAACCTTATACTTCAAACTCTGATTATATGAGCCTGTCACTATTTTCGACAGCCTGACAGCATTGGTAGGCAGAACGTCGCGCCAGTAGAAGTCTGTGAGCGGAACGGTCGAAGTGTTGCGGATTTCCTTGATGTCGTAGCGGATTTCATCTCCCGGCATAGCCTCGATGTTGCCCGTTTTTCTGATGGAAACACCTGTGTTCGCGCTGTAATTCAGGAACTCCTGCCTGACAATCTGCGTGGCAAACTCAAGCTCAACATCTAAAGTTTTATCAGAAAGTATATAATATTTTGGAGCTTGAACCTCTTTGATGATATAGCGTCCCAACGGCAGAGGATTGGAAACCGCGCGTCCGTCTTTGCCGGAAACAATCCTGTCAACGAGCGAGCCTGTCCTGTGGTGATAGATTTCAAAAATCGCGCCCTCAAGCGGCGTGCCTGCGGAAAGCCCGTTGATTTCGTTGTCGTCCGCGCTCTTTTTGAGTATCTGTATCTGCCCAAGCTGCGGCGTGTTCTCCCACACAACCTCCGTGACTTTTCCCGCGACAAATTCGATGGTTTTCGGCACTTCGTCGAGGTAATACCCCTGTGCCGCGCGCGTTTCGCGGATTGTATATCTGCCCTCCGTTATATCGCTCGTGAAGTCGATAACGCCGGCATTATCGGTATAATATACGCCTACCACCTTATTATTTTTATCAAGCAACATGAACTCCACGTTATAAATAGGACGTTTGGTTATGCTGTCGATTTTGAGTAACCGCAAGCCGGATTTTGCTTTATTCGTCAACTGCAAAGTTGCCATTTTGCCCGGTATTACCGTTATATTATACACAGTCTTGTCAAGCTCGTAGCCGTCAGGAGATTTGCGCTCGACAACCATATACTCGCCTGCGGCAAGCCCGTTGACTTGTATGCGCCCGCTTGCGTCGGTCGTATAAGAACCGGTAATATCGCCGTTTTCGCTTGTCGATTTTGTCTGGCTGTTGTTCTGCGTACCGGGCTGGTTTCCGTCCATGATGCTGCCCGTGACGAACTGCCCGTCCGCGAGCTTAATGTCATAAACCGCGCCGGCAAGCGGTTTGCCCGTCTGCTCATCAGTTTTTACTATCAGCAAGCCGCTCATCGGAGTGTTGGTGACTTCCAAAACGGTGTCCCTGTCAGCCTGCACTAAAATTGTCTTCGGCGCAGAATCCTTGAAATATCCCTCAGCCGGTTTGATTTCCGTTACAACGTAGTAACCCTCAGTCAAGCGCGGAATATATATTGAGCCTGCACTATCAGTCTTAAACGTCAGACTGCCGAACTCGTTCATGAGATTTTCGCCGTTCATCTTCGCAATGCGGAACTCAACGCCGGCAATCGGCTCTCTTGTTATACTGTTTAATTTTAAGATTTTCAGAGTAGAAAGCGGCTTATTCTCGAACTCTGTAAAGGTTAATTTGCCCGATTTAACTTCAATCGTTTTCGGCACTTCGTCGATTTCATAGCCAACAGGCGCAATCGTTTCCGAAACGATATATACGCCGTCCTCCAAGTCAGGAATGATGATTTTGCCCGATTTATCGGTCTTGAACGTGCCGACAAATTCGCCGTTGGATTTTGCGATTTCAAACGTCGCTCCGCTCAAAGGCAGATGCGTGAATTTATCCACTTTCAGAATCTCTATACCCGCGAGCGGCTTGTCCGCGAACGTCACCGTTGTCAGAACGCCTGATTTTACCGTGACTGTCTTAGGCTGTTCGGATATGACATAACTCTGCGGCGGAGTAATTTCCGAAATAATATACACGCCGTCAGTTAAATTCGGAATAATAACCTTGCCTGTATTATCTGTGGTAAATTCGCCGATGCGCTCGCCATTAGCGCGCTCGATGGTAAACGCCGCGCCGAGTAACGGCGCTTTTGAGAAATAATCAATCTTGATGATTTCGATGCCGGAATACGGACGGTTCTGGAACTCCACAGGCTCAAGTTTGCCTGATGTGACCGTGATGGTTTTCGGCATTTCGTCACGCTCGTAGCCCTGCGGCGCAAGTGTTTCGGATATTATATATACGCCCTCAGCCAAACCGGAAATGATAATCTTGCCTGTGCGGTCAGTCCTGTAAGTCCCGATTTTTTCGCCGTTGGCTCTTGCGATTTCAAACTCTGCGCCAGCCAGCGGAGCGTGGGTTACGCTGTCCGTTTTCAAAATCTGAACCCCGCTGAACGGACGGTTCGTAAATTCTACCGTCGTGAGCTTGCCCGAAACAACCGTTATATTTTTCGGCATTTCGTCGCGTTCGTAGCCGTATGGCGCGATTGTTTCGCTCACGACGTAAATGCCCTCGTCTAAACCGGAAACAATGATTTTGCCTGATGAGTCCGTCTTATACGTTCCCACTTTCTCGCCGTTGGCGCGTTCAATGGTAAACGTCGCTCCTGTCAATGCTTTATGCGTTATTGCGTCCGTTTTCAGAATTTCAATGCCGCTCAACGGCTTATTTGTGAAATTCGCAACAGTAGGGATATGCGGCTTAACTTCGACGGTTTGCGATGTTTTGTCTAAGATATAGCCGCTTGGAGCTTTTATCTCGCCGATGATATAATAGCCCGGCTCGACAAGCTGAACAACGATTGTCCCGTCGCCTGCCGTTATATAATTGCCGATAAATTCGCCGTTTTGCTTCGTTACGGTGAACTCCGCGCCCGCTAACGGCGCGCCTGTGATTTCGTCGGTCTTTTTGATTGTGAGATTTCCGTAAGGTGTATTCACGAACTCAACAGAAACCAAAACGCCCGACTTTACCGTGACCGTCTTGGGCAGTTCGTCGCGAACATACCCGTCCGGCGCGATTGTTTCAGACACGATATACGCGCCCTCCGCTAAATCGAAAACAATGATTTTGCCTGATGAGTCCGTCTTGTACGTTCCCACTTTTTCACCGTTGACGCGGCTGACTTCGAACGTCGCGCCTGCCAATGCCCGGTGAGTCACCGCGTCGCTTTTCAGAATCTCAATCCCTGAAAGCGGCTTATTGACGAACTCGACTGTCGCGAGTACGCCTGATTTCACCGTTACATTTTTCGGTGTTTCGTCGATGACGTAACCATCAGGCGCAATGATTTCGCCGATGACATATACGCCTTCGTCAAGGTCGGAAATAATAACTTTACCGTCAGCCTCAGTTCTGAAAGTGCCGATACGCTCGCCGTTTGCCTTTGTGACGGTGAATGATGCGCCAGCTAACGGATTATGCGTGACAGAATCTAACTTTATTATCTCTATTCCGCTCAACGGCTTATTAAGGAACTCTACGCTGACGAGCTTGCCGCCGCTCACATTTACAGATTTCGGGCTTTCATTTAATATATAACCGTTCGGCGCGGAAATCTCGCTTATAACATAAGTTCCTTCCGCGACATCTGGAATAATGATTTTACCGCTTGAATCGGTGCGGAATGTGCCGATGTGTTCGCCGTTGCCTTTTTCCACCGTGAAAGTAGCGTTTGAAAGCGGATTATGCGTTACCGCGTCTAATTTCACGATTTGGATAGTATTCAACGGTCTGTTGGCGAATGTCGCGGTATTGCCCGGAACAGACAAGCCGCTTCCATGATAAACGGTGTTTCCGTTGGCGAAAACCTCCACCGTCTGCACCGGATCATTAAGCTCATAGCCAATCGGAGCTTTTACCTCTGTAATAACATAAACGCCCGGAGCAACTTTGAGCGAAACCGCGCCGCTCGCGAGCGACGTTATATTCGCGATAATCTCTCCGTTGGTTTTCGCCACCGTGAACTGCGCCCCCGCCACAAGCTGTCCCGTCGCCGCATCGGTTTTCCTGATGTGGAGATAAGGGAACGGCGTGTTGGAGAACTCCGCGATTGTGAGCCTGCCGGATTTTACGTCAACCGTCTGCGGCTGTGCGTCAAGGACGTATTCCGCAGGGGCTTGAATTTCTGAAATGATATATACACCTTCGGGTAAATCGGGGATTATAATTTTGCCTGATATATCGGTCGTGTATTTATCGCCGACGCGCTCGCCGTTTGTGCGCTGTATCGTGAATACAGCACCCGCAAGCGGAGTGTTCGTCACCGCATCCGTTTTTAAAATCTCAATTCCTGAATATGGTTTATTAGCGAACTCCGCTATCGTGAGCTTGCCCGATACGACGACAACCGTCTTCGGCAATTCATTCAGCATATAACCGTCAGGAGCAAGAGTCTCGCTCACGATATACGTTCCCGCCGTTAAATCAACGATGAGCGCTTTGCCGGAAACGTCGGTCTTGTACGTGCCTATGCGCTCGCCGTTCGGACGCTCGACAATAAACGTCGCGTTCGCAAGCGGCAAATTCGTCGCCGCATCGGTCTTTATTATTTCAATGCCGCTCAACGGCTTATTCGTGAATGTCGTCACCGTAGGCACAACCGGCTTGACTTCAATGGTTTTCGCCGTGCTGTCAAGCGTGTAGCCCTGCGGCGGTTTCGCTTCGGAAACGACGTACCAGCCCGGCTCGACGTTCGGTATGCTGATTGTGCCGTCTACGCCTGTGGTAAACTCGCCGACAAACGCGCCAGCCTGATGTGATACGGTAAACTGCGCGCCCGTCAGCGGTGCGCCTGTGATTTCGTCTACCTTTTTTATTACGATTGAGCCAAATGGACGGTTTCTAAATTCGATTGTAACCGTTCTGCTGTGCGTGATTTCCACCGTCTGTACATTGTCGCCGAGCGAATAACCAACGGGGGCAACGGTTTCGGTGACGGTGTACCAGCCCGGAGCGAGCGCGGGAACAAGCGCCAAGCCGTCCTCGTCCGAACGGTAAACGCCGATGAGCGCGCCCGCCATCGTTTTGACTGTGAACTCCGCGCCCTCTAACGGCTCTCGCGTGTCCGCGTCAACTTTGCGGATTAGCAAACTCGACATCGGCGCGTTCTCAAAGACTAACTGCACGAACTGATTTGCCGTGATTTGAAAATCTTTCGGAATATCGTCAATCAGATAGCCGTCGAGCGTTTTCGTTTCGACTGCCTTGTACCAGTCCGGCTCAAGCGTATCTACGATAATCACGCCGTCCGCGTCGGTCGTATAACGCCCAACCGTTTCGCCGCTCTGCCTGTATATCGTGAACTCCGCGCCTTTGAGCGGCTGTTTCGTAACGATGTCAACCTTTATTATCTGTAGCCCGCTCATCTTCTTATTATAAAAGTCAAGCGTATAACTTTTGCCGTAGTCAATCTCAATGGTCTGCGTTTGGTTTTCCAATATATAGCCGTCAGGGGCTTTGATTTCCTCGATTATATAACTCCCTTTCGGCAGGTGAGGAATGGTAATTGTGCCTGTCGCGTCTGTCTTAAAAATGCCGTTGCCCGTGCCGACCGCATTGCCGCCGCTTGTGGTCACTTTGAACTCCGCGTCCGCGAGAGGTTCTTTTGAAACCGTATCGAGCTTGCGTATAATGAGCGTACCTGCGGGCTGATTCTGAAAATAAACGCTGTACACTTTACCGTCAGCATTTACGTTGATTGTCTGCGGCGTGGTGTCTACAGCGTAATACTCAGGCGCTTCAATCTCGGTCACGACATACGCGCCGGGCTTGAGGTTCGGTATCAGGATTTCGCCGCTTGAATTTGTTGTATATTCGCCGTTGGTGTTGCCCGCGACCGCGCCGGAACTGTCGGTCACACGGAAACGTGCGCCCGATAATGGCGTGTTGGTCAGCGCGTCTACTTTCGTGACGAGCAGAGAGCCATAAGGCTGATTTTTAAAATTAACTTTGTATATTTTTCCGTCAACGCCGACATTAACCGTCTGCGGTGATGTGTCAATGACGTAATTCGCGGGGGCTTCGATTTCTGTAACAACATAACTGCCCGGCGTTACGTTTGACACCACAAATTCGCCGTTTTCGTCGGTGATATATTCGCCGTTGGTGTTACCCGCGACCGCGCCTGAGCCGTCCGTCACTCGGAAACGAGCGTTCGCGAGCGGCTTGCCCGTCTGCGCGTCGGTTTTCGTGACGAGTATGCTCCCATACGGTATATTGGCGAACGTAAGCTCGACGATACTCGTGCCGTCATATTTCAGCCATGTCTGCTGCTGTGAATTTTCCGAGATGAGGTAATTCGGCGGGGCTTGAACCTCCTCGACGATATAACCGCCCGGAATGAGTCCCGTGATGACGATAACGCCGGAATTATCGGTCGTGTACCGCCCGATGAGCGTACCGGAAGTGCCTGAGGTTTCCTCCGTCACCCTGCGTACCTCGAACGCCGCGCCAGCCAGCAGCTCGCCGGTCACGCTGTTTACTTTGCGGATTACGATGGAATTGAGCGGATAATCATATATCTCCTGCCCTGAATCGTAACCCATCGGCGAAAAATCATAGCCTGACAACGCCGTGATGTTATCGCCCGATATATCTCCCGCCGCGCCGCCGAGCGCTTCGAAATTCGTGTAAGCGTTCTCGCCCGGCGCGAGATATTTGCGCGTGACAGGGTTTGCCGCCAGCGTGTAGCCCGGCGCGGCTTGGATTTCCGTGATGATATACCAGCCGTGATTCACTTTCGGCAGAATAATCTGCCCGTCAGCGTTCGTCCGGAAATTGCCGAGATTGTGAACGCCGCCGCCATCGCCCTCGTACTCGATTCTGTACGTTGTGTTGGGTATCGGCTCGAATGTCATTGCGTTTATTTTGCTTATAATCAATGTGGGCTTGCGTATATTGTCAAAAATTAAAGTTTTCGTTTTGCCCCATTCGAGCAGGATTTCTTTTTGCTGCGGCTCAAAGATATAGCCTTCAGGGGCGATGATTTCCTCAGCCGTATATATCGCATCGTCAAGGTTCTGTATGAGGATTGCGCCGGTTTCGTCCGTGATATACTCGTTTACCGTCAAATCTTCGGTTTTCGTGACCACGAACCTTGCGCCCGCGAGCGGCTGTCCTGTGATTGTATCTATCTTCACGATTTCAAGCGCGGGTCGCGCTTTATTCGTGAAGATGAGCGTTTTTATTTTTCCCCATTCGAGCGCAATATCTTTGTGCTGTTCCTCAAGCAGGTAGCCGTCAGGAGCTTTCACCTCCCACACGGAGTACACCGCCTCCGCAAGGTCGTGTATCAGAATGATGCCCGTTTCGTCGGTGACATACTCGCTCACGGTCGTGCTGTCGGCTTTCTTTACATAGAAGATAGCCCCCGCGAGCGGAGCGTCGGTCTGCTCGTCGCGCTTTTCTATCTGCAAAGCAGGGCGCAAACGGTTGTCAAACTTGATTTCCGTCGTTCTGCCCGCTTCGAGCAATACGTCTTTTGATTCAGTTGCGATGAGATAACCCGGAGGTGCGGCAATCTCGGTGACTTTGTACCAGCCCGGCTCAAGATTGTCAAGCCGGATTTCGCCGTTCTCGTCCACCATGCCCTCGTAGATGATTGTGCCGCCCATACGCGCCACAGAGAACTCCGCGCCGGACAACGGCTCTGCCGTGCCCTCGTCGTATTTCTTTATGACAAGGCTCGGTTTTACCGTGTTCGTGAACGCCAATGTTTTCACCTTGCCCCATTCGAGCTGTATATCGCTGCGGTTCGTATTCAAAACATAGCCTTCGGGAGCTTCTGCCTCCCATACGGAATATATTGCTTCCTCAAGGTCATTGATGAGGATTGTTCCCGTTGAATCGGTGATATACTCCGATTCGGTTTCGCCCTCTGTCTTTTTGACTGTGAACTTCGCGCCGGCAAGCGGCAAGCCTGTCTGCGCGTCTGTCTTGGTTACCTGCAGGGCAGGGCGCAGCCGGTTGTCGAATTTTACCTCGACCACTCTGTCCGGCTCAAGGTAAACGTCTTTTGACTCCGTCGCGATAAGGTAGCCTTTCGGCGCGGCAATCTCGGTAATTGTGTACCATAAGCCCGCGTCGAGGTCGTCTGCTTTTATCATGCCCGTGCCGTCTGTGATGCCCTCATAAATAATGCTCCCGCCTTTTTTGGCGACGGAAAACTCCGCGCCCGCTAACGGCAGTCCGGTATCTTCGTCGTATTTTTTTACGACGATGCCCGGCTTTTTCCAGTTCTGCAGC
>Ga0082212_10010093_pt1 | contig 12121 bp, 7 predicted proteins | sample TergutNt197P3_FD_71548 | JGI IMG/M metagenome (GOLD analysis project Ga0082212, IMG submission 71548) | Neocapritermes taracua P3 segment gut microbial communities from Petit-Saut dam, French Guiana - Nt197 P3 | ecosystem: Host-associated > Arthropoda: Insects > Digestive system > Gut ... | reverse complement strand
ACATCTGGAAATCGGTCATTATCCCCGTCCTTACCTCCCCCGAGTATTCCCTGCCCGACCTCATACGCTACGCGAAAGGCTCATATTACTGCCTCGGGCAGCTCTGGGATGAAATGACGGTGAGTATCCGTTTCAACGAGACGGTAAAGGCGTTTGATATGCCTGTCTATATCACACAGGGCGTCCATGACGAAAACACGCCTTCGTCAATAGCAAAAAAGTGGTTTGACAATCTTCAGGCGCCGCATAAGGAATGGATCCCGTTTGAGGAGTCGGCGCACTCCCCCATCAAAGAGGAGCCGGAACTGTGGGGCAAAGCCATCCGTGAAAGGTTGTTCAACGGCGAGTGAGCTCATAGTGAGAAAACCCTTATAGGTTGACGATACTCAACAGAAACAGGAGTGAAAACTGTGGCTTTTTCATCAAATCGGCGCAGAAAATGTAACGCGATCCCTGATCGCCGGATACGGGCGGCGCTGAGTCAGCCCGGTATGCCGCATACCTTGGGCGGGCGGATCACAGGGACGGCGCTCAGGGCGTTCGGCCTAATGATTGCTTTCGCGGTTTGCTTAGCGCTCATACTGCCGGGCTTTGCCGATGAGAACGACGGCGGAACGGACGCGCATGTTCACACCGATGATTGCTATATCGAACTCGTGTGCGATATTGAGGAAGGCCACGAACACAGTTTTACCTCCGGCTGCTTCTCCGAACCGGAACTGCTTTGCGGGCTGGAGTTTGAGGAACACATACACAGCAATGACGCCGGTTGTTTTTCCGCGCCTGACATTATCTGCGAAAACGAAGATGAAGAACACATCCACAGTATAGACGCCGGTTGCTTCTCCGAACCGTTGCTGCTGTGCGGCATTGAGTTTGACGAACACATCCACAGCTTTGAAGCAGGCTGCTTCTCCGAACCGGAACTGCTTTGCGCAGCCGTAGAAGGTCATGTCCACAGTATTGAAGCCGGATGCTATATCATATATGACGAACCGGTTTGCGGAGCAGGTTCACATAATGGAGACGCAGACGGTGGCGATGACTTTGACCCTGATCCAGATTTTGAAACATTCGGCGGTATGCTAATGGCGCTGGACGGGGTACTGTCGACCTCGGATCAGTGGGATTTGAATAACTTCACCACCGGGATCGCCATAAGGGACGGCTCCGGCGCGGCCATAGCCCCGGGCGACAGCGTCGTTATCGGAAGCAATTACACGCTCAGCATATCTTTCAAAGAGAAATCAAATATGCAGTTCCAGTATCACACGGACGGCTATTTACACTATCAACTCCCGGCGAATATAACCATAGACACGGCGCTGAGCGATCAGCCGATATTCGGCGTCGGCACGCCAAAGCCTGTCATCGGAAGGTACAGTGTCACTACAGACGGCCATTTAACCGTCGTCTTTGACAATGTCTGGGAAAACGGGACCGCCGCTCCCGGTAACTTTATCGCTGTTTACACCAACGCGCAGTTCACCATCGACATTTTGGCGTCATACGGCGGTTCCGGGGGCAACCAGGGCTTTGACTTCGGCAACGGCGTCCTGTATAACTGGAACCTGTCTGAACCGGTAGGCGTCCCGAAAATCGAAAAAAGCGCTTCGGCTTTCGATCCGGCCGGCAACACTATCGACTATAGCGTAACAGTGACCGCCGAGGGCGGCGATCTGATCATCGACAGATTTTCCGATTTTATCGGGGTAGGCGGCGTAAACCTCGGTTCAGATATGATAGCAGTATCCGCTGTTAATGTCGACGGCGATACGGCCGCTTTTTCATGGCGCGGCGGGTCGAGCCCGCCAATCTGGGACGTGCTGTTCAGCCCCGCTGTGCCACTTGCAAAGGGCGAGAGCATGACCGTCACGTATACCGTGGACTTCTCTGAGTACATAGCCGCGACATTCGGCGGAAGTGACGCAGTTTACGGAAATTATGAGTTTACCGTACGCAATACGGCGGGAGCAGGCTATACCAATCCTGACGACAACACCCCGAGGGAACTGACAGTCAGTAAAGACGTTACGGTAACTCACTCCATCATCAGCAAAACCGGCGTGTATAGCAGTTCCAACAATAGAATCGCATGGACAGTCAATGTCGGGGACGGCCTTGTTCCGCTGGGCGGATACACCATCACAGACACACACGGCCCCGGCGTGACGATGCCCGAAACTGTAACGCTGACTCTGCGCGACCGGAGCAATGCCGCGATTACTCCGGATATTACCGTTACCGCGTCTGAGTCCGGTTTTACCTATGAAATCCCCGTCGCCCACGGAAGTCCCGCAAGGGATGTCTACTATGTGACCGCCTCGTATAATACAAATATCGATACCGTGAATGTCCCTCTTAACGGGCAAATAGTCAACGACATCACTGTCGACCTGCCCGGCGGCCCGGGCGCGAGAGCCACCGCGGGAGTGGGCGTGGTCGGGATGAGCGCGTACAAGTACGCTGGGTGGTACGATGAGGAGAATATCCTGTGGACAGTTATTTATAACATCCCCGCAGGGCTGCAGGGGCGGAGGGTATATCTATCCGATTACATGGGCGATGGCGTGTCCGACGGCGACTACAGCTTTACGAACAGGCCGCAGATACAGTCAGTTACTCTCAACGGCGTCAGCTACGCCGAAGGAGAGGGTCCGCTCGGATGGCGCTACGCGGTCAACAGCAGCAGTTCTTCAATGTTCAGTATTTATTTCAACAACGCTACAGGCTCGACCAACAGCAGGTGGCAGTTCTCCGAAGCGACTCAGCTCATCATCACTTACAAATCTCCCCTGTCAACCCTCTATAGCGACCCGCAACACCCGACTCTGGGGGATTGGCTGAAATCCAGCCCTCGAAATATCGTGTCGAACCAGATATCATTCTATCTGGACGGCACTAACGTCATAGCTCCGTATGCCCAGACACTTTGGCCGGTCTTCAAGAAAAACACGGCTTCGACAGTCAGCGGCAATGACATGCTTTTCAGATATGAAGTTATGCTGAACGGATCCGGCGCATGGCACGATTTTGGGCAGAATCCCGGGCCGGACTTGAGCGGCACCTGGGTGCATCAGACTTTTGACGCCGGCGGTCCGGCGATATTCTTCGATGAGTTTGACGAGCGGCTGGAATATGAACCGGGCTCCTTTATTGTAGAAACGCACAATTATAACGGCAGCAGCGCCGGATACAGCACAACAGTAATCGGAATATATAAATACCCTGACGGTGAAGGCCCGGATATCAGCGGAAATACATTAACCGTAGACCTTGCCGATCTGGTGTTTAGCAGCGGGACCAACGACGGCGCCGACTGGTATGTGACTAACCAAGCAAACAACCGTGTTCTTGTCGTCAGATATTACATGCGGCTAAAAGACGCCGCCGACCTGAACGATGAGATCGTCCTGAGAAACACAGCGGGGATCATTGGCAGCGGCAGCAAGCTATACGAAGCTGTCAGCGGGCGCTTCACCGACGACTGTACGATAACATACGGCAGGAAAGCCGTGGAAAAGTCCATGTCCGCCAACGGCAACGTGGCGACGTTCAGCATCATCGTCAACCCTGAGGGAAAGAAGTTCGTCACTGCGGACGGAGCAAACCTGCTGGTCACCGACCGCATGAGCGACGCGCTGTCATTCTATCTGACCAGTATCAGCGTACTCACGGAAACAGTATCCGGCAGCGGAGTATTTGACGATGATTCGCATACGATGACGCAAACGCCGTCGACGGAACCCGGCGCTCTCTGGACATGGGCGCTGTCCGGAGAGAATGAGATAACGCTGGTGCTGCCCGATGAGACCGCGCTAAAGATTGTCTATGACGCCCTTATAAGGGGCGACGCAGACGATGACGCGCGTATCGAGAACTATGTACAGGTGACTGGCGGCTACCATGATGAGTATATCGAGGAATACAGAATCCTCGACACCGACGCTTCGGGTACGGGCAGCCGCAGTACATTGCTGCTATATAAGACCGACAGCATGAATCACAGTAAGTTCCTTCAGGGAGCGCGGTTCGCCCTGTATGTAGGCTGGCCGACGAGTTTAGACTGGAATTACGGTACGGGAAGCGCTGAACCCGTCCCGGGCGAGTATGTCGCCCCCGGCGGCGGTATTCCGCAATCCTTCACTATCGGCGCCATGACATTTTATTATCTCGACGATCAGACGACGGCGGGCGCCAACGGCTCCATCCTGTTCGACGATCCGTGGATCACGCCCAGCCACGAAGAGGAAGGCGCGGTATACGCCGTAGTTGAGATTACGGCTCCGTCCGGATATGAGCCGCCGGCGCCGCTCGCTTCGGGTACAGGCAGTGTGACGCTTTTCTCTTACACTCCGCGAGGAGCCGTAGACGGCAAGGCAGTTGTGCCCGTAACCGACAATATTATGATCACTAACACTTCACTGATGACGGATATCAGCATCACGGTTGAGAAAACGATAGCCGGCACTCCTTCATCGCTCGAAATGCCGACTTTCACGTTCAACTTATTGCAAGTCACCGACGGATCCGGGCTTTACCCTGTGTTCCCGATGGTCGATGAGACGGGTTACATTACCGGCGAGGGGACTTACAGCTTCACAGTTTCCGATTTGCATGTGGGTTCTTACTATTTCTTGATAACGGAGTCGCCGAACCCTGTTCCCGGCAACTACTGGGAGTACGACGACGCCGCTCATATCGTGAAAGTGACTGTCTTTGTCGGTACGGACGGGTACCTTGATTATGAGATCACGGAAGCGGACGGGACAGTCGTCGAAGCGGTTGTTTTTGAGAACACATATGACCCGCCTCCGCCGCCTTTCACGGTGATCCTCCCGCACACCGGCGGTCCGGGAACATCATTGTTCCTGATCGGAGGCGCCATGATGATGCTCGGCGCTCTCGCGGTATTGGGAATCTTGCGAAAAGGCAAGGCGCCTTCCTGATTTCTTCAGCGTTAATCCGACCCCTGGCCGCGCCATCTGTTTACCAACTCACTCGTTGTGCGGTACGCCTCGTTTATGACCTTCTCGATCGGCCATGAGTAATACTCAGGGCGCAAAACCTCAACGGATATCGGGCCATTATAGCCGATGTCCGTTAAGTTTTTCATGCAGTCGTCCAGGTCGATGGCGCCTGAATCCGCAAATCTTCTGTGCTGCGGCGAGAGGACGCCCAGGGGCTCGTCGTCGCAATTGTTGATATGCACGGTGATTATCTTTTCGACCGGCAGGTTCCTGTAAATCGAGAAATCGTTACTCTTCCCGTTTATATACTGGTTAAAGCTGTCAAGGCATATCCCGATATTATCGCAGCCGGTCCCGTCGATGATCTCCATCGCGTGATCCATCGTTTTCACTGAACTGCCCCTGCCGCAAACAGGTTCCCAAGCTATCGAGATACCGTAATCGGCGGCGACCGCGCAGAATCTTTTCAGTATCCTCACCGAAAACTCTGTGACCTGATCCCGCGTGTAGGGATAATCCCGGTCGAGAACATCGACCATCATCCCTTCAGGCGTCACCTTTTGCAAAAGGTGGTTTACGATCAGGAAATAGCGCTCCCCTATCTGTTCTGCAATATGGCACATGGCGATGAATCTGGTCATAAGCGCCGCGTCGCGCGCCCTGCTCTCCGCGTCCTTCCCCTCAAAATTGTCGGGAACGATGAAATATCCGCCCATGCAGTGCGGTTTTATCCGGCTGCCCGCGAAAAAGGCTTTAACATCGCCTATCGAATGCGTCACAAGATAGCGCTCAAGATGGTCGTAGCGTATCTCGATGACGTCAAACCCGGCTTTTTCACAGAGTACAAGGTCCTTTTGAAATGTGGAGTCGGCGCAGCCGATCCCGGTCCCCTCCTGATATCCTATAAGCATAATCTCATCCTCCTGCGCGCTTGCATCAGCGCGTTTTCTTAGTCTGTCATTCCCGAGTACTGCGACAGGGCGCGCCTTACGTCCTCGCTCGCCTGAAGCTGGATAAGGCACAATCTTTCGTACAAGCCGCCCGCCGACATGAGGTCCTCGTGTTTTCCAGACTCTTCGATCCTGCCGTCTTCAAGGACCAGTATCACATCGGCCTTCTTAACCGTCGACAGCCTGTGCGCGATCACGAACACGGTACGGTTGCCGACCAGCGTCGCCACTGCCTTCTGTATCTCCGCTTCAGTCTCGACGTCGACAGCCGCGGTCGCCTCGTCCATTATCAGTATCGGAGCGTCACGCAGCACGGCGCGCGCGATAGCTATACGCTGTTTCTGTCCGCCGGACAGCCTTATTCCCCGCTCGCCGATATATGTATCATATCCGTCCGGCATCTCGCTGATGAATTTGTCCGCGCTCGCTATGACGGCGGCATGCTCTATTTGCTCTCGGGTCGCCTCCTGCACACCGTAAGCAATATTGTCCGCGACCGTCCCGTTAAAAAGGAAAACATCCTGCAGGATTATTGACATATGTCGCCGGAGCGAGTTTACCGTTATGTCCTTGATGTCCATCCCCGAAATGATGACCTGGCCTTCGACCGGATCATAAAAGCGTTCGAGCAGCGAGACCAGAGTCGTTTTACCGACTCCCGTGGGACCGACGAGCGCGATCATCTGCCCCTTTTCGGCGCGGAAGCTGATATCCTTCAGTATCGGCTGATCCTGATGATAGTGGAAACTCACATTCCTGAATTCAACAGTCCCGTCGCAATCGGTCATCGGAACAGCGTCCGGCGAGTCGGTGATTTCCTCAAAAGCGTCAAGTATCTCAACTACGCGCTCAGCCCCCGCCCTCGCGGTCTGGATATCCTCGGTCAGCCGGGCGAGCGTCGCGATAGGCTGGTAGTACAGGCTCAGATACAGTACGAAGCCGACGATTTCGGCGGCTGTCATCTTTCCGTTAACGGCGAGGTAACCGCCGAACGCGATAACAAGGATCGTCCCTATCGACGTCAGAAACTCAATGAACGGCGCAAAAAAGCTGTTTATCCTGCTCCACTTTATTACGCCTTTCGCGTACCTGTCGTCAATTTCGGATATCTTGTTGAACTCCTTCTCTTCCTGTCCGAAGGCCTGTATCTCCTTGATGCCGGAGATATTATCCTGTAAAGCCGCGTTCAGCTCTCCCAGCGACTTCTGGTTTTTCCTCATTATCGGGGCTACCCTTTTCATGAAGATTATACTGGACAGGATTATTAGCGGGATCGGTATCATCGTCAGCGCCGCAAGCGCCGGGTTGATCGTAAAGAGCACGACGGTCACAAGCACCGTGATCAATATGCTGGACATAAGGTCCGGCAGCGCGTGGGCGAACAGCAGTTCCATCTGCCTCGCGTCGTTGACCGCGCGGCTCATGAGTTCGCCGGTCTGCTTGTCGTGGTAAAAGCGCATGGACAGGCGCTGGAGCTTGTCGTATATCGAGTTCGTGAGCCATGGCAGGAATGACCACGCAGAATAGTGCGATATGTAGAAAGCGATGAACTTGAAAAGCCATCGCAGCAACTGCGCCCCTCCGAGCACAAGCGAGTACGCGACGATCAACTGCATATTTATGCCTGTCAGCGAGTTGAGTTCCGAAGTCATCCTCGATACCAGCCACGGCGTCACCATACTTAAAGCAGTCGCGAACAGAGCCAGTACAAAAGATAGTATGATTAGTCCCCAGTATTTCCGCGCCATTTTCACCATTCTTGAAACCGCGTCCAAAGTGAAATCACTCCCAATCTCCGTTTTCCCAATTATAGCAACTTTGCGCCGCTAATGCAAATTTTCCGCGAGAAACGCCCGCCGCTAAAATCAGCGGCGGGCGTTTCCCTACATTTTCATTTTACATAACGCGTTACGCACATTACGCAAGACATAACGCGTTAGTACTGTTATCTGCCTCCTGCGCGTATGGAAGCGTTGATCTCGTCGATCGTCCTGTACTCGATGTCAAGCACGCCGCTGTATGTGGTCCCCGCTTCGTAAACTTCGGTGTAGTTGTCCTTTGTGTAGAGGCGAAGCGGCATGGGCGTAATTCTCGGCATGTTATTCGCGTCGAAGCCTTCTTCAAATATCATATGTATGAGCGTGATGACAGCCTTCGCTATCGCTATCGGGTTGTTATACCCGGTGGACATCAGCTTGCCGTCTCTCACCAGCTCCAGAGCGTGAGTGTCGCCGTCCGCAGGGGTTACGATCCTGACGCTGTCAGTGAGGCCGCGCTGCTCCAGGACCTTGACCGAACCGGCGCCCATCTGATCGTTCTCAGACAGGATCAGGGATACCGTGGGATTTGCCGTCAGCAAGTCCTCGGTGGCGGTCATGCCTTCGACCTCGGCCCACTCGCCATTGGCTATTCCGAGTATTCTCGCGTCGTACTCACTCATATCCGCCCTTCCGGTATCAACCAGCTCGTTATAGAAGCGGTAGCCTTCGAGCATCGCGTCTTCCCAGTACGGTTTTGCCGTGCCGCGCATTTCCTGCTTGCCGTAGACCCAGCCTGCCAGCATGCCGTTGATACGCGGATTTGTGACCGCGTGGCCGAGGATACCGGCGATCATTACGATGTCGATGGGTTCGTCATACAGTTTCGCCGCGAACTGACCCGCCAGGAAAGCGCCGTTGTAGTCGATCGGGGATACTGTGGTGATGACCGGCACATCTTCTTCAAAGGGGACTACGGAAATGACCGGGATTCCGGCCGCGACCGCTCTCTCGACGTCCGGGATCTGTCCCTTATAGTCAGCGGGGTTGAGGACGATGATATCGACGCCCTGTGAAATGAGCGCGTCGACGCTGGCGGACACTGCCGTGTAGTCGAACGGGATCGAGGGAACAAGATATCTCAGATCATAGCCGTATTGGTCGCAATAGATGTTCGCGCCCTGCTGGAGGCCCGCGAAGAAATCGCTGACCATGGCGACTTCCGCCCAGCCGACGACGACGTTGGAATGTTGCTCGACGTGATCGAGGGCTTTGTAGATGCTTGAGCGGTCATTCTGGATCGGCGCGCCGACGCCGTTGAGCGCGTTGTCTGTCAGCGCGTATCTGTAGATCTCGTGATTACTGAGTTCTTCCGGCGTCAGGATCCTGTCGTTGTCGTTTACCGGTGAGGGCGCAGGGGATTCGGCGACCGGTGATGCAGGCGGGGGTTCCGCCGCGCCGCCATCGTCTTTCTTGCACGCGAACAGCCCGAGGGCGAGCACGCAAACCAGGATTATGCAGGTTACTTTTTTCATTTTTTCCTCCAAATCAGTTACATATTAGATATAATATCGCTGATATGATACGATAAATGACTTCAAAATGCAAGAAAAATTTTACTATACCTCCGCGCGAAGATATGATACAATAACTGCTGCTCAACACAACTTGAACCGCAAGGGGGATTACCTTGAACGAAAAGCCTGATACCGGTGAACCGGGAATCAAACTGGATATGCGCGGTATTTACAAGAGTTTCGGAGGCGTACACGCGCTGAACAATGTGAGCCTCAGCGTTAAGAAAGGCGAGATCCACGCTCTTGTCGGGGAAAACGGCGCGGGAAAATCGACGCTCATGAAGATACTTTCCGGCGCGTACACCGCCGACCATGGCGAGATATTCATCGACGGGCAGAAAGTCCACTTCAATAATCCGCTGGAGGGGATCAGGCACGGTATCTCCGTAATTTATCAGGAACTTGCCCTTATGGGCGACCTGACGGTGGCGGAGAATATTTTCATCGACAACCTCAACGAAGGCAAGCGGATCATCAACTGGAAAAAGCTTCACGCGGACACGCAGAAGCTTCTCGATGAACTTGATTTCGGGCAGATACCCACCAATAAGGAGACGCGGATGCTCAGCGTCGCCTACCAGCAGATCGTCGAGATATGCAAGGCGCTGTCCCGCAACTCGACGATTCTTGTCCTTGACGAACCTACGTCGGTCCTGTCCAATAAAGAAGCGGAACAGCTTTTCAGCGTCCTTCGCCGGCTCAGGGACGCCGGAACGTCGATCATATATATTTCACATAGGCTGGACGAGATTTTCGCCATCTGCGACCGGGCGACCGTACTCAGAGACGGTGAAAACGTCGACACTGTCAATATATGCGATATTGATGAGAAAAAGCTCGTCAATATGATGATAGGCCGCGAGCTCACATATTATTTCCCCGAAAGGCAGCCGAACATCGGCGAACCGGTCTTTGAGGTTTCTAATGTCAACTGCGGCGATATGGTGCGGGACGTATCCTTCAAGGTAAGGAGCGGCGAGGTGTTCGGCCTTTCCGGCCTCGTGGGTTCGGGACGCACCGAGACGCTGATGGCAATTCTCGGCGAGGATAAGAGGACCGGCGGCGTCATCAGGGTCAACGGCAGCGACGTAAACATACATTCACCGATCGACGCGCTGAAATCGGGCGTCGCGCTGCTCCCCGAAGACCGTAAAACACAGGGCGTCTTCCTTAATCTTCCGATAGCTCACAATATATCGATCAGCGGCATCAAGGATATGAGCAGCGGCGCGGGCGTCATCAACCGGAAAAAAGAGCAAACTCTGGTGGAAAGCCTTATCGGTAAGCTGCGGATAAAACTACGGAATCCACAGGACGATTGCTCAAGCCTTTCGGGCGGAAATCAGCAAAAAGTCTCTATTTCCAAACTTTTGGGAGCCAATTGTAAAGTCCTGTTATTTGACGAACCCACCCGCGGCGTCGACGTCGGAGCAAAAATCGAGATTTACAAGATCATTAACGACCTCGTTGGCGAGGGCTACGCCATCATTATGGTTTCCTCGGAAATGCCTGAGATCATAGGCATGTGCGACCGCGTCGCCGTCATGCATAACGGAAAAATCGCCGGCGAGCTGGAAAAAGAAGATATAAACGAGAAGAATCTTATCAACTTATCAATGGGGGTAGGCTGAAAGAACATCATACTTTCAGACGGGAAAGGAATAACTATAGGTATGAACAAAACTTCAGACAGGGCTAATCAGATCAAGGACTTCCTGATACGGAACAACAGCTTTTTCATCCTTTTACTGCTGATAATAATTTCAGCCTTCCTCTCCCCTGTTTTTCTGTCAAAACAGAATATCTTCAACGTCATGCGGCAGCAGGTGCCCATCGCACTCCTGGCCATTGGCGCGCTGCTTGTCATACTGACCGGAGGGATCGACCTTTCAACCGGCGCTATCCTCGCGATATGCAATATTGTGCTGGCTTATATGATCAATAACATGGGGCTGGCTTCTTTCGGCGGGATAGCCCTCGCGATCCCCGCGTCGATAATCGCGGGCGCGCGGTAACCGCTGCGCAAATGCGCGAGGTCGTCAACCGTCAAAACCGCCAATTTTTCCGCCGACGGAAACGAAGGCACTGCCTCCACGCTAGCGGGTTCGCAGAGCCGCCCGATGATTCCTTTGATTCGCGGGATGTTGTTGTTTTGGCTTATTATAAAGGAAATGAGCGTTTCGAAAAACGGTTGCCGCAGAACGCGGATTCCGGGCGCGAAATCGACGCACTTCGCGAGCGTCGCGTCCTCGCGGAACAAACGGTGCAGTTTTTTATAATCCACATCCAACGCGAAATAATCGCGCCAAAATTCCTCCGACAATTTCGCGCATTTCACATGCAACGAATCGCCCTCCATCCAAACCCGCGCGACATCGCCCTCGACGACCGCCTCGAACGCGCCGCCCGTCGCCTCCCACCTGAACGACTGCCCGCAATCCAGCGTCGCGGCGAGATCCAGCGGCGTCGCATTTTCAAAAATGTGTTCCATTACGATATTGTAGCACAGGCGCCCCCGCATGTGTTATAATAAACGAAATTTCAAAACCCAAACAGAACACTACAATATGGCGACAGCGGTTATCATGCCCCGTCAAGGGCAATCGGTTGAAAGTTGCGTGATAGGCAAATGGCACAAAGCGTCCGGCGACACGGTCGAAGCGGGCGAACTCCTTTTTTCATACGAAACGGACAAAGCGGCGTTCGACGAAGCGGCGCCCGTCTCCGGCAAAATCCTCGCTGTCCTCTTCAACGAAGGCGACGATGTCCCCTGCCTCGAAACCGTCTGCATCATCGGCGCCGACGGCGAAGACATTTCGCAACTTAAACCCGCTAATAACGAAACTAGTAGAGACAGGGCATGCCCT
>Ga0082212_10010092_pt1 | contig 12121 bp, 6 predicted proteins | sample TergutNt197P3_FD_71548 | JGI IMG/M metagenome (GOLD analysis project Ga0082212, IMG submission 71548) | Neocapritermes taracua P3 segment gut microbial communities from Petit-Saut dam, French Guiana - Nt197 P3 | ecosystem: Host-associated > Arthropoda: Insects > Digestive system > Gut ... | reverse complement strand
TCGCGCCGAGTGGAAATACACAACTTCAAAAACCAAGACAGAACACATTGTTCCGCTGGCGCGCCAGGCGGTGGAGATTTTCAAAGACCTGTATCCACTGACGGGGCGTGGAGAATATGTATTTCCAAACATCCGGCCGGGGCGACCGATATCAGACGCAACGCTTAACCGCGCCTTACAAACGATGGGCTATGACACAAAAACCGAAATAACAGGCCACGGTTTCCGGGCAATGGCGCGAACGTTATTGGCTGAACGATTGGGATTCCAGCCAGAAGTAATAGAACACCAATTGGCACACAAAGTTCCGGATGCGCTAGGAACGGCGTATAACAGAACAAAGTACATTGATAATCGGCGGCAAATGATGCAGACATGGGCAGACTACATTGACAAATTGAAAGCTGGAGCGGCGGTAGTTCAGTTTCCGGCGACGGGATAAACAAAACGTGCGCAGGGCAAGCTGTGTAATCGACCTTCAACGGTATTCACCAGTGCGCGCGGAATCAATATAAAAACTCCGCGCGCCATCCCCACGATAATTTCTCCCCTTTAAAAACAATACAATTTTACAAAATTCCACAAGGGAAAAACTGTTTTTGAAAGCTATGGAAAACGAATATGAATAATAGCCGGGCATATTCTCAGGACACGTGACAAAACACAAGGGCGTAAAACCCCCTTGTATTTTGTCACGTGTCGCGGCGATTGCGGGGAACCGCCGCAATCGCGTCGTTCGGGACGTCGCGCGTGGTGCTGGAAATTCTGGTCTTTGTATGGTTCCCTACCCATCCAAAGACAGACACAATACCCCGCGCCAGAGTCTCGGAATTTTACAAAGTGCTTACAAAGAGCTGACAAGGGGTTGTCATCGCGTTGACGTGTCAACGCCTTGCAAACTCTTTGTCAGCGCCTTGTCCGCTCTTTGTAAATACGTTATTATTGGCGTTTTAACCCTACGACAATAACGATTGAAAGGTAAATCACATGGCTGAAGCGGGAAAGGCATATCAATCATGCCTTATACCTTACGAAAATGAGATTGTATCTCTGCGCCGTCAAAAGAGGCCTGTGCCTTATTCTCAAATCGCAGAATATCTGAAGGAAAAGTACAATATTACAGTCCGCCGTCAGACTATAGAAAAGTTTCTCAAAGTCCGGGCGAGAGGTTTTAGGCGCTGTAAATACGCATGGGCTATTGAAATTGAGAATGCTGAAAGCCAGACTGCAATAGAAACGCCGCCACTGCAAAAAAAGACGGTTTCAGAAACACCAAAATCAAGAGTTTTCGACAATAACAAATCTTGTTCACTTGACATGCTGTGTAGTGAAACTTACAGTCTGCCACCTGAAGATACAACGGAGCGGCATGAAAAAGAAAATATGAACAATGAGCCGGAAAATACCAAGCAGGTGGAAACGAACAGAGCTTTTGAATATCCAATCCCGCTTCCTGCGGGAGTTCATGAGGATAATGTTTTGCAACAAATTCAAAATATTATTGCCAAAAACGGCAGATTTGATTATCTCTCCATATACGATATTCCGATTATTAGCCGGTATTTTTTCGACAAGATAAAAGAACTTGGATGTAAAAGAGATAGCGAAAACCGGAGTTATTGCACTGACCCGGCAGTTGTTCTGAAGATTGTAAAAGCAGTCCATACCCTGGATGAAGAAAAGGGTAAAAAGTTTTTATCTAAAATTGAAGCGGGATAAAGATTGAGCCACAGGAAGGGCGTTTTTAGGAATGCCTGCATTCAGCCCGCCAGCGGCGGTTACAAAGCAAATAGCGGCACATCCGGCGACGCACACACGTGCCAGTTTGACAGCAAAATACAGATGCGGAAATATATGGATTTTCTGCCGGACGATAACGAACACAAAGTGTAAATGGAGAGTAAGCCGAATGGCATTTAACGAGAATACACGGGTAAAAATCCCTGCCATACTTCAATTGACACGATTTGGATATGAGTATGTATCTTTGAAAGACGCTGTTTGGGACATCGACACGAACATCTTCACCGATATTTTCAGGGACAGTATCCTTCGGATTAACGCAAAGCCTGAACCGTGCCGGCAAAGAATACCAGGAGCGAATAAGCGGGCATCAGGCATAACTGATTTTCACCCCAAAGAGTATTCACATACAGGCGCAGAGAATGATCAGCCGGGCATGGCAGCCGAGAGCGTCTCTTCCTACTACAATATCGACATATCACACGATGACATTTCAAATCTGCTGATCGAGCTGAAAAATCTTCTTGACTATGAGGACTTGGGAAGGGCGTTTTACAACCGCCTTGTGTCTACGACCGGTATAAGACTGATTGACTTTGAAGACTTCTCCAACAACCGCTTCCATGTCTGTACAGAGTTGACTTGCAAGAATGGCGAAGACGAGTTCCGCCCGGACATCACCATCCTGATTAACGGTATGCCCCTCGTGTTCATTGAGGTGAAGAAACCGAACAATATCGAAGGCATTCTGGCCGAACGCAACAGAATCAACGCGCGATTTCAGAACAAGAAATTCAGACGTTTCCTGAACGCCACGCAGTTCATGATTTTCTCCAACAATATGGAGTATGACAACGAATCCACTGTGCCGGTTCAAGGAGCGTTCTACGCCTCCGTTTCACGGACGGAAGCCGCGTTCAACTGCTTCCGTGAAGAAGATCCGGCTATCTTCGACCGTCTGTCCGAACTTGATGAAGACATAGAGAACTTTGTCCTGAAAGACAACAATCTCGTCGCCATCAAAGATTCAGCAGAGTACATCACCAACAAGTCTACGGCCAAACCTACAAACAGGATTCTCTCATCGCTGCTGAACAAAGAAAGGCTTGCCCTGATCCTTCAATATGGGTTGGCGTATGTTGACGATGTGAACGGCACGAGCAAACACATCTTACGCTATCCGCAACTGTTCGCCACACTTGCGCTTGAGCGGGCTATCGAAAGCGGCACTAAGAAGGGTATCGTCTGGCACACGCAGGGCAGCGGCAAGACCGCGCTCGCTTATTTTAACGTGGCGTATCTTACCAACTACTTTCAGCAGCTCGAAATCATACCCAAGTTCTACTTCATAGTTGACCGCCTCGACCTTCTGACGCAAGCCCAGACCGAATTTGAGAGCCGCAAGCTACGAGTGAAAATTGTCAACAGCCGGGACGACTTCGTGAAGAACATCACATCGCAAGGAGCCATCCAAAACGACAGCGGCGAAAATGAAATCACAGTCGTAAACATACAGAAATTCTCGGAAGATTCCAGGGCAACTAAGAAAGGCGATTACGACCTGAATGTTCAGCGCGTGTACTTCCTTGACGAAGTACATCGCAGCTATAACCCTCGCGGCAGTTTTCTTGCAAACCTGATGACGAGCGACCCGAACGCAATCTTCATCGGTCTCACAGGCACTCCCCTCATCAAGCAAAAGTTGAAAGCCGAGGGCGGGCAAAAGGCCGTGACATTTAACAGCAAGGATGTGTTCGGCGAATACATCCACAAGTATTATTACAACCTTTCGATTGAGGACGGCTATACCCTGCGCCTAATCCGCGAGGGAATAGAAACACAGTACCAGGCGCAGTTAAAAGAAATACTCGACCAAATCGAAATGCTCAAAGGCTCCGCGAAAAAGAGCGAGGTGTTCGCCCATACACGGTATGTGACGGAACTTGCAAAGTATATCGTCGGAGACTTCGAGAAAAGCCGTATCCGGCTAAACGACGCTACCATCGGCGGCATGGTGGTCTGTGACACGAGCGAACAGGCAAAAGAGCTGTTCCGCATCATTGGCGAACAGCACACGCGGATAAAAGCCTCGCTCATACTGCACGACGTGGACGACAAGGAGACGCGAAGAAACAATCGCGACGACTTTAAGCGCGGCAAGATAGACCTGCTCATCGTTTTCAATATGCTCTTGACCGGCTTTGATGCGCACCGCCTGAAAAAGCTCTACCTGAACCGCGTCGTCAAAGACCACAACCTTCTGCAAACGCTGACGCGCGTAAATCGTCCGTACAAAAATTTCCGCTACGGCTTCGTCGTTGACTTCGCCGACATACGCAATGAGTTCAACAAGACCAACGCCGCGTACTTCGAAGAACTGCAAGAGGAAATCGGCGACGAGTGGGACAAGTACAGCAACCTGTTCAAATCCGCAGAGGAAATTGAGACGGAGATTGCCGACATCAAGGAAAAGCTGTTTGCCTACGACATAGAAAACGCCGAGGTGTTCAGCGAGCAGATAAACGAAATCGACGACAAAAAGATTATCCTTGAAATCAAATCAGCGTTGGAAAACGCCCGGACACTGGGCAACCTCATCCGCTTGTACGGCCATGATGACCTCGCAGATAAGCTTGACTTTGCAAAACTCAAACTGCTGCTTACAGAAGTCAACAACCGTCTTGCACTCATCAATCAGAAGGAGGCGTTAGAGAACGCCGGAGACGAGACGAACCTCATAAATCTCGCCATCGAAAACATCATTTTCGCTTTTCGCAAGGTCAGTGAAAAGGAGCTGCAGCTTGGCATTGTTGATGATTTCAAGGAACAGATACGCAAGACCCGTGAAGCCATGCAGAGCAACTTTGACCACGCCGACCCTGTTTATGTATCGCTCGCGGAGGAATTGGAACGGATTTTCAAGAAGAAGAAAGTCACGGAAATGACCACCGAAGACATTCAGGAAAACATTGTCCTGCTTCGCGGCATTTACGACCGTATCACGGAACAGAACCGCCGCGACGCGCTGCTGAAAGCCAAGTACGAGCACGACGAGAAGTTCACCCGCATACACAAGCGCATTATCGAGAAGAAGCCGGACTGGAAGATGATTAGCATTAATCTTGCCCTGCTCGGCATTAAGCACGAGACAGACGACCGGATTCTCTATCAAAAAGCCGTCCTCGGCAATGAGCCTTACTTCGCGCAAAGCGTACAGCCACTCGTTATTAATAACTTTGCCGGCAATGCGCTGAAACTGGATTCGATGACCGCACGGCAGATAAACGACCTGATAGTCGGCGAGTACATGAAAGAGTACAGAGGGACAGCAGCCGTATGAACAACAATCTTACCACCAAGACAAAGCAGCTCGTTGATGATCTTAAATCCATCTGCGCTAATAATGGGCTCGGCAATGACGGGAACGAGTACAAGATTATCACTGAGGTATTCCTCTACAAAATTATGAACGACAAGTTCTTTCAAGAAGTGCGTGGTTTGGACGGGTATGCCGGCGCATCAGAAGAAAAGCTCAAAGCAATGTCTGATGACGACTACGATATGCTGCTGCTTGTGCTGCCGCCCGGCGTGGCGCGATTGAGCCGCGAGCATTATCTGTCCAATCTCTACAACTCACAGAACCGCCCACAGTTTGCGGCTCTGTTTGACGACACCATGAAAAGTCTGGCCTTGCTGAATGCCGACATCTTTTCTGTAGGAACGGCGGGCGGCGAAAAAGTGCGGCTATTCGGCGGCATAAGCAATTACATTACAGAGGAATCAAAGCGTGACGGTTTCTGCCGCGCCATCATCAATAAGCTGTTTGACTGCAACCTGAACGAAGCGGGTGACATCTTCGGCGAGAAGTACGACTTCTTCGCCGCCGTATTTGAATATCTCATCAAAGATTACAACAAGGACGGAGGCGGCAAATACGCAGAGTATTATACACCCCATGCAGTGGCGCGTATTATGTCCGAGATTCTGGTAACGGATAAGGTTGCCAACGCGCTTTGCTACGACCCCGGAGCAGGGACAGGCTCACTATTGATGAGCCTCGCACATCAAATCGGCGAGAACAGATGTACCATCTACTCGCAGGACATCAGCCAGAAATCCAGTACGCTCTTGCGTTTGAACCTAATCCTCAACAACCTCGCTCATTCGCTACCGAATGTCGTTCAGGGCAATACGATGACAGAGCCTTATCACATGAGGCATAAGGCTACGGAGCGGGGCTTTGACTATATCGTCAGCAATCCGCCGTTTAAGCTGGATTTCTCCGACTGGCGTGACAGCGTGGATGCCACGCGCCAGACCGTGCAAGAGGGCGAGAGTGACGAAACGAAGAAACTTAATGCCCGATTTTTTGCCGGGGTGCCGAACATTCCGAACAAAGACAAGGACAAGATGGCTATTTATCTCTTGTTTATCCAGCACATCATTTCCTCGCTTAACAACAAGGGCAAAGCCGCCATTGTCGTCCCGACCGGTTTCCTGACAGAGGGAAAAGGCAAGGCAACCAGTATCGCAAACAAAATTCGTACGCGCCTCGTGGACAACGGTTGGCTCCGGGCGGTGGTTTCCATGCCGAGCAATATCTTTGCCACTACAGGTACGAACGTATCAATTATCTTTATTGATAAGACAAACAAGACAGGTTCGGCGGTATTGGTGGACGCTTCCGAACTCGGCACAAAAATCAAAGAGGGGAAGAATCAAAAAACGCTGCTATCCAATGAAGAAGAACAGCGAATTATTGATGCTGTTAATAGCGTTGTCAGTGTTAAAGGGTTTTGCGTTATAAAGTCATTTTACGAGATAAAAACTGGAAAATACTCATTTAATCCCGGCGGGTACTTTGATATAGATATCGAACATATCGAGCTTACACCTGACGAGTTTGCCAAAGCACTGCATGAAAGCAAGTCAAAACTCTCAGCTATGTTTGTGGAAAGTAAAAAACTTGAATCTGAAATATTGAATAGTATGGGAGGGTTGAGTTTTGAAAACTAAACTCTCCGAAGTCGCCAATATTAAGCTCGGTAAAATGCTTGACGCAGAAAAGAATAAGGGTGATTTACAGCCGTACATCGGCAATATAAATGTACGATGGGGTGAATTTGATTTGGAAAGTGTTTCACTTATGCGCTTTGAAGAAAACGAACAAGAGCGATACAGATTGCAATACGGCGACCTTATCGTATGTGAGGGCGGCGAACCTGGACGTTGCGCAATTTGGGAAAATCAACTGCCCGGTATGAAGTACCAAAAGGCACTACATAGAGTGAGAGGAAATGAAAGGGTTCTGAATAATCGCTTTCTTATGTATTGGTTATACCTAACTTATCATTCGGGAAAGTTAAAGCGTTATTTTACAGGTTCAACAATTCATCATTTGCCAACGGAAGCACTATCAAATATTGAGATAGATTTGCCAAGTATCGAAACCCAAAATTCAATAGCGAGATTCTGCGAGAATATCGACCGTAAAATTGCCCTCAACAATACAATAAATGCCGAGTTAGAGAAGGCGGCAAAGCTACTCTATGACTACTGGTTCGTGCAGTTCGATTTCCCGGGCGCAAACGAAAAGCCATACCGCGCCTCCGGCGGCTCGATGGAATACAACGAACAGTTGAAGCGCGAGATACCCAAAGGATGGCGAGTGGAAGCACTTGGAGAAATGCTCGATGTTTCACGAGGTAGCATAATCACAGAAAAGGACACTGCGCCGGGAGAAGTAAAAGTGGTTGCCGCCGGAATTACCCACTCGTATTTTCACGCAGAATCAAATCGGCCTAAGAACACAATAACTGTTAGTTCCTCTGGTGCCAATGCAGGGTATTTGAATTTTTGGCAAGAGGAAATCTATGCCTCCGATTGTATAACCGTTCGAGCGAAAAGTGATGTTGAAACGCTATTGGCATATCATTTCTTAAAAAGTATGCAGACTATCCTTTTTCGTAAGGCAACAGGTTCCGCGCAACCGCATGTTTACCCTCACGACATTGCGGGACTTCAAATGCCGGAAATCCCCGCGAATTTGATTGAGAAAATCCGAGAACTGTTTATCGGAATCAACAATCAGATTGGCAAGAACAAAATTCAAAATAAAGAACTAACCGCGCTCCGCGACTTCCTGCTCCCACTCCTGATGAACGGGCAAGTCACGGTTGCAACTAAAGACAATGAGTGATAAACGGAGGAAAACGACGAATGGCTGTAAGCGATACTTTCACTCATGGCTCTGCGATACTCAAAGCAGACTTCCATCTCCATACGAGGAAAGATAAGGAGTTTGCTTACAGCGGTAACGACGATCGCTTTGTCAGTGACTATGTTGAAACATTAGAGAAAGCCGGAATCAAAGTTGGACTGATTGCCAATCACAATAAATTCGATCTCGGAGAATTCAAGGCATTAAAGACGAAGGCAAGCAGTAAAGGAATACTCTTGCTGCCCGGCGTTGAGCTGTCCATTACGGGAGGGAGTGGAGGTCTTCATGTTCTGATTGCGTTTAATCTCGACGAATGGATAACGACAACAGACGATTTCATCAACAAGTTCCTCGACACTGTTTTTGGAAGTACCACTAATCGTGAGGATTCTAATACTACTTGCCGCAAAGACCTGAATGACGTTTTGGACATCTTGAACGGCGAGTATCAGAAAGACAACTTCGTGGTTTTCGCCCACATTGAGCAGAGCAAGGGACTACTGAAAGAATGCACTGGAGCCGCCATAGGCACTATGATTGGTAGTTCCCATTTCAAAGGGAGCGTCCTTGCTGTTCAGAAATTACGGACGCGAGATAACATCCAAAAGCTCAATCAATGGGTCGGGTATGACCTTGCGCGTGTTGAAGGTTCTGACCCAAAGAGCATTGACGAGATTGAGAAGTATAAGGACAAGGAAAGCTACATCAAGATAGGTGAACTGTCTTTTGCCTCGGTCAAGTATGCGCTGTCTGACCACGCCGGGCGAGTTTTCGATTCACTTGAACCTGTTTCTCATGGGTATGTGGAATCAGTAAAATTCACCGGGGGTAAACTGAACGGGCAGACCATTGCACTCTCACCTTATCTCAATACCATGATAGGTATTCGTGGCAGCGGCAAGTCATCACTACTCGAAATCATCCGATGGGGAATTGACTTAATGGCGGTCGAGGACAGCAACTATAAAAACAGTCTCGTTAACAATGTGCTTGGCTCCGGCGGTCAAATATCCTTGACTGTTGTAGACGAACACGAGCAAAAGTTTGAGATACGAAAAATCAATGGCGAGAGTTCCAAAATACTCGATTCCTCCGGAAAAGATATTACAGTATCGGTAAGCACGATAGTGCGCAACCCGCTATATTTTGGTCAGAAAGACTTGTCGGCCTCGAAGGTAGGTTACGAGGTCAAACTACTGGACAAATTCGTTGCCGGAAAGATTCCCGACAAAAAGATCGATTTGGCAGAGAAGGTTCAGAAGATTGCTGAGAACATCAAGCTACTCCTGAACCTCGAAGGTATACCCGACAAGGTTAATAGGCTTGAAGAAGAAAACCGTGAACTCGAATACAAACTCAAAATCTTCGAGGAAAAGGGGCTTGCTGAAAAACTGACCAAGCAGACCGAGTTTGGCAAAGACAGCGTTAAACTGGATTCCATCGTTGAGGTTGGCGAGCAACTTGCAGATTCATTGGAGGAGTTCATATCAGAAGAATGCTCGTTGGAAGACTTCGATTTGTCGGGGTATAAATCCAAGTACAACGAAGAATTATTTACTCGGTTACAAGGGGCAATAGACGCTCTGAAAAAGCACATTTCGGAACTTCGGAAAATGTCTGCCACTATCAGCGGCGATGTGAAATCTCTTGCGGCTATTCGTGATGAGTTCATTGCTCTTTCCGAACAGCTAAAAGAGGAATTCGCAGAAATCAAGCGGTCGGTCAATAGCGAGAATCTTGACCTCGACAGCTTTGTGAATGCAAAGAAGAAGATTGAAGTCAACAAGACTGAAATCGAAAAGTTGAAAAAGGCGCAGAAGTCAGACAAGACGATTCGTAATGCAATATCATCGGCTATCCGTGGGCGAAATGAAATACTCACCGAGCAGTTCAATGCTTATAGAACGGAAACAGATGGTATCAATGCTTCACAAAGTGAGCTTACCGTCAATCTAACTTTCAAAGGCGATAAGACAAATCTGACGGAAGCGTTAAAGGTACTGATTAAGGGGACGGGCATTCGCGAGGCTGACGTGAAGATAAAGAAACTGTGCGAGAAGTTCCCTGATTCCATTGCAATAATCGACGACCTTTTCCTTAAAGACGGTGGTGATTTGAAATCGTTATTGGGCAACTCTGATTATGAGAAACTGGCTATCAAGATTAGAGAAAGCTATGGCGATTTTCTGAATGTCATTTCAGAGAATGCCATCGAGATACTGTATCACGGTAAGCAGCTTAAAAACCACTCCATAGGACAACGCGCTTCTGCGCTCATCCTCTTTATTCTTTCGCAGAACCAAAACGACATCATTATCATTGACCAACCGGAGGATGACTTGGACAATCAGGTTGTCTACAAGGAATTCATCAAGGCTCTCAAAGAGAAAAAATCGTCAGTTCAATTCATCTTTGCGACACACAATGCCAATATCCCTGTCCTCGGCGATTCAGAGAAAATTATTTCATCCGAATATGAGGATGACAAAATGGCTTTGAGCGAAGGAACGATTGATACCACCGCTACGCACAAGAAAATCATTGATATTATGGAAGGCGGTGAAGAAGCATTCCGACGACGTAATGCGATTTATTCTTCGTGGAGCAATTAAGAAAGGCAAACTATGACGCGTCACTATGTTTACCGCTTCTATGCGGAGCTTAAAGACTACAAGCCAAAAATCTGGCGGCGATTTGAAATTAACGGCGAAAAGACCGTAGCTGAGCTTGGCTACACGCTCATGCTGATGTTTGAAATGCAAGCGAACCACTTATTCTGCTTCAAGGAAAACCGCAAGGACGCTCTGCTTGCCGACCTGCGAAACCAATACACAGAGGATGAAATCAAAAGCGTTTTTGAAAAGAATTCGATGTCGGACTTTGCAAGGAACTATCACTACGAGTTGCCAAGCGACGGTATGTATCTCGACGACGATGAACTCCCGGTCGAAGCTAACAAGATAACGCTGAACCGCATAACCGACCGCCCAGGCTGGAAACTGACTTTCGAGTACGACTACGGCGACGGGTGGGAAGTGGATTTAACGCTTGAAGACTGCGAAAAGCGCGAGGTGTCTTTAGTCAATCTGCCCTGGATACTGGACGGCGCGGGCTACGGTATCGTCGAAGACGTCGGCGGCGCGGGCGGGCTTGAAGAACTCGCCAAAGCCCTGAAAAAAGGTTCCGGCAGGAAGTACGACGACTATTGCGCGTGGCTCGACAGCACCACGCTTGACCTCGAAGCATTCGACATTGACGACGTAAACTTCCGCGTGAAGAAGCTCCCGCGTGTCTACAAAGAACTATACGAATACCGCTACGAGCCGACCGGCAAAATGCTTGGAGTGCTGCTTCGGAAGTATCAGGGCAAAGGCTCGCGGGGATATTGATAGTCGGGATTAACGCTATGTCTCAAACAACCGCCATATACCCTGACGCTTGGAGCCGCTGATTACCTGGTGAAAATAACGGTAAGTCTGGCGGGCGCGGGGAAACGGGTGCTGCGCGAATGATGAACACGTCCGACCGTTTCAGAAAACCCCCTTTTTACCTTCTGTGGTTTTTTCAAAATTCCCTATCCGGAAGCATGAGGGAATTAGAACTATGCTATTGAGTATGATAATTCCATGCATATTTCTAAATGTGTGTCAATACCAAAATCAAAATATTTTCGGATTGTATTAAATTCTTCCTGCTTATGTACATGACGTAACCGTTTACTGAATCAGCAAATTCTCATAAGTATGGGGCTCAGTAGGCATGGCACCTTTGGGATACTCATTTATGATACTAACTCACGCTAATTGCTCGGTTACGCCAAGTGCATAAGCAGGAAATTCTTTTAAACTTTTGCTGGTTTCCTGTATCCCAATAGACGCACTTTCACGCTCGCGGTAACACACACATGACCGGCGGGCATTACTTTCCCTTCTGTGGAAAATGTTTGAAAACAATGCGGAAATCAAGAGCGATGCTGGTAAAATTACAATTTGCTTGTCCAATGTTGTCCACTGAAAGCTATTGGAAGCTACGAGAAAGAACAGTACATTAGGCGGTATGTTAATTTTTACAAAAAGTTAAACGGTTAAAATAAACGGTGTTGCGGCTATACTTCGAGTCCTGTCAGGCACCACTAAAATCGAGGGAAAAGAAATGATT
>Ga0082212_10010091_pt1 | contig 12122 bp, 12 predicted proteins | sample TergutNt197P3_FD_71548 | JGI IMG/M metagenome (GOLD analysis project Ga0082212, IMG submission 71548) | Neocapritermes taracua P3 segment gut microbial communities from Petit-Saut dam, French Guiana - Nt197 P3 | ecosystem: Host-associated > Arthropoda: Insects > Digestive system > Gut ... | reverse complement strand
ATCCTCACGAAACCAACCAACGGCCGGTCCCGACGAGGGATATATTTGGCATTGACTATCAAACGCACTGTTGAGTTCTCAAACAACCGACGCACACCATCCAAGACCGCCCCGCTCTTCGCGACCGGCCCCGTCCGGGGCAACCCTTCAACCTTACCCGGTTCCCTTCCCGCTGTCCAATCCGCTCTGCCGAGCGGGCCGAACTCAGGGAGGCGACCGGATCCACTCAAGGGCGCAGAACGCCCCGTGAAGGAGAGTGGTTGGTCTTTGCCCGATCGGTCCGGCCACCGCGTGGTGTCCGTTCCCCGTTCCGGGCGACGTTCGAGAACAGTACACGGGGTGGGCGGAGGTGCCAAATCCGCTGGTCAGAGCGATTTCCGCCCATCCCGTGCCCGCTCAGGAGGCGTCGGCGACCGCGAGAGTTCGCTTGCCCCGACGCAGCACCGCGTAGCGACCGTGCAGGAGGTCGGCGGGCTCGAGCACCTGTTCGTCCGAGGTCACCTTCACGTTGTTCACGTACGCGCCGCCCTCCGCGATCGCGCGGCGGGCCGCCGCCTTCGACGCGACGAGGCCCGCGCCGACGAGCGCGTCGACGACGAGGTCGCCGGCCTTCGCCGTCGTGCGCGGGAGTTCTGACACCGCACCTCGGAGCGTGACCTCGTCGAGGTCACGCAGCTCGCCCCGGCCGAACAGGGCCTGGCTCGCCGCGATCACGGCGTCCGTGGCGGCCTGCCCGTGGATGAGCGTGGTCAGGTCGCCGGCGAGCGCGCGCTGCGCCTCGCGGGCGAACGGCCGCTCGGCGACCTCGACCGCGAGCGCCTCGATCTCCTCGCGCGTCCGGAACGTGAAGACCTTCAGGTAGTGCACGACGTCGGCGTCGGCCGTGTTGAGCCAGAACTGGTAGAAGGCGTACGGGCTGGTGAGCTCGGGGTCGAGCCAGACCGCCCCGCCCTCGGACTTGCCCATCTTCGAGCCGTCCGACTTGGTGATGAGCGTCGTCGCGAGCGCGTGGACCGTCGCCTGCTCCGTCTTGCGGATGAGCTCGACGCCCGAGAGCAGGTTGCCCCACTGGTCGTTGCCACCCATCTGGAGCGTGCAGCCGTGGCGCTGGAACAGCTCGCGGAAGTCCATGCCCTGCAGGATCTGGTAGCTGAACTCGGTGAAGCTGAGGCCCTCGTCCGACGCGAGGCGGCGGGACACGATGTCCTTGCTGAGCATCGTGCCCATGCGGAAGTGCTTGCCGACGTCGCGCAGGAAGTCGATGGCGCTCATGGGCGCCGTCCAGTCGAGGTTGTTGACCATGACCGCGGCGTTCGGGCCCTCGAACTCGAGGAACGGCTCGATCTGGGCGCGGATGCGCTCGACCCAGCCCGCGACGACCTCGCGCGAGTTCATCGACCGCTCCGTCGTCGGGCGCGGGTCCCCGATGAGGCCCGTGGCTCCGCCGACCAGCGCGAGCGGGCGGTGGCCCGCCTGCTGGAGCCGGCGCATGTTGAGCAGCTGGACCATGTGGCCCACGTGGAGGCTCTGCGCCGTGGGGTCGAAGCCCACGTAGTAGGTGATCGGTCCGTCGGCCAGCGCGGAACGCAGCGCGGCCTCGTCGGTGGTCTGCGCCACCAGGCCCCGCCACTGCAGCTCGTCGAGGATGTCAGTCACCGTGATCGCTCCTGTGTTCGTCCGTGTGAAGGTGCGTGCGGCCGACGCGGCCGCCGGTCCTAGTCTGCCCGACGCCGGTGCCCGGCCCGCGCGCGTCCCACGCCGTCGGCTCAGCGGCGGCGCGGGGAGACGCGCCGATAAGCCGAGACGGTCGGCTCGTCGACGAGCCATGACCGCCAGGGGAACAGGTCGGCGCGGCCGCCGTCGCCGCTCACGCCGACGCGCGGGCCGCTCGCGACCGCTCCGCGCGGCCGGTCCACGGGGAGGGTGAGGACGAGCGGGCCGTCCGGGTCGGTGAGGTCCGCGCCGTCGTCGGTGAGGTCGAGGGCCAGCGCGACCGTGAGGCGTGCCGGGCCGCGGGCGATCTGGCGGTCCGTGTCGCACGTGCCAGAAGCGAGACGGCGGCGGCGGGCCAGCTCGACGCCGTCGACCACCTCGCCCGCGCGCAGCAGGACCGCGGCGGCGCGGCCGACCGGGCCGCAGACCACGTTGACGCAGTGGTGGAGCCCGAGGTGCCGGTAGACGTAGATGCGGCCCGGCTCGCCGAACATGGTCGCGTTGCGCAGCGTGCGACCCCGGAACGCGTGCGAGCCGGGGTCGTTCTCGCCGTCGTACGCCTCGACCTCCGTGACCCGGAGCGTGACCGAGCCCTCCGGGGTGCGGCGGACCAGGTGGGCGCCGAGGAGGTCGCGGGCGACGTCGTGGACGTCGCGGGCGTACCAATGGCGGCCGGGGACCTCCGACGGGCTGACCGCAGGGGCGTCGCCGGGGCTGTCCTCGCTCACCGTCGTCACGGGGTCGACGCTATGACACCCGCCCCGCGGCGGGCCACGTCAGGACGTGACCCGTGCCGTCGAGGCGGACGTCAGCCCGCTCGCGCGTCCGCTCGCGTGCGTAGTGCTTGGCCTCGTCGTCCATCCACGCGAGCCAGTGCGCGCGGTTGGCCTCGCCGTCGCGCGCCAGGCCGCGGCGCAGGCGCTCGGCATCCGGGGCCTCCACCCAGAAGAGCAGGTGCGGGTGGCCGGCGATCGTGTGCGCTCCGGCGCCGCAGCCCTCGACGACGACGAACGGCGCCGGACGGACCTCGTGCTGCTCCGCGTACTCCCCCGACGACCAGTCGTACCGGCGGTACACGCCCGGGAGGTTCTGGGCGAGCGGCTCCAGCACCCAGGCGGCGAGGCGCTCGGCGCCGCCGTCGGGGCCCGACTCCCAGCCCTCGTAGAGGTCGTCGAGGTGGACGACCTGGGCGGACCCGCCGGCGCCGTCGCCGAGGCGCTCCGCCAGCTGGTCGGCCAACGTCGTCTTTCCCGAGCCCGCCGGGCCGTCGATGACGACCAGGAACGAGCGCTGGGCAGGAGCCGTCGTCCGACGGGCTCGGGCGAGCGCCGTCAGCGCCGCGAGGACGTCCGCAGGGACGCTCACCCCTGCGCCCAGAAGCGGTACTCCGTGGCGCGCTCCTTCGCCGCCTCGAGCTGCTCGGCCACGCGGGCCGGGGCCGTGCCGCCGACGGCGTCGCGCGACGCGACCGACCCCTCGACCGAGAGCACCGAGCGGACCTCGGGGGTCAGGTGCTCGCTGATCGAGACGAGGTCGGCGTCGGACAGGTCCCACAGCTCGATGCCGCGGTCCTCGCAGACCTTGACGCACTCGCCCGCGACCTCGTGGGCGACCCGGAACGGCACGCCCTCGCGCACGAGCCACTCGGCGACGTCCGTCGCGAGCGAGAAGCCCTGCGGGGCCAGCTCCGCCATGCGGGCCGTGTTGAACGTCATCGTGCGGACCATACCCGCGAAGGCGGGCAGCAGGACAGTGAGCGTGGCGACCTGGTCGAAGACCGGCTCCTTGTCCTCCTGCAGGTCACGGTTGTACGCGAGCGGCAGGCCCTTGAGCGTGGCGAGCAGGCCCGTGAGGTCACCGATGACGCGGCCGGCCTTGCCGCGCGCGAGCTCGGCGATGTCAGGGTTCTTCTTCTGCGGCATGATGCTGGACCCCGTCGAGTACGAGTCGTCCAGGCGGACGAAGCCGAACTCCTTGGTGTTCCAGACGATGATCTCCTCGGAGATCCGCGAGAGGTCGACGCCGATCATCGCTGCCACGAAGGCGAACTCCGCGACGACGTCGCGCGAGGCCGTGCCGTCGATCGAGTTCTCGACCGGGCCGTCGAAGCCGAGGTCGGCCGCCACGGCCGCCGGGTCGAGGCCCAGCGACGAGCCCGCGAGCGCCCCCGAGCCGTACGGGCTGCGCGCCGCGCGGACGTCCCAGTCGATGAACCTGTCGACGTCGCGCAGCAGCGGCCAGGCGTGCGCGAGCAGGTGATGGGCCAGCAGGACCGGCTGGGCGTGCTGCAGGTGCGTCCGGCCCGGCATGACGGCGGTGCCCGCGGCCTGCGCGTGCGTGATCAGCTCGTCGACGACGTCGATCACCTGGAGGGCGATGGTGCGGGCCTGCTCGCGCAGGTAGAGGCGCACGAGGGTGGCGATCTGGTCGTTGCGCGAGCGGCCGGCGCGGATCTTGCCGCCCAGCTCGGCGCCCGCGCGGTCGATGAGGCCGCGCTCCAAGGCCGTGTGGACGTCCTCGTCCTCGAGGCGCGGGAGGAACTCTCCGGAGTCGACGTCGGCGGCGAGCCGGTCGAGCGCGGCCGTCATGGCGTCGAGCTCGTCGTCGGAGAGCAGGCCCGCGCGGTGGAGCACCTTGGCGTGCGCCTGCGAGCCGCGGATGTCGTACGGGGCGAGCTTCCAGTCGAAATGGGTCGACTGCGACAGGGCCTGCAGCTCGGGCGACGGGCCGCCCGCGAACCGGCCGCCCCACAGCGCCACGGAGGGCTGCGGGCTGGCGGCGACCGAGCCGGCGTCGTGCTTGGCGATGTCGGACATGGGTGGAGCCTCTCAGGTTCAGGACGGCGTGGCGAGGGTGAGGAATCGCTGCGCGAGCTCCTCGCCACCGGCGGGGTCACGGGAGATGACCAGGATCGTGTCGTCGCCGGCGATGCAGCCGAGGACGCCCGGGAAGAGCGAGTGGTCGATCGCCGAGCCGAGGAAGTTGGCGGCGCCCGGCGGGGTGCGCAGCACCACGAGGTTCGCGGACGCCTCGGCGGAGACGAGCAGGTCGGCGAGCAGGCGGCCGAGCCGGGCGGACAGGTACTCCTCGTCCTGGTCGGCGAGGACCGAGCGGTCGCCGCCCTCCCCCGGGACGGCGTAGACGAGGCCGCCGGCGGCGGTGCGGACCTTCTCGGCGCGCAGCTCGATGAGGTCGCGCGACAGCGTGGCCTGCGTGACCGAGAGGCCCTCCTCGGCCAGGAGGCGGGCCAGCTCCGACTGGGAGTGCACCGTGCCGCGCCGCACCAGGTCGACGATGCGGGCCTGGCGCGCCGCCTTGGTCAGCGGGGCGACGCTGCTCTCGGTGGTCATCGCTGCTCCAGCAGCCAGGTCAGCAGGGCCTTCTGGGCGTGGAGGCGGTTCTCGGCCTCGTCGAAGACGACGGACTGCGGGCCGTCGATGACCTCGGCGGTGATCTCCTTGCCGCGGTAGGCGGGCAGGCAGTGCAGCACGATCGCGTCGGGCTTGGCCTGGGCCAGCAGGGCGGCGTCGAGCTGGTACGGGAGGAACACCTGGGCGCGGGCCTCGGCCTCTGCCTCGGCGCCCATGGACACCCACGTGTCCGTCGCGACGACGTCGGCGCCCGCGACGGCCTCGGCAGCGTCCGTGGTGACGGTGACCGAGCCGCCCGTCTGCGCCGCGATCTCCCGAGCGCGCGCCACGATGGCCTCGTCCGGAAGGTAGCCATCGGGGCCGCCGACCCGGACGTGCAGGCCCGCGGTGACGCCACCGAGCAGGTAGCTGTTGCCCATGTTGTTCGCGGCGTCGCCGACGTAGGTGAGCACCTGGCCGGGCAGCGCCGCGACGCCGCCGCGGTGCTGGGCCACCGTGAGCAGGTCCGCGAGGATCTGGCACGGGTGGAAGCCGTCCGTGAGCGCGTTGACCACCGGGACGCCGGACGCCGCAGCCATCTCGCGGATCCGGTCGTCGCCGAAGGTGCGCCACACGATCGCCGAGACCATGCGGTCCAGGACGTGCGTGGTGTCGGCGATCGACTCGCGTTTGCCGATCTGCGCCAGGTTGCCGTCGACGACCATCGGGAAGCCGCCCAGCTCTGCGATGCCGGTCGCGAACGACACCTGGGTGCGCAGCGTCGGCTTGTCGGTGATGAAGGCGACCGCCCGCGGGCCTGCGAGCGGCTGGCGCACCTGGCGGTCCTCGCGGAACGCCATGCCGAGCTCGAGCACCTGCTTCTGCTCGGCGGGCGTCAGGTCGTCGTCGCGCAGGAAGTGGCGGAGGGTCATGGGAGCTCCTTGGGCTCGACCGGCAGCGATGCCGGGAGAGTGGCGAAGAACCGGGCCGCGTCGCGGGCCTGGTCGGCGGTGAGGATCAGCGGCGGGGCGAGGCGGATCGCGTCGGGCGCCACGGCGTTGACGATCAGCCCGGCCTCCAGCGCGGCGGCGGCGACGTCGGAGGCGACCGGCTCGTTGAGCACCACGGCGAGCAGCAGGCCCCGGCCCCGCACCTCGCGGACCAGCGGGGAGCCGCACAGCTCGATCTCCTCGCGCAGCAGGGCGCCCACCTCGCGGACCTGGGCCAGCAGGCCGTCACGCTCGATGACACCGATCGTGGCGAGGGCGGCAGCGGCCGCGACGGGGTTGCCGCCGAACGTCGTGCCGTGCTGGCCCCGGCCGAGCAGCGTCGCCGCGCGCTCACCGAAGGCGATCACCGCACCGATCGGGAACCCGCCGCCGAGGCCCTTGGCGAGCGTGACGACGTCGGGCACGACGCCGCCGCCCACCTCGGGGTGCTGGTACGCGAACCAGGCGCCGGTGCGGCCCATGCCGGTCTGCACCTCGTCGAGGACGAGCAGCGCGCCGGCGTCGGACGTGAGCCGGCGGGCGTGCGCGAGCCAGCCCGGCGGCAGGGGCCGGACGCCGGCCTCGCCCTGGACGGGCTCGACCACGAGCGCGGCGACGGGGCCGCGCTCGGCGACGGCCTGCGCGGAGAAGGCCTCGTCGAGCGCTGCGGTGTCGCCGAAGGCGACGTGCTCGACCCCGCCCGGCAGCGGCTCGAACGGCTCGCGGTAGGCCTGCTTGGCGGTGAGGGCGAGCGCCCCCATCGACCGGCCGTGGAAGGCACCCTCGAGCGCGAGGACGCGGCCCGTCTGCCCGCCCGGCTGCACGCGCCGCGTCATCTTGAACGCGGCCTCGAGCGCCTCGGTGCCCGAGTTGGTGAAGAAGACCCGCGAGCCCGCGGGCGCCTGCGCCAGGTGCAGCAGGCGCTCGGCGAGGGCGATCTGGGTGGGCGTGCCGAAGAAGTTCGACACGTGGCCCAGCGTGCCCATCTGGGCGCTGATCGCCGCGGTGAGCGTGGGGTGCGCGTGGCCCAGGGCGTTGACGGCGATGCCGGCCAGCAGGTCGAGGTAGCGCTTGCCGTCGGCGTCCCAGACGTAGGAGCCCTCGCCGCGCACCAGCACGCGCTGCGGGGGGCCGAAGGTGTCCATGACGGCGTGGGTGTACCGGTCGGTCCAGCCGGCGACGGAGACGGCGTCCGCGCCGGTCAGCTGTTCGAGGAGCTCGCTACTCACAGTGCATGACTATACATGGCGATGCATATCCACACCAGAACGTTCGCGTCAGCCGCGCATGCGCCGCCGGCGCCGCACGGCGAGAAGCTGGACCGCGGTCGGCACGACGGCGACCGCGACCGCCCCGAGGAGGATCACGTCGATGTAGTCGACCACGAAGCGCTGCACCGGCGGGACGAGGTGCAGCGCGTACCCGACCAGCACCAGGCCGCCCGCCCACAGCACCGCGCCCAGCGCGTTGTACAGCGAGTAGCGCCGCGAGGGCATGTGCCCGACGCCGGCGGCGACCGGCGCGAACGTCCGCACGACCGGGACGAAGCGCGCGACCACGACGGCCGCCCCGCCGAACCGGCGGAAGAAGGCGTCGGTGCGCTCGACGTCGGCCCGCGAGAACAGGCCGGACTCGCGCCGCTCGAACACGGCTCCGCCTGCCCGGCGTCCGATGAGGTACCCCACCTCGCCGCCCACGAACGCCGCCGCCGCGATGAGCACCGCGACCCACGCGACATGCGCGTGGAACGCCGCCACGCCCGGCGCGGACAGCACCCCGCTGATGAGCAGCAGGGTGTCGCCCGGCAGCACGAAGCCCACCAGCAGGCCCGTCTCGGCGAAGACGATGGCGCACACGACCGCCAGGGCCCACGGGCCGGCGCCGGCGATGATCGACTGCGGATCCATCCACGGGATCCACGACGTGTACGTCAAGGCGCCGGGGTGTCGGGGACGACCATCGTGCCGTTGCCCCGGGCCGTGAACACCTCGAGCAGCACCGAGTGCGGCTGCCGTCCGTCGATGACCGTGGCGGCGGGAACGCCGCCCTCGACGGCGCGCAGGCACGCCTCCATCTTGGGGACCATGCCGGACTCCAGCGAGGGCAGCAGCGTCGCGAGCTCGGTCGCCGTGATGCTCTCGACCAGCGAGGTGCGGTCGGGCCAGCTCGTGTAGAGGCCCTCGACGTCGGTCAGCACGATGAGCTTCTTCGCGCCGAGCGCCACCGCGAGCGCCGACGCGGCGGTGTCCGCGTTGACGTTGAGCACCTGCGTGGGGTCGTCGACGTCGGGCGCCACCGTGGAGACCACGGGGATGCGGCCCGCCGCGAGGATGTCCTCGACCGCCGAGGGGTCCACGGACGTGACGTCGCCGACCAGGCCGACGTCGACCTGCCGGCCGTCGACCGTGGCGGTGCGGCGCGTGGCCTGGAACAGGCCGCCGTCCTCGCCCGAGAGCCCGACGGCGTGCGGGCCGTGCGCGTTGACGAGCCCGACGAGCTCGCGCCCGACCTGCCCCGTGAGCACCATGCGGACGACCTCCATCGCCGCCGGCGTGGTCACGCGCAGCCCGCCGCGGAACTCGCTGGGGATGTTGAGGCGGCCCAGCATCGCGTTGATCTGCGGGCCGCCGCCGTGCACGACGACGGGGCGCAGGCCCACCTGGCGCAGGAACACCATGTCCTGCGCGAAGGCGGCCTTCAGCGTCTCGTCGACCATGGCGTTGCCGCCGTACTTGACGACGACGAGGGCGCCCGAGAACTCCTGCAGCCAGGGCAGGGCCTCGAGGAGCACCTCGGCCTTCTGGTCGGGGGTGAGCATGGCGACTGCCTCGGACGTCATGAGGTGTAGGCGCTGTTCTCTTCGACGTAGGCGTGCGTGAGGTCGTTGGTCCACAGCGTGACCTCGGCGTCGCCCGCGTGCAGGTCGACCAGGATGTCGACCTGGCGGTTCGCGGCCATGTCGACCAGGGACGGGTCCTCGTGCGTGCCGCCGGCCTTGCAGACCATGACGCCGTTGACGGAGACGTCGAGCTGGTCGGGGTCGAACGGCGCGACCGACTCGGGGACCGTGCCGACCTGGGCCAGGATGCGGCCCCAGTTGGGGTCGTTGCCGTAGACGGCCGTCTTGAACAGGTTGGATCGCGACACCGAGCGGGCGACCGCGAGCGCGGCGTCCTCGCTGGTGGCGCCCGTGACCGTGATGGCGATGTCGTGCGACGAGCCCTCGGCGTCGGCGAGGAGCTGCCGGGCGAGGTCGCCGGCCACCTCGTGCACGGCGGCCGCGAGGACGTCGGCGGCGGGCTGCACGCCCGAGGCGCCGGAGGCCATGAGCACCACGGTGTCCGACGTCGACATGCAGCCGTCGGAGTCGATGCGGTCGAACGTGGTGGCCGTGGCGCCGCGCAGGGCGGCGTCGAGCTGGGCGGCGCCCGCGTCGCCGTCGGGCACGACGGCGTCCGTGGTGATGACGCAGAGCATGGTGGCGAGCGCCGGGGCGAGCATGCCCGCGCCCTTGGCCATGCCGCCCACCGTGAACTCCCCCTGCTCCGTCTGCACGGTGCGGGTGGCGACCTTGGCGACCGTGTCGGTGGTCATGATCGCCGCGGCCGCGGCGGCCCCTGCGGCGGCGTCGTCGGCGAGCGCCGCCGCCGCGACCGGGATGCCGGCCAGCAGCAGCTCGCGCTTGAGGCGCACGCCGATGACACCCGTGGAGGCGACCAGCACGTCGATCGCGCCGATGCCGAGGGCGTCGGCGACGGCCTCGGCCGTGGCGTGCGAGTCCTGGAAGCCGCCGGGGCCGGTGCACACGTTCGCCGAGCCCGAGTTGAGCACGACGGCGCGCGCGACGCCGTCCTTGACGCACTGGCGCGACCAGAGCACCGGGGCGCCGACCACGCGGTTCGACGTGAACACGGCCGCGGCGGTGTGCTGCGGACCGTCGTTGACGACGAGGGAGAGGTCGGGCTTGCCGGACGCCTTGAGGCCGGCGGTGACGCCGGCGGCGCGGAAGCCCTGGGCTGCGGTGACGCTCATCTCGGGGTCCCCTCGAGGTCGTGAGCGGAGCGAACGAGCTCGTGGGGTGAGATCACGGCGCGACTCCTTCGGTGATGAGGCCGGCGGTCTCGGGGAGGCCGAGGGCCAGGTTCATGGACTGGATGGCGGCGCCCGCCGTGCCCTTGACGAGGTTGTCGATCGCGGTGACGGTGACGACGCGGCCCGCGGCGGCGTCGACGGCGACCTGCACCAGGGCCGTGTTGGCGCCCAGGGTCATCGCGGTGCTGGGCCACTGGCCCTCGGGCAGCAGGTGCACGAACGGCTCGTCGGCGTAGGCGTCGGCCCAGGCGGCGCGCACCTGCGCCGTGTCCGCGCCGGACGCGAGGCGGGCGGTGGCCGTGGCCAGGATGCCGCGAGACATCGGGACGAGGGTGGGCGTGAAGCTGATCGTCACGTCCGCAGCCCCGGCCACACCGAGGTTCTGCCGGATCTCCGGGATGTGCCGGTGCGTGCCGCCGACGGCGTACGGGGCGGCGGCGCCGAGCGCCTCGGACGCCAGCAGGTGCGGCTTGAGCGACTTGCCCGCGCCCGAGTACCCGTTCGCCAGGACGGCGACGAGGTCCGTGGGCTCGACCAGGCCCGCGGCGACGCCCGGCTGCAGGCCGAGCGTGATCGCCGTGACGTTGCACCCCGGGACGGCGATGCGGCGGGCGCCGCGCAGCGCCTCGCGCTGGCGGGTGCCGTCGGCGTGGATCAGCTCGGGCAGGCCGTAGGGCCACGTGCCGGCGTGCGGGCTGCCGTAGAACTGCTCCCAGGCCGCCGCGTCGGCCAGGCGGTGGTCGGCGCCCAGGTCGAGCACCACGACGTCGTCGGGCAGCTGCGCGGCGATCTCGCCGGACGCGCCGTGCGGCAGCGCGAGGACGACGACGTCGTGCCCCGCGAGCGCCTCGACGGTGGTGGGCTCGAGCACGCGGTCCGCGAGGGATCGCAGGTGCGGCTGGAGGCTGCCGAGCGTGACGCCGGCGTTGGAGTGCGCGGTGAGCGCGCCGATCTCGAGGTGCGGGTGGTTCGCCGCGAGCCGCAGGAACTCGCCCCCCGCGTACCCCGAGGCGCCGGCGACCGCGACCCGGAGGGGCTTCGTGCTGACCATGTGCATGACTATACATACCTCTGCATAGGTGCGACACGGCCTTTCGAGGGGCGGCCGTCCTACGCTGTGCCGCATGGATCTGACGCAGGCGGTGCGCGCGCGGTTCGACGGCCGCGCGCCCGAGTACGACGACAGCACGATGCACCGTTCGCTGGCCACCGCCGTGGCCGAGTTCGTCGACCTGGCCGGCGTGCGCGACGTGCTCGACGCCGGGACCGGCACCGGGCTGGTGCTGCGGGCGCTCCGCTCGCGCGACCCGTTGCTGCGGCTCGCGGGGGTGGACCTCTCCCCCGGCATGCTGGGCGTCGCGCGCAGCCACCTGCCGGACGTCGAGCTGGTCGAGGGCGACGCCACGTCGCTCCCCTTCGCGGACGCGTCGTTCGACGTCGTCACGTGCGCGACGGCGTTGCACCTGTTCCCCGACGGCGACGCCGCCCTGCGCGACTGGCTTCGCGTGCTGCGCCCCGGCGGCCGCGTGGTGACCGCCACGTTCGGCGAGATGGACCCGACGCAGCACGGGGCCGCGCACGGCGGCACGGTGCCGCCCTACCCGACGCAGCACGACCGGTACGACTCGTTCGAGGACCTCGAGACGTTCGGGGCCGCGGCCGGGCTGCGGCTCACGCGCCGGTCGACGTGGACGCACGGGCACGACGCCGTGCTGCTGGCCGAGCTGCGGCGCTGAGACCGCCTCAGCCCGTGGGCGGCGGCACCACCGGCAGCAGCCGGAACTCGTGGCGGCGCAGCACCCGCAGGAAGAACCGGGCGGGAGCGGGGAACGCAGCGCGGCCCTCCGCGGGGTCGAGCGGCACGGGCGCGCCGACCCGCCAGCGGTGGCGCCCGCGCACCACCACGCACCCGCCCGCCGCGACCACGTTGCGGTACCACTGCACCTGCGGGCCGCACGTCAGCTCGACGACCACCCCG
>Ga0082212_10010090_pt1 | contig 12122 bp, 17 predicted proteins | sample TergutNt197P3_FD_71548 | JGI IMG/M metagenome (GOLD analysis project Ga0082212, IMG submission 71548) | Neocapritermes taracua P3 segment gut microbial communities from Petit-Saut dam, French Guiana - Nt197 P3 | ecosystem: Host-associated > Arthropoda: Insects > Digestive system > Gut ... | reverse complement strand
CGTCTTGGGCGAGTAATACTATGACTTCATGGAGTCGGCTACGAGCATCAGCCTTCACTATGTATAAAAGCAAAGCCCCGCAAGGCTTTGGGGGCTTTGCGGGACTTTATTGGATTAAGGATTGGTGGGGTGCAGGGAATTGAGCATAATCTATAACTACCTATTACGATTGATTATTCCGAAAGAACATTTTTTAGATACCAACAAAAATGCCAACATTTTTCAGCGGTATCCTTCGTTCTCTGCTGTGCTTTGAGGTCGCATTTTGCGACCAGTTCAGCCTTCTCTTTGTATTCAGCGGACAAGACCATTACCTCTCCAGCCCTTATCCGTCAAGGGCTGGAGCTATTTGATCATCTTGCTTACGCCCATTGATTATCCTGTTCAACGCCCATTGTCTTCCCCTTTCCAGTGCTGCCACCAGGTCAAACTTGGCGTCATGCGGAGCAGAATCAAAGGATTCAAACTCAAAATCAGGATAGACGGCAAGGGCACGCCGTTAAGTGGCTGCCCTGTTCTGCGCTCGGAAAGTATTCTCCAGGCATCTTCCTGTTCGGCAGAAAGGACGGTTTGCTCAAAGGTGCGCTTGCCGTGCCGGGCGGTTTCAATGTCCGCCCGGTAGTAGTCGGCCATGTTCTGCATGACCGTCTTGACATCTTCGGGCGCATCAATGCGGGAGAAATTTATGTAGAATTGGTCTTGGCCAGCCTGGCCAGCTGACTTGGGTGCAGGGTTGACCAAATCTGATGGTTGCGCTATATTTTTGCCAGAGCCTGGAAGGTCGGCGAATCCGGTACGGCGCGCTTCTGCTTGAAGCGCTACCCCCTGCGCGCTTCCGGGCTTCCCCTTTAATGAAACCTCTTGGTGGTAATAGTTCTTTCCGTCCGCTGTTTCTCTTACGGTTATTTTTACATCATAAAGTTGGCCCTTTATCTTTGCCTTTCGCCCGCAAATCGTAGAAAACAAGCTCCTGCTCCCCAGAGGCGTTTCTTTTTGCGACAAGCTTTATGTCATACGGTTTTCCGTTTATCTCGGCAGCTGAATGGTAAATAGTCGCCGGACGCCTTCCAGCCTTTCAACACGCCGCGACAAGGTGTTCATGCCTCTGTCTCCAGAATATCCTGGCCATTGTCCGGTATCCGGCAAATGGCGACATTGTGCCCGTCATCCGGTATACCTTTAGCCCACCCGATCAACATAACCCTTTCAGGCAATCCGAGAGACTGCCGGAGGGATTCCCCGTCAGGATAAAACACCCCATCGCAAGAAATGCCGCCGTCTTTGTATTCAACCCAGATCAAAGCCCTGGTGCCACATCTAGCTTCCTCCAAGGAATCGACACGCCTTTTCAGGCGGTTCATGTTTCCTCCTCCGGCGCCTCGAAAGACCCGATTACAAGCTCCTCAAGGGTTACGTTGCCTGAATTGCGTTGCCTGATTTGCCTTGTTTCCGGCAATCCGCACTCATTGGCCACCTTCAATATGAGGGCAACCAGATCCTTACCAGAAGAAACATTAGTATCCCGCTCCAAGGACTCAATGCGCCGCTCCATATTTCTCATGTTTTCCCCTCCAGCGCGGAAACACGCCTTTCAAGCTCGGCAAGCTCCAAGGCTTTACCGTGAGTTGCCACCAATGAAGTCAGCGCCGCCGCTTGGCCCGGTTCCATCTCTCCTTTACCAACGCCGGCAAGGATGGCGGCTGTCAATTTTGGCAATCCTTCCACGCCTTCGATCTGAGGCAACTGTAACGACAAAGGAAGTTCCTTTCGTGGCGGAATCAACCGCTCGACGACCAAACGCAGCGCGACGGGATTTCCACGCTTTGCCATGCCGATGAGTTTTCGGATGATATCCGCGCCTTCGTCATCAATCAGGTTTTGCAAAACTCGCGTCGTCTGGTTCAACGCCCCACGCGGACGACCAGAAGGATTCCCAGATACGCCAGGCCTGAATTTGCCGCGAACCTGTTTCCGAACTGTTTTTTCAGGCTTCATGCCCTACCTCTTATCCACCATGAGATAACCCCTCACAGGTCAACCTCGGCGGGCGTCGTTAATCAGACTATGCGCCTTTTACGCCACCAGACAGCAGAGGGCGTGAGGGGTGGGGCCCCAGCGATCAGGAGACCCCCCTGTTCGTCTATCACCACGCCATAAAAGAACCAAGCGACATGCGCCTGGGTATGCCAGACGCGCTGGAAGCGGAAAGTTTCTTCCCCGTCGCCTTGTGGTGTTGCGATATGTTTCCAAGCATGCGGACAAGCCGCACATCCGAAGCCATCCCGGTACTTTCCATGAAATCCTTAAGGGAAGGCAGCTTGATACATAAGTGCCTAAGAATCTCAGCGCCGCCTTTAATGTTGGCCTCGGTTTCGTCTTTCCACTCCTTACCTATCTCCTCTACGGATTTTCCCCAAGCCTCCTGGCTCCCTTCCAGGGTCATGGGGTTATTCCAGTAATCACTTATCAGCCTTCCAAACTCCAACGCCGAATCACGAGAGAAGCCCGCCTCGCACATGATCTTTGCCAAGTCGCTGGTCTCGCTTGTAAGCGTTGCAGCCGCCTTGTGATCTCCGTCCATACGTAAACCCCTACAAAGCTCTTCCATCCCGCCGCCTTGAAGTGCGGCCAATAGCGAACTTTCTTCCGCCTCGCTCCCTCCGGGGTTTCCAAACATCCGCTCGGACATTGCTTTATCAGCCGCCATCCTTTCGCTGTAAGCTTGGCCACTTTCTCCTGACGTTCCTTCTATCGGAACCGCACTTCCCGGACCAAATGCCGTTTCCATGATTCTTCTCCTCCTTGTGGTTTGGTATCAGTAAACCGTGACGCATGTAGTGTGCACCTTCCACCGCGTAAAGAACGACAGCGGCGCAATCCAGGCTACCTTGATATTGAGAGATGGACTCGTGCCGCCGAGGGTTATCCGAAGGCCAAGATACCGTGCGGTAACCGACGTAGCCGGGACACCAACAACGTGCAGTGATCCTTCTTTTAGGTCGGCCGCCGGTATCGTGTGAAAAGCCACTACGGTTGGATCAGAGAGAGCATCGGACGCGCTTTGGATCACTTCCAGCGTGTAGGTACCCATAACCGCAGCCGGACCCGCGATTACGATACCGACTCCCAGTTGCTCGCCAGTATCCATTTCCTCACCGCCGGTATCGTAGGCTCTCTCAAAAACCTTTGTGGCGGTAATCGCTTGCGGGGTCGAACATAAAGAAGTTTCAGCATCAATAAACATAATTCCTCCTTGTGGTTGTTGCTGCCCTACTTGGTTGATTCAGTCGTGCCACAGGTTGTGGCATGACTGTTTTACTGAAAACCCTGACTCAGTGCGCGGCTGTTCCATCGCCGCCGCACTTCTCGCCCGTTCCTCCGCGTCAATGGGAATTCCCATAGACCGGTCGCATAGCTTTTCCTTGTTCGGAACCTCAGCAATATCGCGTTCAAGCTGCATCCTCCGGTCCCTCCTTCTTTGCACCTTGTTCACGCCTTGCCATGACCAAGTCCAGCATCCCGTCAAGAACACATGCCGCCGCCGCATCGGAGAATCCGGCTCCCTTGAGGATTCCGGCCGCCCTGACAGGCTCGCCGCAACTGACAGACGCCAGGGCGAGAGAGAGAGCTTCGCCTGCCGGCAGTCCTTCCTCGCTGTCAGTGGTCAGCAAGTCCTCTCGGACCACCTCGGCATCCGACAAAGAACTACCCACCATGTCAGCCGCAAGCGCGAGATACCCGCAGGCGTCGAGAATGTTGTCCGGGTTGTGAGCATAAGATTCGCGGGCAATCTTGAGTAGGACCATGCAAATCCCAACATCCTTGGCCGTGACGTGACGACTCAGGTATGAGGACCACAATGACGCCGTCCTATCCAGGCATTCGACAGGCGGTCCATATTCACGTTGACGAAGGCCGTTAAGCAGTTCGTATGCTTCCATCAAAATTTTTCCATTCGACATCCTTAAACCTCATTCAAATGACAGATCTTCTGTCGGCGTGGCATTTAAAATCCGCCTCGCTACAGTGGGTGGAGGTATTTCAATGAAGGGTAAGAGAAAAACGATTGACTTCAGAATCGTTTCATTTCTTTCTATATATATATATAGGAGGCGTGAAACGATGACACGATTTTGAAATCTTCTTGTTTTTCGGATACTTATATTTTTATTATTTCGTTTCATGGCTTACGCGGTCCGTGTGAAATGTTGAAACGATTTCGGGATTCTCTTTGTTTTTCGAGCGTTTGCAAAATCGTTTCACGGGTTTAAAATTACTCATTTTTAGCCCCTGTTGAAACGATTTCGGGCATCAAAGAAGCCGGGTAGTATTCATGTCTGTTCCCATGCGTTTTTCGCAAAATGGGCGAGTTATCGGCAAGCATAAGGCGATCAAGCGCTCTCAAAACCGTGCTCCTGGAAACCTCAACCCGTTCCCGGATAGCATCATTGAGCTTCGACGAAGATATTCCCGGTGAATCCCGGACAATTTCCACTACAAGTGCGGTCGGAACGAGAGCGTTTTCATCCGCTCTCGAAAAAACCAACGCCCCGTCAAGTTCAATAGTTACTGGAGGTATAGGTGCGCAAACTCGCGTTTTTGTGAAATGAAGCGTCCTTAGATAACGACCTTCAGCTTTCTTTTCCTCCAGGCAAAGAACGGCGTCGGCCCAATCTACTTTCGCGCCAGATCCGCGTGGAGTAGGTAGCGCGGAATACCGCGTGTCGCGAGGCGGTTTCATCGTGTGATCGACTATTACGACGGAACATTGAAGGGCACGAGATAGCAGGGTTAGGCGATCGAGTGCGGGTCGGACTTCGGAAGAATCGTTTTCGTTACGGACTGAGAAGAAGTTTAAAAAACTATCGAGAAAAACAAGGCCCGCACCGGAAGAACAGATCGTCCGCTCAAGTTGCTTTAAGCCCTGATCCTGTAACAGATTGATCCGTTTTTCCGGAAACGCCAGATGGAAGTTGTCCAGATTCCCGCCCATCGCCTTAAAGATTGTGCGCACACGTTTTTGGATTTCCTGACGAGGGTTCTCACCATCTATTAACAAGGAAGTGGTTTTGCGAGTAGCCCAGCCGAGAAAATCTTGTCCGGCTGAAATCGACGCCAACATGTTCAAGGCAAAGCTTGTTTTCCCGACTCCTGAATATCCAGCCAGAACCACCCGTCCAGGGCTCGGGAAGAATGGTTTTATTAAAGACGGAGTTTCGGTAATCTTTTCGGCAAGGAAGTCTTTCGCGGAGACGATAGGCACTTGCGGGTTCGCCTTCAACCAGCGGGCAACCTCCTCCTTGACCATGATTTCGCAGGTCGGCAAGTCCGGGATGTTTTCAGCCGATATCAGATCCGCGAAAAAATCCTCGAAAGCCACACAGTTGCCGTTAGTCAGTTCCTTTAAGATCCTGGTGGCGCTAATTGACCCATGCCTTTCGAAGTCAATGGATACCAAACCAAAGGTATCTCGCAACACCTCCGAATACCCTTCGAGTAATGTAGGCGGGATTTTCACTATCCCGGTCGGCGCACCATTGATGAGGATGCGTCCAGCATATTGCTTGAATAGGTGCTCTGCGGACATAAGCAAAGCGCTACTCTCCAGCAGCCTTTTCCAGAAACGCTTCTAAATCGGAAAGCCTCCAGACAGTTGCTCTCGGACTAAGCCGAATACCTTTGGGTAGCTTGCCCTCAGACGACCACTTCCAAAAAGTTGACAAACCAAGACCGAGAAGCGCCGCCGCTTCCTTTGCCCTTAAAGCTCTGTTTCCGTACTGTCTGGCTGATTGCATGGATACCTCCATCGTCTTAATGGAGGTATTGAGCCTTACTCGGACAGGCGTTGTCCCGGCGTTTGACAGGCGTTTTTAAGAAAAACCGGTGTTTGACAGGCGTTAGGCAGGCATTTCAGCTTTTTAGTCTGTTGTTATGGTGAAAGCAGTTGCTTCTTTTCGGAGTTTTTTAGATCGGTCGCGCAGCGCATCATCACTTCTTCCTCGGCCCGGATAATCAGGGTTTTTTGGCTTAAATAGAAGTTCTCCTATGCGTTTGTTGTTCTTTTCTTCGCGCCATTCATACAGGACATGAGCTATAACGCAGTCGTCATAGCCTGCCTTCCTCATGCCATCCCGAATGGTGGCCGGGGCTTTCCCCTCCCATAGTCCGCGAGGAACGCAAATGACGTGCTTTTTCTCTTCGCTACCCGGCATATCGTTGTGGTTTTCCTCTGTAGGTATAGTCGAGACGGCCTCTTGAGGTAGCGAGTCTGCTTCTCCTGTCGCCTCGTCGGTGGGAGTGTTAATTATTGAACCTTCTTCTTTAAGCGTTGGATTGCGTAAAGACTTCATCTCAAAAAAGTGATATAAAATTGTCGTGGCAGACTCAAATCCTACGGCATCTTTTTCTGACATATTGAAATAGAACGAAAGCCAATCAAGGGCTGGAGTTGCGTTATCATTTCCCTTGCTGACGTATTCAGTAATAACATATTTAATTATTTCTTTATAAGATGACTCATAACGTCTCCTTATACGCTCTTGTTCGGAAAAGAAACCTATTACATTTTTAAGCAAAACGGTAACTTTTAAAAATTCTGCTGCAGGCACATTGCCGTCGTGCATGGGGAGAATTCCACGTTTAACATAATCATTCCATAGTTTATAAGCGTCTATCCCGCACATAATCGCCGCATCTTCAAGGGTAACAACAGCATACCAAACGGCTTGTTTCTTTTCCTTTTGCGGTATTTTAGTCACGGATTGCAGTTGTTTGAAGAAACGCTTTGCGTTGTTGCAATGATTAATATCGTATTTCCCTTTTCGTAAGGCTAATTCTTTTTCCTTTCGCTGGAACTCCACAGCTTTATCATGGAAGAATTGACCTAAGAATGTTGGCTGCCGTGAAGTGTCATAATTGCGTAGCTCTTCTTCTGAGTATGGCGGCTTTGAGATTTTTATAACCATATACACTCTCTCCCGATAAGGTATTCCCGATAAAGTTGTTCCCCCGGAGGGCCGTTCGGGTACGGCTTTTCGGCATGGCGGATCAGGCCGTGCCTATCCGGGGAAATCCGATTAATCCTTTCTATTTTCCTCTACTTTAGAAAACCTATTTTAACGATACCCGCAAGTGAATCGCTCCGGTTTTAGTGGAGACTCTTTTGTGTGAGTCCGAATGTACCGTTTCTGTTGATTCCATGCCAGTAGTTCGTTTCGTATTCTGCCGGCGGGATATAGCCTATTGGTTCAAGCAGTCGGCGGTTATTAAACCAATCGACCCATTCCAAAGTAGCGTATTCGACATCGTCGATGGTTTTCCACGGCCCTTTACGGCGGATCACCTCGGTCTTATATAGCCCATTGATCGTTTCAGCCAGTGCGTTGTCGTATGAATCGCCCCTAGAGCCGACCGAGGCGATTACTCCGGCCTGGGCAAGCCGTTCACTGTAGCGAATAGAGAGGTATTGGCACCCCCGGTCGGAGTGGTGGATGAGACCGCCAACGTTCTTTCCGCGAGTCCACAGAGCCATTTCCAGGGCGTCCAAGGCCATATCGCTACGCAACGAGCGGGAAACGCGCCAGCCAACGATCTTGCGCGAGAATACGTCGGTTACAAAGGCAACGTAGACGAACCCGCTCCATGTCGCAACGAAGACAATATCGGCTACCCAAAGCTGGTTGGGGCGGCTGGCCCGGAAATTACGATTAACCAGGTCTAAAGGACGAGGCGCATTGACCTCTGGAATCGTTGTGACCTTGAAAGCGCCACGGCGGCAACCGCGCAACTTCATCTCTCGCATCAGGCGGGCTACTGTACAGCGAGCCACGGGTACGCCTTCGCGATAAAGCTGCTTCCAGATCTTGCGTACTCCGTAGGCGCCCCCGTAGTTCTCTTGGTGTACGCGCCTTATCTGGGGCTGAAGGGCTTCGTCACGCTTCGCCCGGGCAGACGGCGGACGTGTCTTAGACGCATAGTAGGTAGACGGGGCGATCGGCAATTGCTCGCAGATCGGCTCGACCCCGAAACGCTCCCTGTGAGCGTCAATATAGGCGATCATCTCCCGGCGCGGCGGTCAAGCTCCGCCCCGAAGAAAGCCGCGGCACTCTTCAATATCTCGTTGGCGCGCCGAAGCTCACGGTTCTCACGCTCAAGTTCCTTCATCCGCAAGCGCTCGTCCGTGGTCAGCCCTTGGCGCAAACCTTCGTCGCGTTCGGCTTGACGAACCCAACGCCGCAATGTCTCCGGCGTCATGCCAAGCTTGCCAGATATCGACTCGATTGACGCCCACTGGCTGCCGTGCTCCTGTGTGTGCTCAAAAACCATACGAACTGCACGTTCCCGAACTTCCTGTGGATACCGTGTTCGTTTGTCCATAAACTCCATCCTCTCAAATGATGGAGTCTCCGGCAAACACGGGGCGATTCATCACCCGGATCAGCGGGAACAAGACCTTTCCGCGCCAGATCGTCAACGAACATGGAAAGCTGAAAATGGTAGTCGTGTTCCAAGTCACATTCGATAAAACGAGAGCCGCCTGCAATGAAACCGTTTACCCGTGGATCGCCAAACCTCAAAAACAAACCATCATCTCTGTACCATTCCCAGTTGCAACCCGGAGACCAACCCTCAAGCTTCCAGATAACGCCGCAATCCAGCGTACCCGTTGCGCCCGCCAGTCTTTCAGCGTAATACCTATCCCGGACCCGGCAGAGTTCCTGCTTGGCTTTTTTCTTGGCCTCCGGTGAAAGGTTACACAGACAAGACAGTTTTTCTTCTGTAAATTCAGGAAGGAAGCGGAATTTCTTCAAGCCTTGCTTTGTCTGTACCGTGTAAAAACCATCCTCGTCATAGGTGATAGTCTTGGCTTTACTCATGTGCGCATGTCCTCCGTTTTCGACCGCGTCCAAGCGGTCGGTGTGGTTGTGTAGGGTTGGACGACCGGGGACACGCAAACCGGCAAGCCTTGCGGCTTCCACCACACAACCACACCACAAAGGAGAAACAAAAAAACCGCGTATCCCTTGACGGCGCGGCTTTTGCCGCGTGTACCCTTCGGGCGTCCAAACCCGGCCTGCCTATCGACAGGCAAGACCATGATACCTGTAGCGTATAACGTGTCAATACATACCTTTATTTCGCACGAGGATTGCTCCGGATCGGCAAATTGCGGCGGACACTATGAGAGAGAAAAAGGGCGTCGCAAAAAGGAAAACGCCCGCATGTTCAAAACATGCAGGCTTTAAACATCTTGGATGGCTTTCAGCTTACCAACGACTCGACGTATGCGAATAATGGCTTCTGTGGCTTTCATGGCTTGCGTGGCTTCTATGACTGTAATGCGCAGCATGCAATCGGGAAGCGTCGTTACCTTTGATGGCATCGGTAAAGTAAAGCTTCCCTTTGCTGTCCATAGTTTTAGCTTTCAGGGTAGGCGTGGCGGTTGACTGGAGAGGGCTAACGGTCGGATTGATCAAACCAAGAGCCGAGGCGCAAAGACCAACTGTCAAAAAAAGCTTATAGATAACCTTCCGCATACCTCACTCCCTCCGAGGCTATGGCAGATTAAAACAAATTTCTTTTTAGGGTAAAACCAAATCGGTGTCAAGCTATAGGTGCAACATGGCGACTAATAGGAATTGCCGACGTGGAAAAAAATCCGCAACAGTCAGCCCTTGCCGCGCACGATATGCAGGCGTCAACCCAAACGTTCTTCCAGGACGATATCGATGGTCTGGAAAAAACACGGACATCCTCATGGCAAAGACATAAAGGGGTATTGTAGATAGAAACGTGTAAACCCCTTTTATGCAAAGCCAAAACAGCTTTACGTAATTGCTCTTTGTATTCGATAGGATCGATGTAAACTTGTTCGACATTTTCATTGGCGATTCCGCACATCTCCATGGACATGAAGACATAGTGCGAGCAGAATGGGAAGTATCGATACATATGCTCCGCAAACTCAGACAGACGCTTGTAATTCAGCTTCGTTATTACATGCCGTATCTCGATGCCGATGCAATATTTCGCTAAATTGTATATCCCGGCCTGCGTTTCGTTGTAGCTCCCTTTCCTGTCGACGATTTCATCGTGGATTGCATCGATATCCGAATGAAGGGATACGCAAAAAATATCATTAGCAGTAGTCACTGAAGCAACTGTCTCGGTAAACTTCTCCGAGGCGAATTTCTTAGCATTAGTTAGAATACTGATTTGAGCATTCGGATGCTCTTTGTGGCATCTCTGTAGGACACATAGGAAATCCTCAGAAATCAAAGTAGGTTCTCCGCCAGTAATGCAGATATTCCTGGCATATTTCCCCCGTAGCAGATCTAAAGTTCTTAAGGCCACCTTGTATAGTGATGGATCATGCTTCTTGGGTGGCTGAGGACACATCTTACATAGGCAGTCACATGCTTCTGTAAGCATCAAGCTGTTCTGGTGCGAACTCATTTCCCAAGTAACGAGTACCTCCCCTTCTCCAGAGACGCTGACGATGTCTTCATGTTTGATTGCGGCAAAATCTTCTGCGCAGATGCCCCCCACCATATGCGGAAGAAAGAATTTGCCGCGCGGCAGTACTGTCGAGAGGATGGCAAGATATCCCATACACCCTAAGCCAAGGTTATCAGTGATGAGAATCTTGTCGTGCCGTGCATAGAACGGAACCTTTTCGGTCGTGACTTCACCTATGATCATGGGGAAGGATGATGAAGGTTTCCCGGTAACTCTACGCATTGTGCTCCACCGTGGAGGAGCGACTGACCCACCTCCAGATGATGTTCTCCTCGGTCTCCGACATATCTGCTAGTAATGAGAACAGATAATCGAATATTCCCTTGTGTTTGATACAAAAGGGCGTCCCATCCATTTTTCGCATCTCGTTCCCTGATTCTAAGTAGTTCCTTACCGGATCGGTGCCACAATATGCCTGATACACACAATACGCACAGCTTGGCGTTACCTCCACGCATGCTTCCTTGATGATGCCTCGCAACTTCGCACCGCCAAAAATAGCCCTGTAGGAATCTTGATAGACGTTTCCGAGATTAAAATGAGAATCCCCCATGCGGGCGAGCATCCGAGCCTCATCGGAGGGATAGATTGAACCATCGTAATCGTAAATTGCACCGCTAATCCCCGCCCCTGTTGGCGACTGCAAATCCACGAATCCAGTTGAGAACGGTGTCAGTATCCGTGAGAGTAGAATGGTGGCGAAATGCTCAGGGAAGAAGCGCTCTCTGTTGATAGCAAGGATGTATTTCAGGGCCTTGATGTACGACTCTACAAACGCATGCATATCGTATCCAAGCAGGTCAGCCTTCTCGGTAGCGAAGCCGTATGGGTTCAGCGACCGAATGAAGATACCGCTAAATCCGAGGGCTACGTACTCATCGATAACAGCCTGCATTTCATTCAAGGAAATGGCTGTCGTGGTCATCAAGGCATCGACGCCCTCTTCCCCCACAATTTCGCGCGCGAAGGCCAGATGCCGGACGAAAAGGTCGTATGAGCTATCACCGACCCTGAGAATCCGGTTCTTGTCGTGTAGCAGCTTTGGACCATCAAGTGAGGTAGAGATGCATACGTTGTTGTCACGGCAAAAAATTAACTGTTCCTTCGTACAGTTACGATTCCTGCACGTAACCGTTCATATGATCCACGATTATATATTATAGGGCTTACGAAAAATAATTAAAATTTCATTGACTATAGACGCCAAGTAATCCTCGAATTTATAATGATTAAAGTATTTTAAGATAACTGTTGGTCGGGAAGTGTAGAAGCTTAAATGCCGACCGAAGCATAGTTATGTGTCAGCTGCTTCATAACAACAGATTGTCTTCGGCAGTCACTACAGACTGGAGTACGTTTGACTTCAACGTCTGGCGTCTGTTATGTTGGCGTTCTTCAAGAAGTGAAACGTAAAGCAAAATGAAGTTCGCCGTATGGGGGAGGATAGAGGGGTGCACAGGGTGTTGGTGGGGAAGCCTGAGGGAAAGAGTCCATTGGGGAGACCAAGACGTAGATGGGAGGATAATATTAAGATGGATCTTCAGGAAGTTGGAGGGGGTCGTGGGGACTGGATGGAGTTGGCTCAGGATAGGGACGGATGGCGG
>Ga0082212_10010089_pt1 | contig 12123 bp, 10 predicted proteins | sample TergutNt197P3_FD_71548 | JGI IMG/M metagenome (GOLD analysis project Ga0082212, IMG submission 71548) | Neocapritermes taracua P3 segment gut microbial communities from Petit-Saut dam, French Guiana - Nt197 P3 | ecosystem: Host-associated > Arthropoda: Insects > Digestive system > Gut ... | reverse complement strand
TCGAAAGATTACGAAATTAAAACGTCATCTGCCGAGTGTATGGCAACTATTTCACACCTACATACGCTCTTGAAACGTCTATGAATACAGCTTCTTAAAGTATTTCTTACTCTTTGATGACCTATGTCTTCCTGTTTTCAGTGACCATAAGCAAGCAATGAAAGAAAGCATATTGTATTTATGCGAAAGAACAAAGATTACATCTAAACAGTGGATGTGTTCAATTTTATTACGTATTAATGACGATAAACTTATTGATGAAGTTTTTACAAGAATTTTTGTGTTTAATGCTGACGATTCAGATATAAATATTATATATGACAGGCTCTTTGCATTATACAAAGAAAAAAACTTCAGTCCGTATTGGAGCATTGTTAAGTTCGAAATAATAATTGACTTTATAGCACGTTTAACGCTTAAGTTATCAGAAAATAAAATCATTGAATTTCTCAAAGATTTTATTACGTTCGCTTTGAATGTTGATAACGAAAAACATTTTTTTATTTGTGAAGCAATTAATAAGGCTTTTTATAAAATGAAATATCATATGAGTAAAAAAATCCTTTTAGAAATAAAATCTGAATTGTTGCGTGTTCCCACTAATAAAACCGACCCTATGACTTTAAACGACTATCTTGGATATGAGGCGTTCACCGACATAAAAGATGAATATCTTGAAATATTAGACGGTGTCAAAAGCCAAGATGAAAATATAAGAAGGTCGGCTCTGTTACGATTGCTTAGAATCACAGATTATATTTCCGCAAATAATAAAGACAACGAGATTTGCACAGTCTTATGGGGCGAATCAGATAATTTGCCTCAAGCTAAAGATTTACGTCTCGTTGCTTGGGAAACATTACCTCACCCTCAGCATATAGATTTTCAAAACATATATAAGAAGTATTTGTTAAAACATCCCTCTTTTAACTTCGCCAACAACATGAAAGGTGTTAGATTTGGCAGCGGAATAAGTAAAAGCAGTGATATTAGAGAATTTCTACATTTTTTCGTTATAACATCTCACTCTTTTAATACATTAGATTTCTCTCATGTGGTTTGGAATCCAAATGAACTTGTCACACTTATCAATCAAGTTAAAACGTATGTCGAAAATGAGAAAGATTATATTAATGATAGAGACGATTGGGATTTCGACATTAATCTACCTTATAATATCGCTTTAGCAACTTATTATATCGCAAGCGAAGCTTTGTCGCTCGATGTCACAAGCGATGATTTTTGGCTTGCTTATGAAGATGTTAAACAAGTTTTAAATGAAATTGAATTTAATACTTTACATTTAAATTTCATTCACGAACTCAAAAATAATACAGAATTAACTTCTGATATTAAATGTTCAATTGAACAAAATATTTATAGTAGTGATTATAAACTCGTCTTGACTTCTTTTGAAACAATAATATCGATTGAATCAAGCCGTGAAAAAGATTCAATTGATTTTGAGTGGAGTATAAATGTGCTTAAATCTATGTTTTTACGAATGCCTTATTTAGATTCACGATGCTTGAGTATATCATTAGGACAAATTAATAGAATTCTTGTAAGAATAATCTTTGAAAATTGCCTACAAGAATCGTTAGAGTTTATCGAATCCAGTCTTGGTATACTTAAAAGAAACTTTGATATAAAAAAACATGACGAATATCTCCTTGAGGTTGCTGTTAATTTAGCACGTTTTGTCAGATATATTTACAAACAATATAATAATGTAGAACTGCCGTCTCAAATCGTAAATGCCATAAAATACTTTAGAAAATCAGAACTCCCCGAGACGAGGAATATTTGGTATGACTGCGATGTTGTTGCGGAGTAATGAAAATCAGTTAATACTTATGGTTTATTATGCATATCCTTGAACAAGGACAACCTGTCCACAGGAGGATATGCCGCAATGAAACAATACAAACCAATCCACACACTCACCCAACTCCAAGACTACCTTGTCAACGCAACCCATGTAGCCTTCGATTTCGAGACTGCCCCGCTCGACAAATACCGCCGTGAAGACAAAGCCGCTCTCGAGGCACATAAATCCCACATTGTCGGAATCAGCTTTTCCGTAGCGGAAGGCGGTGGAGTCTACTTTCCGTTGGCTCATCGAGTCGGTGAAAATGCATCTGACCCCGAAGGCATATGGGACTACTTAGCGGGATTCTTCGCCAATCCTGAAATCGTCAAAATCGCCCACAACCTCGCTTTCGAGAGCCAGTTTCTCTACGCAAGGGGAATCGTAATTCAAGAGCCGTGCTACGATACGATTGCGGCGGCACAGCTTACTTACAAGGGTGAAAAAGAATTCCGCTCCCTGTCGGACTGTGGTCTGAAAACCCTTGTTCCCGAATTCTTCAACGAGTCACTTCCGTCATATTCGGAAGTGGTCGGCGATTCGCATTTCGATGAACTTGACCCCTTCGCCGAAAAGACCGTTCATTACGCTTGTGCCGATGCAGATTACGCTCTGCGGCTGTATCATCTTTTTAACGGCTCATTTGACAGGCTACTCCCGAAACATCGATTCGTGGTAGAGAAAATCGAATCGCCGACCGCCGTTTATGTAGGAATAATGCGATATAACGGACTGCCGATTGATATTGACTTGATGAGAGCCAAACGAAAAGAGGCAGGAATAAAAATCGGGCAGTTGAAATACGAAATCAACCTAATCATCGGAAGTGAAATCATTATCGGTGCGAATGCAAACACGACTGCATTCAAGAAATATTTGTTTGATAAAATGGGACTTCCGAAAATGAAAACTACGGCGAAAGAGCAAGATGCGTTGGATGACGAGAGTATCATTCTTTTAAAGGAATGGTGTGCTGTCAACGAACCGCAGTGGGTTCAGCTTTTCGATTACGTTCAGCAATACCGACATTGGGGGAAACTGAAATCGACATATATTGAAGGATATATGAAACATATAAATTCAGCGACTGGCAGACTTCATCCCGATTTGTTGCCGTTGGCTACCGAAACAGGGCGATTCGCATCGAAAAATCCCAACTGTCAAAATATGCCGAGGGCGGGGGCGGATGACATCGGTGTCCGCAATTTTATCGTTGCCTCGGAAGGTAATGTTCTGCTTGCGTTGGATTTCTCGCAAATTGAACTTCGTGTCGGAGCGTTCTACTGCAAAGACGAAAATATGCTCGAAACCTATCGGCAGGGCGGCGATATTCACGCTTTGACTACTTCTAAAATTTATCGCATAACACTGGAAGAGGCAGAAGACCGCACTCATCCGCAGTATAAGGAACGGCGGACAATTGCCAAGAACTGTAACTTTGGGACGTTTTTCGGTTTATTCCCTCGTGGATTGCAGAAAACACTTAAATTCAAGGCAGGGCTTGATGTCAGCCTTGAAGATTGCGAAAACATCATTCGCAACCTAAAAATCGGTTACCCCCGAATTCCCCGATGGCAAGAGGAAATAAAAAAACGTGCATCGTTCAGAAAATATACTGAGACGTGGCTTGGGCGGCGGCGAAACATTCAGAAAATCGTATCGCCGAACTGGAACGAGAAAGCCTTTGCAGAGCGGGTTGCGATGAATACCCCAATTCAAGGGACTGCGGCAGATATTCTGAAACTTGCTCTCGGCAGAATTATCGTGGGACTGCCCCAACGACAATGGCTTAAGCCGCTCCTTCAGATTCACGATGAACTTGTGTTTGAGATTCCCTCTGACCGATTAGATGAGGCGGCGGTCTTTATAAAGGAGTGCATGGAAGCACAGCCGTTTCCCGAATTCAATGTACCTATAATCGCCGAAAGCTCGGTCGGGGAGCGTTTTGGTGAAATGCGGGAGTTGCCCTAAAAATTCAAAAGCCGACAATTATATTGTGCCGAAGTTTCGACTTCGGCATTTTCTTGAAATTTATTATTGACATTTCGGCAGATTCGTGGTAGAATATAAGAAGTAGATGAGGGGGGATTAAATTTTGAGCAGTAAAAAAGAAAAGAAGTCGCTACTCCCGATGAAGTACGATGTCGTGTTTCGGATGTTTTTTGCTGATGAGCGGGACACTGAATCGTTGGTTAGCTTTCTCAAGTCGGTCTTGAGAATAGCGGAGGACGAATACGACAGAATCGAAATAGCCGACCCGCATCTGTTAAAAGAGTACATTGGAGATAAATTGTCGGTGATTGACGTGAAACTCTACACCAAGAGCCATAAAATCATTCATATTGAAATTCAATTACAAGTTTCGGAGTCGTTCAAAAAACGCATAATGTTCTATACTTCAAAGCTGATTACTGAGCAGTTAGGCGGAGGTGGCGATAATGAGGATTACGATAAAATACAAAATGTTATAAGCATCGTTATTACCGATGAGCCGCTTATAAAAGAGAGCAAAAAATATAAGCACCGTTTCACTCTCTACGACCATGAGGCGGGTGTTGAGTTTTCTGACCTTGTGGAAGTCCATACGGTCGAGTTGAAGAAGTTGCCGAAAGATGCTGACGGCACTATGCTGTACGATTGGGCACAGTTTATTGCCGCCGAAACGGAGGAGGAGTTGGATATGATTGCTGAAAGAAACCCCGAGTTTGGGCGGGCTGTTATTAAACTGCGTGAAATGTCCGCCGACCAGAAAGCCCGTGATTTATTTGAACGCCGCCTTAAGGAAAAGCGTGATATTTCTATGGTGAAAAAAGATGCTAAACGTGAAGGCAAAAAAGAAGGCAAGAAAGAAGGCATTGAGCAATCAATAAACGCTATAAATATGCTTAAAGATGGAAAGTCAATTGAAGAAGTTATGGAGTCTACTGGATTTTCACGTAGCGAAGTAGAGAGTTTAAAGCAGACATTAACCTAATAATCGACAAACATCAACAAGCCGAGGATGCTTTAAAAGCACCTCGGCTTTTTCTTTATAACAAAATTTCGGACAAACTACATATATTTTAATCATTTCCCGCATATTCTTTACAAAATAGACGTGAAATCGTCTAAAAAAGGGAGTGATTTTTTATGATTTACCGCAAAAAAGACGTTCAAAACACGAAAATCAGCCTAAAAAACATCGTGAAATATTCACAAGGCAAGTCGGCAGGAGGAGGTGCTGGCGATGGATGATTCCAAAAATATGCACAATTATTCACTTGAGTGCATAAACGTGCCGTTGGATGTATATCTGCAAGCCTTCCGAAAGTTGAATGAGACCGTTTGTTTTCGGGTGATTCCCGACAAACCCGACAAAGCGTTCTCGGGGCATAAAGTTGACTGTGTTCTTGAAGAACTTTTCGAGTCGGAATATTCGGCATATAATGAACTGCGGGAACATAACGAGCGTGGTCGTGGGATTTTTTACGCAGTCAACAAGGGAGGTCACAGCGATGCCGATATTACCGAAGTCAAAGCACAATTCGTGGAAATGGACGATGTTCCGCTTGAAGAGCAATTAAAGCGGGTACAGGAATTCCCGCTCGAACCGTCGATTATTGTAAAAACTCGGAAGTCACTGCACGTCTACTGGCTCATGAAAAACGCACAAGTAGCGAGGTTTCGCCACATTCAGAAACAATTAGTCGCTCATTTCGGCGGTGACCCCGCCTGTGTCAACGAGTCGAGGGTGATGCGTGTTCCGACGTTTTTTCACCATAAGCAAGAACCGATTCTTGTAGGCTGTATCAAGTTCAATCCCGAATTGCGATACACTCAAGAGCAGTTAGCGGAACATTTACCTGAAATTGAGAGCGACTCCGAGCCGACTTCGGTTGCCGTCCAAAAGAAAAAGCCGAACACTGAGATTGGGAATCAGAACGGATTATATCATGTCGGGAAAAGCTGTGAATTTTTCAAGTTTTGCAAGAAAAATGCTTTGACTCTTCCCGAACCGCTCTGGTACGCTAAGATTACCAATCTCGCTGTTTTCAGAGGCGGTGTGGAGGCGATTCACAAAATATCGAAACCGCATCCGAAGTATACTCCCGAAGAGACGGACAAGAAAATTGAGCATTTCCGTAAATCGGGAACTAATCCCATGACGTGTAAATCAATCGCCGATAAAGGTTTCAAATGTCCCAAATTGGGAAAATGCAAGGTGAAATCCCCTGCGGGGTTGGCGTTTATTCCGCTGACCGTTGACGAACTCAAAAAGCTGTTACTCAAAATCGAAAAAATGGGCGAAATGGCAGACAACACTCTGCTTGCCGAGCAGTTTATCAGCGACTATTTGTTCAACGTCTCGCCCTCAGTCGCAGAGGCTTTTATCAATCACAATATATCAAAGCATTTTGACTTTAAAGGCTCTGATAAACGTCCGTTACTTCTTCATTACAGGGAAATCTCGAAAGCGTATGTTCATCATTACGAAAACGAGAAATCGAAGTCGGAACTGCCGCTTTGGTATCGCAGAAACAAGTTGGGCGATTTGCATTTCATGTCGGGGGTACTTGCGGAATGGCTCTCTAAGGAGATTTACGCCATTTACTGCACCGAGCAGTATTACTTCTACGAAAACGGCGTGTATAAACCTCGCACCGAGAAAGATGCGAAAGCAATTGTTCAGACTCACTTATTTCCGACCGAGTCAACGATGAATCAGATTAACGATGCCGAGGGGCAGTGGCAGTTGAGAATCCGCACCGAAGTCAATGAAATTAACCCGAATCCCTACATCATAAACTGCACCAACGGTCTGTATAATGTAATGGATGATACTTTCGGTGACCACAACCCAAAAGTCCTCTCGACCGTTCAAATGAAGGCACGGTATATGCCCGATTCCAAGTGCGACTTGTGGTTGAAGTTTCTGCACAGCGTTCTCAACGAACCCGAAATAAATCTTATGCAAGAAATCTTCGGCTATCTTTTAGTGCCGATTACATCTGCACAGAAATCCTTTATTCTCTGCGGGAAAGCGAACACAGGGAAATCTACTATTCTGAGGGCAATGCAAGAGTTGTTGTTGGGGGCGGATAACGTCAGCAGTATTCCGTTACAAAATCTGTCCGAGCGTTTCCAAGTGGCTGAATTATTCGGGAAAATGGCTAACATTTTCGCCGACCTCCCCGACAAGTCCATCACCGATGTCGGGATGTTCAAGGCAGTAACGGGCGAAGATTTTATCAGTGCTGACCGCAAGTACAAGGACACAATCAACTTCAAACCATTTGCGAGATTTTTCATGTCGTGTAACTCAATGGCGAGAAATTATGGTGACCGCTCGGAGGCATTCTACCGCCGACTCATCATCATCAGTTTCAGCAAACTCGTCCCCGAAGAGAAGAAAGACCCGCAACTTTTAGACAAACTTCGCAAGGAGGCTGACGGCATTTTGTGGTGGGCGATTCAAGGTCTCAAGCGGCTAATTGCCAACAACTACAGATTCTCTGAAACCGACAAAACCAAAGCAGAAGTCCAAAAATATAAATTGCAAAACAATAATGTTCTTGCGTTTGTGCTTGAGCATTGCGTGATTGAGGAAGGGGCGGTATCTTCTCGCAGGGAATTGTACGATGCCTACAAAGAGTTTTGTTCCGACAACGGCAAACCTACTTCAAAGCAAAACTTCAACGCTTGGATTTGTGATGCCGACCCCGCCAAGATTACACTTTCAGAAGAGGCAGTCACTCGTGCGAGAATATTCAAGGGAATTCGTTTAATGTGAGTTTTTATTCACTTTTTATTTTTCGCCATTGTTGCAACTATAACAACATCAACTGCAACATCACAGCAACGTCAGAACCTTTTATCCATGCGGTTTGCAACGACAACAACGTCAATTCTGACCCTTTCCATGACATAAGACGTTTTACAAAAGTAAAACGAATAAACTATAATAAAAGATATAGAGGAATTACGTTGTTTATGGTGTTTGACGTTACAGCGATTCTCTTAAACCGCATAAACACTGGCTTTTTTACCACCGTTCTTTTGCAACGTCAATTTCGCTGATGTTGTTTGACGTTGCAGTTAGGAGTATATTTCAATGTCATATGTTCCCATGAAACCGCTTAAATACTGTGCTTACAGTGGTTGCACCAACCACGTCCGTGGTGAACGCTACTGCCATTTGCACAAGACCCACGTTAACCGCCAATACGACCGACTTCATCGTGACCCCAAAAACTACGACCACCGTTGGCGTAAGATTAGAAATCTTTACTTCGCCAAGCACCCGCTCTGCGAGGATTGCTTGGAACGTGGAATTCATGTCACCGCCGATGAAGTCCATCATGTCATCGCACTCGATGACGGCGGCACTCACCACGAAAATAATCTTCGCTCCCTGTGCCAGTCCTGTCACACCAAGACTCGGTAAATTCCATTTACTACCACCGAGGGGAGGGGGAGTCTAATCTCCACAGCCTTTTTCGTATCACCGCCCGAGGGTCGCTCACACCCGCCCTGCGAAATCAGAACTTTTTGCACTAATCAGAAGAAGTCCGTGAACCTAATGTTCATGGGCTTTTTCTTGTTTTCGCCTTGTTTATTCGACAATTCTCTCTGATTAAAACCATAACTATCAACCGCTTTCAATGATTTCCATTCGCAGAAGTCTGAAATAAACATGATTTTGGTTTCAAAAAGTCAAAAAAGCGAGGGCGGGAGCGGCGAAAGCAAAGAAAAAAAGTCGGGACAAGGGGGAATATTGCGAAAAAGCGGGCATATAAATTCAGCAAACGAAAAAATCAGAAAACGGTCAGATTCCGAAAAAATGGAGGGACACGTCATGCCAAAAGGCGGGAAACGAGAGGGGTCGGGGAGAAAGCCGAAACCCCTGCATCAGAAAATAGCCGAGGGGAACTTGGGCGGCAGAGCGTTGAAAAAGGTCGACTTCGCCGAACGCCACGAGCATTGCAAAACCCCGCCCGACTACCTCGCATTTTTGCAACAGGCGATTCCCAACGCACCATCGCCGATTGAGATTTATCACGAAACGATTCGGTATCTCGAACCGTCCGAGTGCTTGCATTTAATTCCCACGGCTTTAATTTCCGACTACGTGATGGCGAAATATTATCTCATTGTCGCACAATTCGATTTGTCGGGAATGGTGATTGTGGGGAAGGTCGGCGAAAATTTATATAAAATCACTGATTTCACCGAGGCGATGCTCAAGTTACAGAAAAACGTCCTCGCCTGTTGGAGTCCCATTTGGGACATTGTCAGTCGGAATTCTATGCAGTCGATTGATAATCCCGAAGATGATATATTTTTGACGTTGTTCACAGGCAAAAAGCGAAAAACTTCAAAATCTCAAAATGCTCCAAAAACTCTAAAAACACCGAAAGGCGGTACTGCAAATGCACCAACTTAACTTGCGGAAAATTCCCATTGAAAAACTTAATCCCGCACCGTATCACCCTCGTGAGGATTTGCAAGCGGGGCATCCTGTCTACGAGCGACTTTTGGAATCGGTGGAAGAATTCGGATACGTTCAACTCGTGGTTTGGAACGAGCGGACTGGCAATATTGTCGGCGGGCATCAGCGTTTCAAGATTTTACAACAACTCGGTTATACAGAAATCGACTGCGTTGTGGTCGACCTTGATGAGCTTCGTGAAAAAACGCTGAACATCGCTTTGAACAAGATTTCGGGGAATTGGGATGTCCCGAAACTCGCCGATTTAATGAAGAATCTCGAGGACGGCGGGATGCGATATGAACTCACGGGTTACACCCGCCCCGAAATCGACGAACTGTACAAGAAAATGCTACGTGAGCGTGGAAAAATCGCCGAAGATGATTTTGACACCGAAAACGAACTCGCCGCCATTGAAACTCCGCTCACGCAACTCGGCGATATTTGGCTACTCGGGCGGCATCGGCTGATGTGCGGTGATTCGACTGAACTCGCTGATGTTACCAAACTTATGGATGGCAAAAAAGCACGGCAAATTTTTACAGACCTGCCTTGGAATGTCGATTATGGCGGTGCGGCTCATCCGAGTTGGAAACAGCGTTCAATCATGAACGACAAAATGTCGACCGATGATTTTTATAATTTTCTGCTTGCCGCATTTAAAAATATGGCGGCGGTTTCGGAGCAGGGGTGCATGGTTTATGCGGTTATGAGTGCCCAAGAATGGGGTTCGTTGATGAACGTCATGCGAGAGTGCGGGTATCATTGGAGCAGTACCATTATTTGGGCGAAAAATTCGCTTATTGTGTCCCGCAAAGATTATCACACGCAGTACGAGCCGATTTATTACGGTTGGTTGGCGGGAAAAGAAAAATCGGCACGGCTGTGTCCTCTGTCCGACACAAAACAGTCGGATTTATGGCACATCGACCGTCCTCGAAAATCCCCCGACCATCCCACCACCAAGCCGATTGCATTGGCGGGAAAAGCCATCGAGAATTCAAGTTGCAAAGGCGATGTTGTGTTGGATTTATTCGGCGGTAGCGGGACTACGCTCATTGCCTCCGAGCAGTTAGACCGTGTTTGTCATATGATGGAACTTGACCCGAAATATGCCGATGTAATTGTTAAGCGGGCGATAACGCAAATGGGGACTGATGCGGAGGTTTTCTTGTTGCGTGATGGTGAGAAAATTCCGTGGGCGGATGTTCCGCAACCGCCGAAAACGGAGGCGAGTCATGACTGATTGACTATGCGGAATAACGTGGGGTTGAGATTTTGTATGTTGATAATACTTATTTTGGATACGGAGGATGATTGTCGATATTAGTTATAAGTTCTTGCATTGCAATAAGGGCATCTTCCACCCTCGTGCGAATTTCGTTAGACCAAAATCTGTTACCACCCGCTAATATGTCAACCATATAAACACATGAAATAAATGCAGATTTCGGAATAAAATCCTGTGTTTCCCACTGCTTGAATAATGTTTCAAACTGTTGGTAAATATCGGTGTATAACTTTTCGTCAAATGTATTGTCGTTTCGTAATTTCAAATCAAATTCCATAACATTTTTATAAAGAGAATTTAACTCAACCATTCTAAAAATAACCTCTTTCAACATGGATTAAACCCTGCCATAATGCGGATTTATAACGTCCATGATTTAGCCCGTTGACTTCTCTTGCAAACAGAGTTATACTCGTGTTAGCGAAGGGCGAAAAGCCCTTCAAAGAAGGAGTATAATGATTATGAAAATCAATTACAATGTTCAAGGAAAAGCGAGAGGAAAACTCGTAAAAATCATCGCAGAGGCACTCAACCAAGAATCAACATACCTCAAAGCACCGACATACAATTATGAAATCGGAGCGTTCACAATCACACGAGAAGGCGAGTTGGAATTCAACATCGCTGACGTAACCAAAGACGAAATTCAAACCGCAGTCGATGCCGCAAAAGCCGCAGGGTTTGAGGTTACCGAAATAGACGGCGAACCCGCTCCCGAAGGCGAAACTGACGGCGAGGATTCCCCCGAAATTGCCGCAGAAATCGAACCGCAAGCCGAGGACGATGAACCCGCCGATGAAGAACCGCAAGGCGAAAACGAGGCGGAACTTGGCGAAACTGGCGAAGAATCCGAAGATATATTCACCATCAGCTACCCGCACGGTGGTTTCACTCCGCAAACGCTCGACAACCTCCGCAAAATGGTGAACAGTAAAGCCCCGCTCATTAAAAAAGCACTCGGTGCGGATTCACTTGCCATTGAAGTTGACGGCGAAGAGGTGAAATTCCCTTGGTTCAAAATGCCCATCGGACACGAAGAAATGATGAGTTACTCACGATTTATTGAACGGCTCTGCAATACCGCACAAGCGAAACAACGTGTCACTGCGACCGCTCCCGAAAGTTTCGATAATGAGAAATTTTCCATGAGAGTTTGGCTAATATCGCTCGATATGAAAGGTGTTGAATTCGCCGCCGCTCGGAAACTTCTGATGGCGAACTTGAACGGCAACAGTGGATTCCGCTACGAAGACAAACAGCCTCGCAATCCCCGAAGTGGGGGAAATGGTGAGCCGAAACAAGTGGTGTCGGTGAGGTTCACTGCAGAAATTCTCGACAAACTCTCCGAACTCGCAAGCCAAAGCAATATGAGCCGCAATCAGCTTATAGAAAGCGTTGTTTGCGAGTATGTTCAAGCGGAATGCCCTGCGGCGGAGGGCGGCTCGGACGGCGAGGAATAAGGCTGAATATAGCGATATGGCAGTCCTCGGAAAC
>Ga0082212_10010088_pt1 | contig 12124 bp, 13 predicted proteins | sample TergutNt197P3_FD_71548 | JGI IMG/M metagenome (GOLD analysis project Ga0082212, IMG submission 71548) | Neocapritermes taracua P3 segment gut microbial communities from Petit-Saut dam, French Guiana - Nt197 P3 | ecosystem: Host-associated > Arthropoda: Insects > Digestive system > Gut ... | reverse complement strand
CATTCTCATCGCTTTTTCATCCCCTTGGGTGAGTTTTTTTTAAATCATGGATGTTTCATACTGCAAAATTAATACTTTTTTTATCTTAACTCGCTGTACAAATTTTTGGGGACATTATAGTTTCACTGCGCTTTTGTTCGCTTGCAGATAACAAATTGGGCGACCGTAGGGTCGTTCCTAAAATAATCAATACCGGCTTTCGACGATTTTCCAATCAACGATGCTCCACAGACTTTTCAGCTGGTCGGCGCGACGGTTCTGAAAATCAAGATAATACGCGTGTTCCCAGACATCAAAGGTCAATATTGGTTTTAGTCCTTTGGTAAGCGGATTGCCGGCATTGGATTCTTTTGTTATCGACAACTTGCCGTCGCTGTTGGCTGCTAACCAGACCCATCCCGAACCGAACAGGCCGACGCCTGCAGATTCAAATTCTTTTTGGAAATTCTCAAACGAACTAAAGGCGGCATTAATGGCTTGCGCCAACCTGCCGGATGGGCTTCCGCCTCCCGTAGGGGAAAATTGCAGAAAATAGAGATTGTGGTTTAATATCTGCCCGGCATTATTGAAAATAGCGCCATCCGATTCTCTGACCATCGTTTCGAGGTCGGCGTTTGCAAATTCCGTTCCCTGAACAAGGCTTTTCAGGTTGTTTACATATCCCTGCAGATGTTTACCATGATGAAATTCAATGGTTTGTCGGCTTATTGCTGGTTCAAGCGCATTCGTTGCGTAAGGCAACTGTATCAGTTCCCGTGTCATAAAGTTTTCGTTTTTATTAAAAAAATGTTGATTTGCAGCCTCTTCCGCTTCTTCCGCGTCTTCCTGCGTTTTGTGGATTGTGCCGTGCGGATGTTCCGCAGGCGAATAAATGGAATACAGTTTCAACGGTTTGTTGCCTGTATTGATGATGTTGTGCCATTTTCCGGCAGGAACAAAGATGGCAAAGTCCTTGCCTGCCGTTTTGACGAATGTGAGCGATGTTTCCGTATCGCCCATGACCACCTGCGCCGTCCCTTCTTCAATGCGCAGGAACTGGTCGGTGGTGGGATGTTTTTCCAGACCGACGTCGCCGCCCACGGGAATAGACATCAAGGTGGATTGCAGATTGACGCCCGTCCACAATGCCGTTCTGAAATTACTGTTCGACATGGTGTATGCGTCAATATTGATTACGGTTGGCTCTGCGCCGTAATCTTTCAGCGACACAGGGTCGCTTTTTAATGTTTGATTACAGGACGTCATACTCCATCCAAAGAGGAACAATCCTGCACAAAATTGGATTAATCTGATTTTCATAACATTCAAGTATATAATTTGACATTTTTTATTTAAATTCTCTCGCGTATGGTTACTTTAACCGGATCGCCCGGTTGCTTACCAATTTTGGCTCGTATATCTTTAAGAATACCAATGATATAACAAACAGATCCATCGGTATTTTTCACACCCATATTGATAATACTGCCCTCATACGGCTCCCCGTCGAAGGTGGCATGAACTTTCACCCGCCCCTTGTTAAATTCAGCTCTTACGTCGTATGGAAACGGCACGTATGCGCCGCCGCTGCCGATTGTAGAGGATTGAATCACTTCGTTATATTCATAAATTTTTTCGTTCATTGCGCCGTAAGATTTTCTTTAGCGCCGGGTACATGCTGAAGAACCTGACCGACGAGCTGGCAAGTTTCCAGTTCATTACAGTCGCCGCAAGTGTTAAAACCTTTCGTACTTACGCAATTACGAATTTCGCAATCGGCACAATGGGCGACTTTTACTCCATCGATGCGGCAGCCCGTACAATTTAAGGAATCAGCCGTAATGTCAGGAGCATTGTACATAACGCGCCATTTTTCGGCGGTTGCTTCACGTAATTCGTTGTCATTGTTGACAGTGGCTATGCGGGCGTCGCAATTCTCGCAATCAATTCCGCAACAGGCAATAAGTTGTTTCATTTTAATTAATTTTTAGATAAATACATAATTGTTGATTTGATAGCGCCCTTGCTTACCCAATCGAGCGCCCGCTCTAAAAAGTCCTGCCGGTTGGCGCTTCCTGAAATATAAGTGTTCCATTTCTTGATATATGCATTTTGGCTGTTGCTAAACGCTTCTTTTCCAAGCGTAACAAACGAACCTGAATAGACTGCATTCAGCAACTCCTGACTGTTAAGCGGAACGCCCGCAATGTTGATAATCCTAAACCATTCTTTTATTTCGCTTTCCGTTCCTTCACATTCATAAATAAGCAGTTTGGTATGTAAAATCTTTTCCTGCTTGTCGGATGCAATACTAATGAAACTTTGTTCGTTTCCGGTTTCATCTTTGATGGCAAATTTGTTTGTAATGAATCTGCCCAAACTGGTAATACGCTGTTGACCGTCCAACACCTCGAACCTATCGTCACTGATCTTGTTGAAATAGATTAACCCCAAGGGATATCCTTTTAATATAGAACCAATAACAGCAGCCTCTCTTTTACTCTCCTTATAAATGTAGTTTCGCTGGTATTCGGGTTGAATGGTCAGCTTGCCTGAAAGGCCGAACAATCCTTTTCCTTCCAGTTCGTTATAAACAAAACCGTCGCAAATGTCTTTGACTGTAATATCTGTTTTAAGCGTTGTTTTCATGGGGATTTTTTTTATGTCTAATAAGTATTCTTTGATACACTTTTTCAAGTAAACCATTATCTATGATAACTCCGCTTGCATTGAGATCATAAGTTCCTTTCTTTCCAAACTTTTTTAAATAGGCTTGCTGACATTCAAACGATGAATAGGTTTTAGTTTTTAATTTATACAAATCAAGGTTTTCACACATTCCCATAATTTCGAATTGTTCAGGTGAGTATTTATCCAAAAATGAAACAGGCACCCCCATTACGCCATAATAATTGCTTGGAATTGATTCAGTATAGGGTATTTCAATAGCATCATAGTTGTCGTATCGGTCATAAAAAACTTTGCCTTTTAACTTTTTATTATATCTTAAATTGTCTTTTATCAACATAAGAGGTAAAGGTTGATGTCGGCGCCCGTGATCAATATTTGTAAACCATACCGAAGGCGATCGTAAATATACTTTTCCATCAACAATTCGAGTAGCTGTGCTTGGTTTATCGCCTTGTCTAATTTCCTCTGGAGGAATAAAAAGCATATCTTTGTTAAAACTTGCCGCACCAATCCACATTTTATTATCTTTAATTAGTGGAAATACCTCTTTATACGTGATTGCATTTTTACTGCCGATAATTAAAAACTGTTTATTTGCTTCCATGATCCATGTCAAAAACTCACGAAAAAGCGAGAATGGCGGATTGGTAATGATTATATCGGCTTCATCCCTTAACTGTTTGATCTCTTTACTTCTGAAATCGCCGTTGCCTTTTAAGCGGGTTAAATGGTTCCTGTCGCTGGCAAGCAGTAATTGCACATCGTATAAATTCACAGCCCCGTCGTTATTCATATCAGGGATTTCAGTGATTTCAATTTTGTGCGGGTTCCTTGTCGTTTTAACCTCCTCGCTTTCATCGGGAAATAATGAAAGCTGTTTGTTGGCAATTGGAGAGCCTGCATAGCAGGTTGCAATCAGCTTCTTTAGTTGTAAATCGTAAAACCTTAGCGCAAAATATTTGAAGAAGTTGCTTTCATAAGGGTCGTCGCAAGGGCACAAAATCGTTTTTCCCTTGAATACGTCAGGGTCTAAATCAAGGTAGGCATTGATTTCGTTTTCAATATCAACCCATTGCGTATAAAACTCGTCGTTTTTCGCGTTTTTCGCGTTTGTCAGGTTGCTGTTTGCCATAATCTACTTCGTCTATTGAATTACAAAGGTACATAAACAATTTGGATTTTCCAAAAGTGTCGAAAAAAAAAATAGATACACACAGCGTGACGCATACCTGGTTGTGTAAAAATATCTAAATAAAAAAGACCACATTTTTCCGGCTTACCATGCGTGCTCGAAGCACAAATACATGGTGTCTGACGGCGTAATGTCAAAGTACCATTTTCCGTTGGGATGCTTTACTTTTGACAGCAGACCGACATCGCAAAACGCATCCAAAATACGGTAAACAGTCGATACCGTGATGTCAGGGTTTTGCTGCCGTACTTTTGACGTAATTTCATCTATCAGACTATGTTGTAGCTCCGTCATGATTTCGCAAACGATTTTACGTTGCGGCGTTGCCTTAAACCTGCCTTTTTAATGATTTCCGCTATATTCATACGATTGGATCGATTGCCGTTAAAAAGGTTTTCATTCCGCCCGACAGATTTTTCACTTTCGTAAATCCTCTTTGCACAAGCATTTGCAACGCTAAATACCCCCTTAATCCTGAAAAACAGTATATATAGAGGGGTTTGTTGCGGGGAATCTCATCTAACCGTTCGCGCAACTCGTCAAGCGGAATATGTAGCGAACCTTGAATGACGCCGCCGGATGCCCTTTCTTCGCGGGTACGCACATCCAAAACGGTTGTTTCGTCAGGATTGACCGTTTGCATTTCACGCCAGTGTACGACCGGCATCCTTCCCGTTACAATATTGGCGGCAACGTATCCGGCAATCGCGACGGGGTCTTTGGCCGAAGAATAAGGCGGCGCATAACAGTGTTCTGTTTTTGTAAGGTCAAATACGGTTCCGCCCCGTTTGATTATCAGGGATATATAGTCGATTCGCTTGTCCACGCCATCGGCTCCGATGCCCTGCGCTCCGTACAACTTGCCGGTTTCAGGGTCGAAAGTCAGTTTGATATTCATAAACTGGCCGCCGGGGTAGTTTCCTGCATGGGAAGCCGAATGGGTATGCGAACTTTGATAGGGAATACCGAACTGTTCGAGTCGTTTCGCAGCCAGACCCGTTGTTGCAACTGTCAGATCAAACACTTTGGCAATGGCTGTCCCGATAGCGCCTTCATATTTTACGGTATTGCCCAGTGTCATGTTGTCGGCAACGATGCGTCCCTGACGGTTGGCAGAGTTGGCTAAACTGTTCAGCGACGGCCTGCCTGTGAGCGGATGCGGAAATTCGATGGCGTCGCCCACAGCGTAGACGTCTTCAGCAGAAGTTTCCAAAAATTCGTTTACTCGGATACCGCCCATTTCCCCGATTTCCAGCCCTGCGGATTTGGCTAATATAGTTTCGGGACGGATGCCAATAGACAGGATGACCATATCAGCCGAAATGATTTTTCCGCTTTTCAGGCACACGTCGATTTGTCCGTTATTATGTGCAAAGCGTTCCACCGTTTGCCCCAAATATAGCGATACGCTTTTTTTCAACAAATGCTGATGTACTTGTGCTGCGATTGAAAAATCAACAGGCGTCAATACCTGACTTGCCATTTCCACAATCGAAACTTCCGCTCCTGCATGGTGCAGATTTTCAGCCATTTCAAGACCGATAAAGCCGCCTCCCACCACGACTGCTTTCCTAACGTTGCGTGTCAGCAGGAAATTTTTGATTCGGTCAGTATCTGCTACATCGCGCAGCGTAAAAATCCCTTCCATATCAATCCCACCCAACGGCGGCCTGACAGGCGAGGCGCCGGGCGAAAGCAATAATTTGTCATACATTTCGGTATAAATGCTACCGTCTGCACGGCGGACTGTGACCATCTTTCCGATGACGTCGATACCGGTAACCCAATTTTCAACCCGTACGTCAATTTGAAAGCGCCGTCCGAAAGATGCGGGCGTTTGCAGAAAAAGGCTGTTTCTGTTTTCAATGATTCCCCCAATATAATAGGGCAATCCGCAGTTGGCATACGAAATATGCTTCCCTTTCTCAAGCAGAATAATTTCCGCAAATTCATCTACCCTGCGGATTCTTGCTGCAGCGGTGGCGCCTCCCGCCACTCCTCCGATGATTACATGTTTCATGTCAAAAAATATTTAAAACACAAAGTAAATGCAAATTTTTCTTATTTGCAAATATTTTGTATTTGTCTTTTGGTAATTTCAAAAAAAATCCTTTTTCAACTGTAGTTCGAGCAGTGATATATTTTACCGCATTTACTGGGTGGTTTCTCTTGAAATACGCCTGTTTTCGAACATGGTGAGGGTATTTTTCTTTTCCCATGCATACAGGATTAGCCGCATTTTCCGTTCGTCTTTGCGATCAACGGGGCGGATGCTCTGTCTGCGTTGCAATTCCGCACTTCGTGATAATTGGCAATGATAAAAGCCGCTGCATTTTCGAGCGTAATATGTGTTTTCAGTTCTGTAATCACGTTTTGAAGTATTTTCATAGATGCCCCGTTTTCTGCGGATTTATCGGCGGCGGTCTGTTTTCGACGCAAAAGGGAAGGATAAAACTCGTGATAATCAACGAAACCACGATTACGCCACCCGCAATCAGGATATATTCAAATAACAGCATCGTTTCTCAAAACAACGGCCCTGCTAAAAAACACTTTCGGGGTATCGACAACAGTAAATCCGAGTTCTTTTAACGTATCAATCATTGCATTATATGCTTTCTTTGGCACATGAAATTTAGGTTCAACGATAAAAAACAAGCCGTCGGGTTTCAACAGGGAAGCCAATTCTTCATAAAACCTTCTTTTGTTTCTCACTTCGTGAATCATCCAGAATGCCAATACAAAGTCTATTGATGACAAGGGGATTAATCCCCTTGCTATACTGTCAAAATCGCTTTTATGCAATTGTATTCGTTGTTCTAATGGCGTCCTTATGATTTTTTTTTGGATTTTGTCAAGCATCTTTTCCTGTAAGTCTGCGGCAATCACTTTTCCGGAAGAACCGTTGAGCATCTTCGCCATTTCGACCGAAAAATATCCCGGTCCGCAGCCAATATCCAGTACGGTCATTCCCTCTCTAATGTAAGGCTTCAGTATTTTTTGAGGGTTTTGTACTAACCTCCTCAATGAATTATCAAGCCCGCCCGCTCCCCATGCAGGGCAGATATGGGTTTGTTCTTTTGTATTCATCGTTTAAATCTTTACAAAATCTGACGCCCCGTGTTTACAAATCGGACAAATAAAGTCCGCCGGCAGCGTTTCTCCCCCGTACACATATCCGCAAATATTGCAGCGATAACCCTGTTTTTCTGCGGATTGCGGTTTAGGTTTGACATTCCGCTGGTAGTAATCGTAGGTCATGCTTTCCTGATTATTCAATGTTTCACATTCGGTCAACATCGCTTTAAATACGGTATGCGAACCGAAATCCATCGTATCCAACACGTCGAACGACAGGAAGGCATTCGCGTAACCGGTCAAATAGATCAAGCCGTTTTCGCTACGGGCATAGCCTGTGAAATCAACCAGTTTATCAATATTTCGACCTGATTGATACCCAAACCGTTTCAGTATTTCAAACGGTGTTTCGACAGTGAGCGGTGAAAGGTTGAATTTCCGCGTTTCCGAAATAATTTCGTTCGTAAAGTTTTGCTTGTTGACGGAAATTACGCATATACAAGGTTCACTGCTTGTGACTTGCAAAAACGTATTGATGATACAGGCGTTATCCTGTCTATCGTTTTTTGCTGACAACAGATAGATGCCGTAACTTGCCTTAAATAAGGCGGTAATGTCTTTTTTCTCCATGAATTATTTTTTTATATAAGTTTGAATGATTAGTTAATACTCTTGTTCGTTGTTCGACAAACAAAAAATATATGTATCTACAAATCAATCGCAAAGGTAAAAAAAATATGGTAGAATAAAAATTATTTTCGTATATTTGCAATCTATTTTATTAAAAAAAATCCTTATTTTCAGAAAATGAACAAAAAAAATACTGAACTGGAAGAGCGGTTGGCACACTTTGCCAAGGCAATGGGGCATCCAACCCGAATTGCCATATTGAAGTTTTTGGCGTCGCAGGATTGTTGCTTTTTCGGCGACATTCATGAAGTGTTGCCCATCGCAAAGGCTACAGTGTCGCAGCATCTTTCCATTTTGAAGGACGCGGGGCTGATTCAGGGCGAGATTTTTCCTCCCAAAGTGAGATATTGCATCAATCCTGAAACATGGAAACTTGCAAAGGAACTTTTCGCCGAATTTATGGACGGTTTCACTTGCCGAAAATATAATTGTTGAATCAGGGATTATAATATGTCACAGTTTAGCAACATTACAGAAGAAAAAGAAACATTGTTTATACCTCTTAATGGAAAGGCAATGGATTATCATTCAAAAAATTCTGTTTTAAATGACAAAACAGCAAGTGAAATGATTGAAAAACTTGACACAGACCTTTCATAACATGACAGAGTCGGGGGACGAATCTCTGCCGTTCGTGAAAACAATATGATGAATGGACGAATGATTTTATTACAACGGATTTTACTTTCAAAATGAACAAAGAATCAGCGACTTGTTCACTAAAAACTGGGTGATTAGTGGCTACTCTGCCTGCGCGTTCATATAGTTGTCCTTCTACATTTCCATATTTACTTTATCATTTTATCAGGGTCAATATTTAACGCTTCGAATATTTTTTATTGAAGCGGATTCAAGTCCGGTCTTTGAAGGGAGACCACTCCGTTCCCAATGTTCAGCCGGCACATTTTTATATTATTCAGTTCGGCTTTCAGATCGTTGAACGACAGCTGTTTTTTTTGACTGCCATTATACGTTTTCAGGAAGGGGAATAATTTGTTTTCCATCTCTTTGATAATGGTATAGGCAAACATGCAGAGCAGGACGTGTCCCCTTGTCTGAAGCGCTTTACGATGAAATACGGGGCGTATATTGATGGTATTGCTCTTCATATCCCGAAAGGCATGCTCCACGTTTTGGAGATTTTTGTATTGTCCGCGTACCTGTTCTGCCGTCATGTCGTGGTCAGGTATATTGGAGCATACGACATATTTGCAGTGGATATTTCGGTGATACTGACCCCCCTTTCGGGCATACTGACCCCTCTTGGCCAATTATTTCAAAGAACGAAAAACCTGACAAAATTACAGTTTTTTTTTAAACTCTCAAATTCCAATCATTTTTTTCTTACGCATACTTTCGCCTTGAAGCTGAATTTTGTATGAAGAATGAACTAGCCGATCGAGCAATGCGTCCGCTATGCTACCATCCGAGAACACTTCGTACCAACTGTTAACGGGCAGCTGGCTTGCCACGATAGTAGAAGATTTTCCATGTCTGTCTTCGATGATTTCAAGCATGTCGACTTGCTGTTGTCCTTGCAGGTGAGTTAAACCGAAATCATCAAGTATGAGCAGTTTCGATTTGGCTACTTTATCAAAGAACTTCAAAATTGTACCTTCCAACCGTTCGGTCTTTGTGCGGGCGATGAGTTTCAGGGTATTGAAATACATCACACTGAACCCCATCGCACAAGCTTGTGTTCCCAGCGCTGTTGCCAGCGTACTTTTACCAACGCCGGTAGCCCCACTGATAAGCAGCGATTCACCTTTCTCAATCCATCGACAGGTGGACAGTTCGCTCACAAGCGATTTGTCCAGACCGCGATGTGCATCATAGCCCAGTTCCGCTACCGATGCCTTGTAGCGGAAACGTGCATTTTTCTGTAACCGGTCGAATTTCCGGTTGGTGCGTTCATCCACCTCTCCCTGCAGCAACAGCTGTACTCCGTCGGCAAAAGAGAGTTCATGGATACGATGTGTTTCAGCGAGGGATTGCCATATCCGGCTCATTCCTCCCAATCTCAACTGTTTGAGTTGCATTTCTACCTGTTCCATTTTGTTAATTGTTAATTGTTAATTGTCGATTGTTAATTGTCGATTGTCGATTGTTAATTGTTGATTGTTGATTGTTGATTGTTAATTGTTAATTGTTAATTGTTGATTTGTTATAAAACATGCAGTAATTATTGTTCGTCAAAGTTTTCGTCAAACAATTTGTAGTACACGCCGCCCCGTATGTTTTCATGTTTTGGCAACGGTTTTTCTTCAAGTTCGGTTTGCCTGTTTGCTTCATCATTACGGATGAGGTTCATTATCGAACTGTAGGCATACATTCTGTTTTTCAGTGCAATGTCCAGTACGCGGTCGAAAATGTCCTTCGGCGTTTTCCTTTCGAGACTCAACAGTCCGTCACACGAACGATAATGATATTCCGGCGGATGACTGTCTGCAAATACCGCCTCGAACAGGCTGACAGGCTTTGGAGATTTTTCACCTGCCTTACCAGGATAATATTCCGGGCTTCTCTCCAGCCAGTGCTGATGATGAGACGGAATGTGCTCTTTCACCGACGTGTATCCTCCGCATTTGAAGTCGCGCACGTGTGTAGCCACGCACTTGCTTTCCACATAAATGGATACCGGCGCGGAAGTGTGGATGACTTGTGCCTTGCGTCCTGTCCAGCAATAGGGAACACTGTAATAGTGACGGTCTTCGCTTAAAAAGACATGCCCGTTTTTTGCTACCGTGTACCAGCGATAGTACTTTATGCGAAACGGCTCCTGCGGCAAGGGACGCAGTAAGGGACGTTCTTCTGCAAGGAAGCGTTCCTGACGGCAGTAGGGCTTTTGTTGCATGCGTGTCTGATTGTGTTCCCTGACTTTTTTGCCGACAGCTTCCCTAAGCGATTGCAAATCGAAAAATTGAAGATTGCGCAAAGGGGCATAAACACGGCTATAAACAAGCTTTACCTGATTTTCGCAAAGCGCCTTGTCGCAAGGTTTTGCCACCCTGGCGGGCATGATCGTCATGTTGTAATAATTGGCGAAATCTTCAACCACACGGTTTAGTTTGGGCTCGTAGCGGTTGGCCTGTATCACGGCTGCTTTCAGGTTGTCCGGCACAAGAATGGAAGGCGAACCGCCCAGATGGGTCAAACATTCCACAAGCGCTTCCACGAACCCGTCGGTCGTCTGACTGCGACAAACCCACGCAAAACAATAGTCCGAATACGGCAGACATGCTACAAAAACAGGACACCGGACAATTTCTCCCTTTTCGCGGTCAAGATAGCTAATCCGGTCGCCAGCATAGTCAACGTATAATTTATCGCCGGGCCTGTGCGTGAGAACTGCCGATGGACTGCGTGCTAAAATCAACTGGTTCAGGTGATAACAGAACCGGGTGTATTCATAGCCGTTTTTGCCCTCCTCCCGATATTCCTTCCAAAGCTGATGTCTGGTTACGCCCTTGCGCTGAAGTTCGCTCGCGTAATGTGCTAACCGCGATTCCAAATAAAGGTATCGAGGATCCTTATAGGAAGGATTACCCGCATGAAACTGTCCTTCCAATTCCGGATCGTCCATCGAAAGCAACCGCTCGATATCCAATCCGCCTGCAGCCAACTTGTCAAGATATGACTTGACCGTAGTCTTGCTCATGCCGGTCGCTCTGGCTATCGCCTTGCGACCCATGCCCTGACGGTGCATCTGTAATAACTGTTTAATCTGACTCATTTCTTTTATTTTTCCTGCCATTTCCGTTCTTTTTTATGGGTTATTATTATTTTACAAATTTATGAATCCATGTAAAATTAATCCACAAAAAAATAAAAAAACGGCCAAAAGGGGTCAGCATGCTCCGAATAATGATCGCTGTCGCTGTGCCAATCATAAAATGCATGTGTCCTTGCACTGATACGCAACTGTCAACCAATAACATCAACATGTAAAGTATTCATATCGAATCTGCGTTTATATGCAAATGCCTCGCTTTTGCTTCCTTAAACACTGAAATTCAGCGCTCCTGCAGGGGTCGGCATGCTCCGAAACACAGTCTGAAACCGTTAAAATAATGTCGTGAATGGATTGTGTATCCGAAAAATACTTTTTGTGAAGGCAAGGGGGGCAGCATGCTCCGAATACGGTATGCTTACGCTGCATCACACAAAATGCCATATACTTCTAACTGTTAGACTTATATAACATAACAAAAGGGTCAGTATCTGACGAAATGTCAGTTTGATTATTGTGACTTTTTTCGCCGTTTTAGGGGGTCAGGTTTCTCCGTTTTATCCACGGGTACAGCAGTCGTTCGCTGGAAGCATTCTTCCATACCAGTTTCAAGCAAATTTGCAATTGGGCTAACAGGTTTGATGCGGAAGGCGTTCAAGGCTTAAGCATCAGGGCAGGCAGAGGGCGACGTTCTCGCCTTACAATCGAACAGCAGCATCAGCTGAAACTGGATTTGTCAAAAAGTCCGAAAGAGTTTGGATATA
>Ga0082212_10010087_pt1 | contig 12124 bp, 12 predicted proteins | sample TergutNt197P3_FD_71548 | JGI IMG/M metagenome (GOLD analysis project Ga0082212, IMG submission 71548) | Neocapritermes taracua P3 segment gut microbial communities from Petit-Saut dam, French Guiana - Nt197 P3 | ecosystem: Host-associated > Arthropoda: Insects > Digestive system > Gut ... | reverse complement strand
GGCGAAAGCGCCTCATTTCCGCCATCATTCCGGCTGCTTATGGTATGGCTTGCGTCGTGCCCTACCCCGCTCCCTTTGCGTGATAAAGCCGCGGCGCGATCCCTGTACTCAAGTTTTAGCTTCCAATTCATAGAATGTACGATATACTCTCCATTTTTTCCTTATAATGTCTCCCCTTTTTCGCCTTTGCCTTGCAAGATGGAGTAGGCGCTGGTCTCCTGTCCGATGAGTACCCGGCGTATTGCCATTTCCGCCCTGGTGACCTCGTTCTCCCATTTTTTTCCATCTTCTTTGCGCTTGAGTCGCTGCCGCTCCAGCTCCTCCAGCAGGGCTTCCATCCGGTCTGCCCGCTCGGCAAGGGTGGACGTCACAGTGACAACTTCCCCGTCGATCACGGCAAACCCGCCGCTGACGATGTAAGCCTCATCTGCGTCGCTCCCTTGATGGCGCACCATCATCATGCCGGAATCCAGCATGACCGTGCAGGGGACATGCCCTGCTAATACGCCCATTTCCCCGTCCATGGTCCAGAATTTCACCATACTGACCGGTGCGTCGATCAGTGTCCGATCCGGGGTCAGCGCCCTAAGTTGAAATGTCCTGGCCTCCGCCATATGCATTCTCCATTCCAGCGATCCGCTGTTTCTTTCCCAGCGCCCCGTTACGCCTTAGCCCGCCGCTTCGCGCTGCTTCACCCGGGCTGTCACGTCGTCGATGGTCCCGGCATTATAAAAAAGCGTCTCAGAGATGGCGTCATGCTCCCCGGCAAGGATTTCCTCAAAGCCGCGCAGCGTCTCCTCGAGGGGTACATAAGCCCCGGGTATGCCGGTGTATGACTCGGCGATGTAGAAAGGCTGCGACAGGAAGCGCTGCACCTTCCGCGCCCGGTTGACGATGAGTTTGTCATTATCCGACAGTTCATCCAAGCCCAGGATGGCGATAATATCCTGCAAATCCTTGTTCCTCTGCAGCAGGCTCTGCACTTCTCTGGCTACCCGGTTGTGCCGGTTGCCCACGATCAGCGGATCCAGGATCCGGGAGGTTGACGCCAGCGGGTCGACGGCGGGGTATATCCCCTGCTCCACGATATCCCTGGACAGCACCGTCGTTGCGTCCAGGTGGGCAAAGGTCGTCGCCGGCGCCGGGTCGGTGAGGTCGTCCGCCGGGACATACACCGCCTGAACCGAGGTGATCGACCCCCTCTTGGTGGAGGTGATCCGCTCCTGCAAGGCGCCCATCTCCGTCGCCAGCGTAGGCTGATACCCCACCGCGCTGGGCATACGCCCCAGCAAAGCAGATACCTCAGAACCTGCCTGGACGAAGCGGAAGATATTGTCGATAAAGAGCAGCACGTCTTTCCCCTGCTCTTCACGGAAATACTCCGCCATGGTCAGCCCGGTGAGGGCAACGCGCATCCTTGCCCCCGGAGGCTCATTCATCTGGCCGAAGACCAGGGCGGTCTTGGCAAGGACCCCGGACTCCTTCATCTCATAATACAGGTCATTGCCTTCCCTGGTACGCTCGCCTACGCCGGTGAAAACAGAGTTGCCGCTGTGCTCGATGGCGATATTGCGGATCAGCTCCATGATCAGCACGGTCTTGCCCACGCCGGCGCCGCCGAAGAGCCCTATCTTGCCGCCTCTGGCGTATGGGCAGATCAGGTCGATGACCTTGATCCCGGTTTCCAGAGGCTCTGTGGATTTACTCTGCTCGGAGAAAGCAGGGGCGTCCCTGTGGATCTGCCAGCGCTCCCCTTCCGGTAATGCCGGAAGCTCGTCTACTGCTTCTCCTAATACATTGAACATCCGCCCCAGGGTAGCGTCCCCCACAGGCACGGATATCGGCCGCCCGGTATCCTCAGCGCGAAGCCCGCGCCGAAGCCCTTCCGTAGGCCCCATGGCAATGCACCGTACCACCCCGCCGCCCATTTGCTGGGAGACTTCCACGATCAATATCTGGTGATCCGTGCCGATCACCTTGATGGCGTTATTTAGAGCCGGAACTGCCCCCGCAGGGAAGCGTATGTCCAGCACAGCGCCTGTGATCCGGATGACCTCTCCAACTTCGTTCATGCCTGCTCCTCCTATGCAATGTTGCCGCCTACCGCGTCGGCGCCGGCTACGATCTCGGTGAGTTCCTGTGTGATCGCGCCCTGGCGCACCTGGTTGTACCGTAGCGTCAGATTCGCGATCATCTCGCCAGCTGTGCGGGAGGCTCCGTCCATGCTGAGGATCCGCGCCCCCTGCTCACTCACCGCCGATTCCAGGATCGCCCCAAATATGCGTGCGGTCAGGTAGAAGGAAATGATGCCCTCCAGCATCGGCAGCCCAGCCGGCTCAAAGGTGACCACACCGCTTGCGTCTTGACCGCTCACGCCGCTTATACCTTGCCCATCCGTGTTGCCTGCGTCCTGCCCACGCGCACCACGGCTCTCGCCTCCTGTATCGCCGCCCCCCGCCTGATCCGCTCCAAGAGGCAGCAACCGGCTGATCTCCGGATCCTGCGTCAGCATGGACACAAAGCGCGTATGGCACAGCAGCACTTCGTCCACCTCGCCAGAATTGAATTGCTCCAGGATGACCTGGGCGATCTCCGCCGCTTCGGAATAAATCGGCGAATCTGTTATCCCTTTGAAGGCGCGGATCGGGCGGAAAGACTGCCTGCGCCGGAAAGCGTCGCTCGCCTTTGAGCCTATCGTAAGCACTTTCGCTGGGCGCCCTAGGGACTCTAATTGATGCAGGGCAAAGCGGATGATCCCGGCGTTGTATCCGCCGCACAATCCCCGATCCCCGCTGATCACCACCATCAGCGTGTTTTGCACCGGCCTCCCCTCGATGTAGGGGTGCTTCTCCCCGTCCATGCATTGCCGCGCCATCGCCGCGAGACGCCCGCTCCCCTCCAGGAAGGCATGGTTTGCGTCCATGTGCTCTCTTGCTTTCTGCATTTTCGCGATAGCCACAAGACGCATGCTCTTGGTGATCTGCTGCGTCCCTTCGATGCTCTTGATTCTGTTTTTGATCGACTGCCTGGATTCCATAGCACGATACCTATTCTCAGCGCTTCCGCAAGCATTTTCCTTCGCTGCGCCTGCTGCTACGCCTGCTACTGCGCCTGCTGCTTTACCCCTGATACGCCGACTTGAACTGCTGGATCGCCTCTAGCAGCCGGGTCTCCAGCTCCGGGGAGATATCCTTCTCCCGGGCGATCTCCTCCACCATATCCGCATTCCAGGTCTTCATCCGGTCGATGAGCTTGTACTCAAAATCCTGCATATCTTCGATCTTGATCTCCGCAAAGCACCCGTGCTGTACCGCAAACAAGACGATAATCTCATTTTCAAGGGATAGGGGCTTGAACTGCTGCTGCTTAAATATCTCCACGATCCTCTCGCCGTGGCGCAGCCGGTCCCTGGTCTCGTCATCCAGGTCAGAGGAAAACTGCATAAAAGACGCCAGCTCCCGGTATTGGGCAAGCTCGATCCGCATAGGGCCCGCGATCTTCTTCATCGCCTTGACCTGTGCGGCGCCCCCCACGCGGGATACGGAGAGCCCGGGGTTGATCGCCGGCCTGACGCCCGCGTTGAAGGACTCGGTCTCCAGATAGATCTGCCCGTCGGTGATGGAGATGACATTTGTGGGAATATAGGCGGACATATCGCCGCTTTGCGTCTCGATGATGGGAAGGGCGGTAATGGATCCCCCGCCGAACTCCTGTGACAGTCTGCCCGCCCGCTCCAGGAGCCGGGAGTGGAGATAAAACACATCCCCGGGATAGGCTTCGCGCCCGGGCGGGCGCCGGAGCAGCAGGCTCATGGTACGGTATGCTACAGCGTGTTTGGACAGGTCGTCGAAGACGATCAGCACATCTTTGCCCTGCTCCATCCAGTACTCGGCTGCGGCGACGCCGCTGTAGGGCGCCAGATACTGCAAAGGCGCAGGCTCAGAAGCGCCGGCGACGACCACCGTCGTATATCGCATAGCGTCATATTCGCTCAAGGTACCCACCAGTCCGGCGACCGTAGAATTCTTCTGCCCGATAGCGACATAGACGCAGAGCACGCCTGTATCTTTCTGGTTGAGTATGGTGTCCAGGGCAATCGCCGTCTTGCCGGTCTGGCGGTCGCCGATGATGAGCTGCCGCTGCCCCCTCCCGATCGGCACCATCGCGTCTATGGCCTTGATCCCGGTGAGAAGGGGCACGTCAACGCTCTGCCTTGCCAGCACCCCCGGCGCCACCCTTTCGATGGGCCTGACCTGGTGGGCATGCATCTGCCCGTTTTGGTCAATGGGCTCGCCCAGCGCGTTGACCACCCTGCCCAGCAGGTCGTCCCCTACCGGCATCATCGCTACCCTGCCGGTACGGCTGACAAAGCCGCCTTCCTTGATCGTCACGCCGCTGGAGAGCAATACTGTGCCGATGGTTTCTTCATCAAGGTTCATCGCGATCCCGTATGTACTATCCTCGAACTGGATCAGCTCCCCGCTAACCACGCCTTGCAAGCCGCTCACCGAAGCAATGCCGTTCCCCACCTGCATCACCCGGCCCAGCTCTTCGTCATGGGGGGAGAAGGTCATTGTACTGATATTCTCCTTGATCGCCGATGCAAGCGCGGCAATCTCCTGGCGCTGCCCTTCCATCGACAGGCCGTCATTGAGGCGTTCTGCCATCGCTTTGGTACACCCCCTCGTATATTGCCTGCCTGGCGTCCATTAGCTTGCGCTTCACGGAAAAATCGATTACGGAATCCTCCACAAGGATCCTGAATCCGCCCAATAGCGTCGGATCCACCGAATTTGTGATCTCCACTTGTTTCCGCACCGTTTGTATCAGCTTGACCTGCAGCCTGGCGATTTGCTCCTGGCTCAAGGTTTGCGCCGAAATCACTTCCACCGGCACCGCGTCCATTCGTTCGTGGGCCAGCTTCAGGAATTCCACCAGCACGGCTTCCAGATCCTCAGGCGGCAGCAATGCCAGAACCTCCCTTAGCTCCGGCGTCTCCGCCTTCTCTGCCCTGACGTCCTTGCCCCACACCAGCAGCCAAATCTGCTCGAACACATCGGAGAGTTCCCTTGTATCGGCATACTCAAGCAAAGCCAAGGCATGTAAGTGGATCAGGCTGATCCCTTTCCCCTCTTCCATCTCAGCTCTCCTTCCACTCCGCCATAGCCTCGTCGAACAGGCGGTCGTGGAGCTCCCGGTCCATATTGTGCTCGATTATCCTGCCGGCAAGCGTCACCGAAAGCTCTACGATCTGCTGCTTGATTTCCTCATATTGGGTTTTCTTTTCCGCCTCAAATTGCAGCATCGCCCTGTCTACCACAAGCTCGGACTCCCTGCGCGCGTCAAAAAGCATCTGGTCGCTTCTCTCCACCGCCCTCTTGTAAGCTTGATGCAGGACCTCTTCCCGCTCGCCTTCGATCCCGGTCACCAATGCCTCGTATTTCTCCTTGAGTTCGAGGGCTTCGTCCCGGTCTTTGCGGACGGCGTCCACCTCTGCCCGGATCCTTTCGGTGCGCGACTGCATAAACTTGAGCACCGGCTTATAGAAAAACCAACCCAAGATAAAAGCGAGTATGGCTACGTTGAGCAGCTGGATACCCAGGGTGGCGATCAGCGTCTTGTCAAAGGAAAGGATGCTCCCTTCCGGCAGTTCCGCGGACGCGATGAGAACAGGCGTGAACAAAAGCATATGAGCCCTCCTTTCGCCTGTTGCCTATAGCAGGTTGATCAAGGGGTTGGCCATGAGCAGGATCAGCGCGATGACCAGACCGTATATCGATGTGGTCTCAGCCAGGGCGCAGCCGATCAGCATTGTGCTGAGGATCGACCCCCTGGCTTCCGGCTGCCTGCTGACAGCCTGCGCCGCCAAGCCTGAGGCTATGCCTTGCCCCAGCCCCGAGCCGAGCCCTGCCAGTGTGCAAATCCCCGAAGCCAGCGCCGACATACCAAGAACGAATGCTCTAGGATCCATAGTGTTACTCCTCCTTTGATGCGATTTCCCGGATAAAGGTCATACTTAATATCGTAAAGATATAGGTTTGGATCGCCCCAACGATAATATCGAAAAAGGCATGGGCTACATTAGGCAGGAGAAACCTGCACACAATCGGCAGCATATTATAAAGCAGCCCTACGATGATGATCCCGGAAAGGATATTGCCGTATAAGCGGAACGCCAGGGATACCGGCTTGGTGAAGATATCGATGATATTCAGCGGCAGGAAGGGGACCATCGGCTCCAGATAGGCTTTGAAGTACTGCCCTTTTTTCTTTCGTATCCCGAAGAAATGGCATAGGATGAATGTGCCAATCGCCAGGGCGCCCGTAGTCGCCAGGTCGGATGTTGGCGGGCGCAGGCCGAAAAGGGCGCTATAGTTGGAGGCCAGGACAAAGGCGAAAACGCCGAAAAAGTACGCGCCAAGCGGCTCCAGTTCCTCCCCCAGCGTCTCCTTCGCGAATCCATGCATCGTATCCACCAAGAGTTCCACCACGTTTTGGAACCCGGTCGGTACGCCTTTGAATTTCCGCATACGAAGGTTGACATATGCGGTAAACAGGATCAATACGCCCATGACGATCCATGTTGCGAGGAGCGATTCGGTGAGGTACACCGGCGTGTCCCCCCAGGTAAAGAGCAGGGCCAATATCCTATTGTTAAAGTCCACTTGCCCGCCTCCTGACTTGTCTTTTCTGCGTCACTTTTGCCTTTTCTGCGTCACTTTTGTCTTTTCCGCTTCTGGCGGCGCCCGTATCAGAGATTAAGTTTTCTTTACTTTCGCACGACGTTATTATACCCCTTCTCCGCCGTCGCCGCTATAAAGATCGTATTAATTTTCGTGGTTTCTTCATCTATTTATGATATACTATCCTTGTAGCCAGGCGTAATGCCCCGGCATGACGCCCGGGCATGGAGGCATGGTGGCACAGATCTTCGTTATTACCTAACAATATTTTACACGGGAGTGATGCGCACTTGAGCCCTCTTGTTGTGTTCTTACTCTCCGCCCTTGTGGCGGCTTGCGTTGTAGCCCTTAGCTATTGGCATAAAGCCGGGCTTGCCTTGAAGCGTGAGCAGCGGGCCGATATGCTGTATACCCTTGGGGAGGCCCTATCCGAAGCGCGGGACGTCTTGTCTATCTCCCGCGTGGTCTCCGAGAGCCTATCCGCTTACCTGGGATGCCCGTCCGCCCTTTTCGTTGACGACCCAAAAAGCAGCCCTATTGAGGCGTGCGCTGCATTGCCGCCCGGCAGCGGCGATATTTTCCTCAGCCCTGATGAGGTCAACCGGATCCACCGGGTCTTCTTGAGCGGGTCTACGGACACGCTGATCGACGAAAACGAGAAAGATGTCTACTATCACCCGGTCGCCTGGGATGAGGCTGTCTTAGGCGTGTTTGGCGTCCATTGCACAGGGAAGCCCCTGGACGCGTGGAGAATCGAGCTGATTCAGTCTATATGCCGTCAATCCGCCCATGCGCTGGTGCTCCAGAGAGCCAGGGACGCCCACAGCGACCTGCGCATCGACGCGGAAAAAGAAAAAATGCGCGGCAATCTACTCAGCTCCATCTCCCATGATTTCCGTACGCCGCTGACCAGCATACTTGGCGCCAGCACAACCGTCATTGAGCAAAAAGATATGCTGGTGGAGATGCGGGACTCCCTGCTAAGCGACATCAGAGACAACGCGGAATGGCTGATCCGAATGGTGGAAAACATCCTCATGGTGACCCGTATTTCACAGGAGACCATGCAGCTGCACAAGAGGCTGGAGACGGCGGAGGAAGTGATCGCCCAATCGGTTTCCATTGTGCGCAGCCGCTATGCCGATTGTATGATCCATGTGAAAGTCCCGGATGAGCCGGTCATGGTCCCCATGGACGCCGCCCTGATTTCCCAGGTCATCATCAACCTGTTATTAAATGCGATCAGCCACTCAGAGGAAGGCTCCTTTGTCCTGCTTACCCTCCAGATAAAGGACGGCTTCGCCCTTTTCGAGGTCAGAGACCATGGCTCCGGTATCCCCGCCCATCTTCTGGATACGATCTTTGAAATCCATGCCCAGGTCGACGAACAGGGCAACCCGATCACCGACCTGACCGTTGACCCTGCCCATGGGATGGGCATCGGCTTGTCGATCTGCAGGACGATCATTCAGGCGCACGGAGGCGTCATCGAAGGGCACAACCGCAGGGAAGGCGGCGCGAAATTCAGCTTCTGGCTCCCCCTGGACGAAGACAAGCGGGAAGAATAGACAGACAAGGGGCGGCTCCATGCCAGAGGCTAAGATTCTTATCGTCGAAGACGAGCAGGCTATCACCAACTTTCTCACCGCAGTCCTGCAGGGGGAAGGGTATTCTGTGGTGAGCGCGTCCTCCGGAGAAGAAGCCATGCTCATGGCGGCGTCCCACATGCCCGGGCTGATCCTCCTTGATCTGGGTTTGCCGGATATGGACGGCAGGGAAGTCTTGCGCTATATTCGGGAATGGTCCGACATCCCCGTCCTGGTCGTATCCGCGCACCAAGAGGAGAATGACAGAATCGCCTGCCTCGACGCCGGGGCAAACGATTTCATCCCCAAGCCTTTTGGCAACGGCGAATTGCTGGCGCGCATCCGCTCCTCTTTGCGGCAGCGCGAAAAAACCCTGGTCAGATATGCCGCGCAAGAAAGTAGCTATACCAACGGAGGGTTAAGGATCCAATATGCACGGCGGGAAGTCTCTGCCGACGGCGTGATGGTGCATCTCACACCGATCGAGTATAAGCTCCTCGTCCTATTTGCGCGGCGCCCGGGTGTTGTACTCACCCATGCATTCATCCTGGAGGAAATATGGGGGCCATTCGCCAAGGACAGCCAGCTCCTGCGGGTCAACATGGCGAATATCCGCCGGAAGATCGAGGCGAACCCCGGCGACCCGCGCTATATCCAAACGGTGATCGGCGTTGGTTACCGCATGGCGGATGGATAACCAAAGGAAGCGGCTTGCAAAGGAAGCGGCTTGCCACTGTGGATATTGTGGGTCTTCTTAACCCGCCTTTCCCGGCACGGACGCCCCTGCCGCCATATCTGGCGCGTAGATTGCGACACCCCTGCTGATGGCTGTGTGGACGCTATCCAGGCTTGCGCCGTCGATTACCGCGCCATCCTCCACTACAGCGCCTTCGTTGAGGATAGCGTTGCGGATCAGCGCGCCCTTTCCAACCCTTGCCCCGGGCATGACCACGGAGCGGGCGATGTGCGCGTCTTTCGCGATATATGCCCCGGCAGAGACGACGCTGTTGCTTATGGTCCCGTTGATTTTGCTCCCCTTGGCAACCAAGGCATTACGTATCTGGCTATTGTCCGAGAGGTAATGCCGGACAAATACTGTGTTTTCATGCTTGCCTATGCAGGGCGCGCCCAGCGCCCCCGCCCCCTGCAAAGCGGAGAGCAGCTCCATATTGGCTTCCCACAAGCCGTGCACGCTACTTATCTCCCTCCAATACCCGTCGTAGAGGTAAGCCGCCACATCCTCGCCCATCCCAAGCATATCGGGCAGGACGTCCATTTCCATATCCGTACCGCTGTGGCTATCTGTGCTGTCCCATAGAAGATGCCTTCTGAGCGCGGCCCATGTAAACACCGCTACGCCCATAGGCACAAGGCGTACGGCGTTGCCCTGCGGCTCGCTCCCAAGCCCGATGACCCGGCCATCGCCATCCACACGCACCGCGGCGCCATACGGGCTGCGGCGATATGGCGCGGGCGTGACTGCGATCGTTGCGGCAGCGCCGGAATCCCGATGGGCCTGCACCACCTTGCCATACTCCATTGTGTAGATATGCTCCCCGGTCAAAATGAGCAGATAGCGGGGAGTATGCTTCTGGATGTAGTCCGCGTTTTTCCATATCGCGTCCGCGTCGCCTGTATAGTACGCTTTGGCGCCGGATACGATTCTCGGAGGTAGCAGGTCGATCTGCGTTTCCCCGAGCGTTGTATACCTTGCTGGCATAGGATCCACATAGCCGGCGACCCCGCTCTGTCCGTATTGGGTGAGCATGCCGATGCGCCCGATCCCGGAGCGCAGGCTATTGCCCAGCACAAAGTCAAGCAAGCGGTACGCGCCGCCGAAGGACACCAAAGCCTTTGCCCTGTCTTGGGTGATAGGGCTTAGCCCCTTTCCCCGTCCCGCAGCCAGGACGAGGGTCAGGCATTCCATTTCATTCCACAAGAGATTCTCCCTTTCGTATCACACTGCCCCAAGCCGCTCTATCGCCCATACCCCTGGGATGGCGCGGGGGGGCTTTTGTTTTGACCCCGGCGCATTACCGCCGTTTCTTGACCTGAGCCGACGCCTGGATCAGAAACTGGTCCGGGGCGGCTATAGATACTTCATCATGGAGATATAGCTCATACACCGGCCCGATGAACGTATAGCTAAACTCATCTGCGTAGGCCTTGATGCGCTGGGGCAGGTCGCCGATATGCCCATAGTACCCCCTGGCATAGCCCACGAGGTATTCCCCCGCTTCCTTCGTCTCCTTCCCCACAGGCGTCAGGGAGAAAAACCGGGTAGGATGCCCCGGGTCGTCTAGGAAAGCGTCCATATCGGTATAGAAGCCCCCCGCAGGGTAAGCGGCGTCGATGTTATAATTATCCATCCTCTTGAGGAAGCGAAAAAAGCTGTCATAAAAGTACCCGTTAGAGAAGTCATTGACCTGCCCCAGGGTGATGGGCGAGGCTTCCATCCAGCAGGTACTCACCGTCTCCTCATCAGCCAGCAGCCCTTCCTGAATGATGCCGCAATAGGCATGGATGATGGAGTAGGCCTGCTGCAGGCGAAACAGCTCGCGGTTGAGCGCCAGCTCCTGCTTGTGCAGAATGTCAAGCATCAGCTTTGGCGTCCTGACTTTCTGGATTTCGCTGATCTTCCTCAGCGGGATGCCCAGGTTGCTCATCACATTGATAAAATTGATCGCTACAGCTTGAGGCGCCGAATAATATCTGTAGCCATTCTCGCCGCGCTTTACCGGCTGAAATAACTTGACTTCGTCATAATGGCGCAGGGTGGATTGCTTAATACCGGTCAACTCGGAAAACTCTTTTATCGACAACAGGTCATTTTCATTCATCATGGCCAACCTCCGGAATTGTTTGCATTAATCATATCATATCTATGTTATGCATCAAAGAAAATCTTATGTTTTTTGCTATTTTACTGGGAATAATACCTAATAAGTTTCGTGGGCTTGAATGTTTTTTTCCTAATATATCCCATTCCGCGCTAGACCGCCCGGCGCGGGCTGGATGAACCGCGCGTCATCGCCCGGCAAAAACCTAAGTCTTTCAGGGCGCCACAGTCAATTTGTAAATAAAGTGAGAAATATCAGGAAAGAATCTTGACCTTCGACAACCTCATCCATTGTATTAATAATATAGGGCTTATTCATTGCAAAGCCCGCCAAAAATACAATTGGAGGTGTCTCTGATGGAGTACATTACCCGTTCGTTGGAAGGAAAGTTTTTGAAAATGAGTCGTTTCTTTAAGGTTGTACTGGTCACAGGCGCCAGGCAAGTTGGCAAAACCACTATGCTTATGCATTTGGCTGAATACGGGCAGCGGACATATGTTACTTTGGATAACTTGATGATTCGCAATCTCGCCAAGACCGACCCGGCGCTCTTCTTCCAAACCTATAAGCCGCCTATCCTGATCGATGAGATCCAATATGCCCCCGAGCTATTCGGGCACATCAAGCTCATGTGCGACGAAAGCGAAGAAACCGGAAGGTTCTGGCTTTCCAGCTCCCAGCGCTACTCCATGATCAAGGATGTACATGAGACGCTGGCCGGCAGGCTTTGTGTCTTGGATCTCCACAGCTTGTCCAGGAATGAGATCCAGGGCGTCGCCCACGAGGGCAGCCTGGATTTCAGCCTGTCGGCGCTTTTGGAACGGCAGCGCCAATCCCAGAAGCAGGATTTGCCTGCTTTGTACGACGAAATATGGCGTGGAGGCATGCCACAGATGCAGCTGGGGGATACGGACGCCCGGGACGCCTACTATGAGTCCTATATTGACACCCACCTCATGCGAGACGTGACCCAGATCGGCGGTGTGACGGACGCGGTCAAATTTAGGAAATTTCT
>Ga0082212_10010085_pt1 | contig 12127 bp, 10 predicted proteins | sample TergutNt197P3_FD_71548 | JGI IMG/M metagenome (GOLD analysis project Ga0082212, IMG submission 71548) | Neocapritermes taracua P3 segment gut microbial communities from Petit-Saut dam, French Guiana - Nt197 P3 | ecosystem: Host-associated > Arthropoda: Insects > Digestive system > Gut ... | reverse complement strand
GCCAGACAAGTTGGCAAGAGCACACTCACGGGAATGCTTGGCCAAGAACGCGACACCCGGTTCATCACTCTTGATGATCCAGATGCTCTTGCCCTGGCGAAGGAAGACCCCAAGGACCTAGTGGGCATGTTCCCGCAGGGATTACTGGTGATTGATGAAGCACAACGAGCCCCAGGCATCATTCTGCCGCTCAAAATCGAGGTTGATTCTGGCAGAAGACCTGGGCAATTCGTGCTGACTGGTTCGGCTGATCTGCTGCGCGTGAAGGGTGTTGGTGATTCGCTGGCTGGGAGAGCCGAAACAGTCGAGATGATGCCGCTTAGCCAAGGTGAGCTATCGAGAAGGGCCCAACCTGAAGATTTTGTGACCTGGATTCTTGCTGATCCATCAGGCCAAGGTTTTCCTGAACTATCTACTGAGGCTGTGATTCTTGGCGGTTTTCCAGCCATTGCCAATCGATCACCGCAGCGCGTCAGGCGTTGGTTCAAGTCATACATCAACCGGCTTTCTGATCACGACGCTCGTGAGTTGCAGGGAGGCGGCTTTGCTGATCAACTGGCTGCCCTCCTTGGTCACCTGGCCACTCTTGGCCAATCAGAGTTGGTCAAAGTCAGCATTGCCCGTCACTTATCGGTTGCGGAATCGACTGTCGACAGCTACGTCCGTCTGGCCCGCACCATGCGCTTGGTTTATCAATTCCAGGCCTGGAACCGAGCCCCCCACCGACGGATTGTTCGCCGACCCAAGGTCTGTCTAATCGACACCGGTCTAAGCGCCGCCCTGGCTGGCTTTAGCAGTGAAATGGCCATGGCTCCAGGTGGACGGCAATACTACGGATCACTGGTTGAGCAGTTCGTAGCTCTTGAGTTGACCAAGCAACAAGCCTGGTCACATACGCCTTTTGAGCTGTTTCATTTTCGTGACCTGGATGGTGCCGAGGTTGATTTGGTGATTGAGACCTGGGCTGGTGACCTCATCGCCATTGAGGTAAAAGCCACAAGAACACCAAGCACCAGCCATTGGTCTGGCCTAAAGGCTTTCAAGGAGTGGTTCCCAGACCGCAACGTAACAGGCGTTCTGCTACACACCGGTGACTTTGTGGCAAGGCTCCAAGGCTGGCTGCACATCCTGCCAATCACCTCCTTGTGGCAACACGAGATCTGATCTTTATCCAGATTGCCCTGTCGCTGGACTGACAGAACCGGCCAGGTCAAATGTCTAGGCACAGACGCGCCATTGTCACCAACCTAGACGCGGTCCCCTTCACGGCCGGTGAAGTCTTCCATGGTCTGGTTGATGCCGAAAAGGTCAGCCACCTGGTCAAACACCCGGACTGGCAGCAGACGCAGTAGCGGCACTGTGCGCACAAACGGCGGCTCAATGATCTGTTGTTTACCGCTTTCGATGCCGTTAAGCACCTTCAAAGCGATCCTTTCAGGCTTCAAGATGGGCAACAGGGCAGAGAAGCGCGTCTTGACCCCTTGGAACATGCCGGTGCTCATGTAATAGGGGCACACAATCATGGTGTTGACGCCGGTCCTGGCCATGCGCATTTCATTGCGCAGAGCCTCATTGAAGCCAAAGGCTCCGAATTTGGTGGCGGCGTAATCGGACATCTTGGCTGAGCCAATCAAGGCCGCCGCGCTGGCCACCGTCACCACGCTGCCGCTGCCCCGGTCAACCATGCCGGGCAGGAACGCCCTAGTCACCCAGTAGAGGCTGTGCAGATTGACCGTCAGAACCCGGGTGATCTGCTCAGGCGTGGTGTCTAGCAGCACCCGGCCACCAACCACACCTGCGTTGTTGATCAGAATGTCGACGGGTGGTGCAGCCGCTGCTGCCTCTTCAACCGCTGCGCGGTCTGACACATCGACGCTGGCACTAGACGCTTCACCGCCGTGCGCCAAGATGATGTCACGGGTGGAGGCGGCCCGGTCAGCCGAAATGTCCCAGACCACCACCTGGGCGCCGCGCCCAGCGGCGCCAAAAGCCAGCAAGCGGCCCAAGCCGCTACCACCTCCGGTGACTAGGACCGTTGAACCATCTAGCGGCGTACCTGTGGGCATTGGCTTTCTCCTTTTAGTTAGTGACGCTCGCGGAACGCCGTGAGAGATCCGGGCAAAAGACCAACCGGTAGGCGCCGCAGCACTCGGCCGCCTAGACGCATAACAGCTGCATAGGTCTCACGTGGAACGCCCTTCGGTGGGCCAAGCAGCAAGGCGTGCTGGGTCGCTATGGTCTGCGGCTCGGTGTATTTGATGATGCCTTCGCGGCCGTGGCGCCGTCCTAGGCCGGAAATCCCCACCCCGCCCATCGGTGCTCCGTGGGAAGCCCATGCAGCGGCGTAACCCTCATTAATGTTGACGGTCCCGGCCTCCAGGCGCCTGGCCACCTGGCGGGCGTGGGCCAACGAAGTAGACCAAACGCAGGCGTTCAGCCCGTACTCAGTGTCGTTGGCAGCCGCCACAGCCTGGGCGTCTGTGCTGAATGGATAGACGCTGACCACCGGGCCAAACGTCTCCTGGCGGGCCAAGACCATGTCTTCGGTGACCCCAGTCAGAACTGTCGGCTCATAGAAGGTGGGTCCAAGGTCCGGGCGGGTCTTGCCCCCGGCCAATACCTTGGCACCCTTGCTTACGGCATCGTCCACATGACTTTGCACTGTGGCCAGCTGTTGCTGACTGATTAGCGGACCTAAGTCAATGTCCCACCCTTGGCCAGCGCCCAGCCGCAGGTTGCGCGTACGCTCGGCCAACGCCTGGCAGAACTGGTCAAAAATCGTGTGGTGAACATACAGCCGCTCAATCGAGACGCACAGCTGGCCGGTGGTTGAAAAGCAGGCCTGGACGGCACCTTCAACCGTTTTGGCAATGTCGGCATCGGCCAGCACAATCATGGGGTTTTTGCCACCAAGCTCGGCCGAACAGCCAATCAGCCTTTCGGCGCATTGGGCGGCCACCACCCGGCCAGTGGCTGTGGAACCGGTGAACATCATGTAGTCAACGGCCTGGATCAAAGGCGTGCCTAGGCTGGCTCCTGGCCCAGTCACCACCTGCAATACATCCTTCGGCAGCCCAGCCTGACGCAACAACTGGACTGCGGCTAAGGCCGTCAAGGGAGTCAGCGAATCGGGCTTCAGTACCACGGCATTACCCGCCAGCAGCGCTGGAATGGCATCAGAAACGGCCAACGTCAATGGATAATTCCAAGGCGAAATGACTCCAACCAGGCCTTTTGGCCGGTAGCGTTCCACCGCCCCAGTCAAACCGGGAATGGCACCAGCGCGTGTCCTAGTAGCCAGCAGCTTTGGAGCTTGTTGGGCGTAATAGCCAGCGGTCAGGGCGGTGTCCAGGAACTCTTCAAAAGCGTTCAGTCGTGACTTGCCGTTCTCAGCATGGATCAGGTCCAGCATGGCCACATGGTTTGTCAGCAGTGAGTCGCGGAAGCGGTTGATTATGCGACAGCGCTGGCCAATGGGTCGGTTGGCCCACACCCGTTGCGCCGCTCGGGCCTTGGCGGCTGCATGAGCCACGTCTGCTGGTTCACAAAGCGGCACCTGCCCCAAGAGGCTTTCATCCAGAGGGGAGGTGATGGGCCGTAGGGGTCGGGCTTCGGCTGTTGTAACCAGGGCGGCGAGGTTGTCCCAGGGTGAGCTATTGATTGTTGGACTTGCCATTGATCAATTGTGCACCTTTGGCGCGGCGGCGTCCATGCGCCCCAGCCCACCAGCCTCGCAACTACGCCGGTGGGGCCATGCCGATAAGATAGTGGGTTGGAGTGTGGTCCACGACGCAGTCTTGAAGTCAAACCTTGGGGGGATCTAGCCGTGCTGGCCAGCGAAAGGCAGGAGCTACAGATTTTCGCAGTTCCAGGCCTGCCAGAAATCAAGCCGGGGGATGATCTGGCCGCTTTGATTTTGTCTGGGCTGGACTTGGCTGGCAGGGAATTGCTGGACGGAGACATCTTGGTAATCACATCCAAGGTGGTCTCTAAAGCCGAAGACCGCATTGTTGCAGCCACTGACCGGGAAGCGGTCATCACCGCTGAGACGGTTCGGCTGGTGGCTTCACGCCAGGCAGCCCACGGGGGTGCCACGCGAATCGTAGAGAACAAATTAGGCATTGTGTCGGCGGCGGCCGGTGTGGATGAATCAAACACCCCGGTCGGAACAGTGTTGGTCCTACCGGAAGACCCTGATGCTTCGGCTCGAAACCTGGCCAACCAGCTACGTCAACAGACGGGCAAGCTAATCGGTGTCATCATCAGCGACACTCTGGGCCGCCCTTGGCGTCAGGGCCAAACCGACGTCGCCATAGGTGCTGCTGGAGTGGTGGTTTGCCAGGACTTGCGCGGTTCGACCGATTCTTTCGGACGCCGGTTGTCGGTCACAGTGATGTGCCTAGCCGATGAATTGGCTGCTGCGACCGATTTGGTCAAAGGTAAAACCTGGGGCAGACCGGTGGCGATTGTTAGGGGAGCAGGTTCACTGGTGGGTTCGCTTGACCTACCCGGAGCCAAGTCAATTGTGCGCCTTCAAGACCAGGACATGTTCCGACAAGGTTCGCTCGAAGCCAGGCAAGCTGGTTTTAAAGAAGGCTGGGCGGCCGGTTTGGCTGCAGGAAGGAATCAGGATGCGTGAGCCTCCAAAAGCTAATATCCAAAACCAGACAGACTGCCGCAGTGCTGGAAAGCTCAGGGTTCTGCTCACGCTGGTCTTCTCCCTACTGGTCCTGGCTGGGTGTTCAGAGAGCGCCAAAGAGCCGGTCGGCTCGCCAAGTCCAGCCAACCCGGGCCCCAGCCAGCAGTCCAATTACCCAATCACGGTCACTAACTGTGGTAACAAGGTGGTTTTCGCTGAGCCACCTCAGCGGATTGTGGCCATCAAGTCCACGTCGATCGAGATGCTGCTGGCTTTGGGTCTAGCAGACCGGATCATTGGGGTTGGCTTCCCTGATGGGCCTTATGCAGACCAGTGGGCGCCAAGCCAAGACCTGCCTGTCATTTCGGACAAGGTGCCTTCCCAAGAAGCGGTAATAGGTTTAGAACCAGATATGGTTTACGCCGGTTGGGAATCAAATCTTTCCGCCGATGCCGCAGGTGACCGTGACTTGTTAGCTTCACTTGGCATTGGCACCTTTGTCTCCCCGGCGGCCTGCCAGGAGCCCCAATACCAGCCAAATCCGCTGGTCTGGGAAGACATCTGGAATGAAATTGGTCTAGCGGGAGACATTCTTGGAGTGCCAAGTCAAGCCGCTGAACTGGTCGCCCAGCAAAAAGCTGAGCTGGCCCAGGTAACACCAGACGGTAGGGGACTCAGTGCCTTGTGGTACAGCTCTGGCAGCGATGTGCCGTTTGTTGGTGCCGGCATAGGCAACCCCCAACTAGTGATGGACACGGTTGGTTTGAACAACATAGCGGCCGATCAACCGGCCACTTGGACAAGCTATTCCTGGGAAGCCGTGGTAGCAGCCGACCCAGATGTCATCATTCTGGTTGACTCCAGCTGGGGGAGCGCCAGCAAGAAGATTGCCCAGCTTGAGTCGAATCCGGCAACCGCCCAGCTGACGGCAGTCAAGCAGCAGCACTATCTTGTGGTGCCTTTTCCAGCGGGCGAAGCCGGGGTGCGTTCGGTGGAGGCCGTCCAGACCCTGAGTGAACAACTAGGCAGCCTGGTACTGGATACGCAGTGAAGCCCAAGAGTGCCCGGTCCTCAACTGTAGGGATTGTTGGCTGTGCCTTATTGGTGGTCAGCCTGGTGACTGCTCTTGTGTTGGGGGCTGCCGGCATCACAATCTGGCAGGTTTGGAACAGCTTTCTAGCCAAACTGCATCTTGGTGGTGAGTCGCTATCCCCAGCTCTTGAGGCCGTCATCTGGCAGCTTAGGCTGCCGCGAATCCTGACTGCTGCGGCAGTGGGGGCAGGTCTGGCGATGAGCGGGGCCATTATGCAGGCAGTCACCAGAAATCCCCTAGCCGACCCATATCTGCTTGGCCTTTCTTCTGGGGCATCGTTTGGTGCGGTGATGGCGATCTTTGCTGGAATTTCGGCCGCGGCGCCAGCCGCCGCCTTTGCCGGGGCAATGGCCGCTCTGCTGTGCACAATGGCCTTGACTGGCCTATTTGGCCAGCGGTTGCCGTCAAGGATTGTGTTGGCTGGAGTGGCAGTGACAGCTGGTTTCAGCGGCCTGACCAGCCTGGCCATCTTCTGGTCAGTCACTTCAGACAGTTACCGCGAGGTTCTAAGTTGGTTGCTTGGTTCGCTTGCCAGGGCCAACTGGTCAACGGCCACGTATACCTGGGTAGCCACCTTGGTGTCCGCCGGGCTTTTCTTCGCGTTCTCCAATTCGCTTGATGGCTTCCTACTGGGAGACAGAACCGCCCAATCGCTTGGTATCAACACCGCCCGGGTGCGTTGGCTGTTGTTGGTGAGCGTAGCCGTCCTGACCGGCATTTTGGTTGCAGCCAGTGGCGCCATTGGTTTTGTTGGACTTGTCATTCCGCACGCTGTTCGCTTGGTCAGCGGCCACCAGCGGGCCAGGGTTAAGCTACCGCTGGTGGCTCTCTGCGGGGCCATCTTCCTGATCTGGGCCGACACCGCCGCGCGCACCATAGTTTCACCCCGCGAACTACCAGTCGGCATTGTCACATCACTGCTAGGGGCACCAGTCTTCGCGGCGCTGCTAGCCCGGAGAAGAGGGCAGATATGAGCGCGGCTATTGCGGCGCTAGAAGCCGTTGACATAGTGGTTGAACGTGGGGGTCACCTCATCCTGAACAACCTCAATTGCACGGTTCCAGTTGGGTCGGTCTCTGTCATTGTTGGACCAAACGGGGCTGGCAAATCAACGCTGCTGCACAGCTTTGCATCAATCATTACCCCCAACCAAGGTGATTTGCTGCTAAACGGAAGCTCACTGGACAAGGTGACCCGCCGGCATCGTGCCCAAAAAATCGCTTGGGTGGAACAAATGGCCGAGGCTGAAATAGACCTCACTGTTGCTCAGGTTGTGCTGCTTGGCCGCACACCCCAAATGGCGCCGCTGTCGGCGCCGTCCAGGGCCGACTTAGAGATGGCCGAACGCTCAATGCAGACCACGGGGACCGAATCGCTGGCCAACCGGGACTATGCCAGTTTGTCTGGTGGGGAGAAGCAGCGGGTTTTGTTGGCTCGGGCGCTGGCCCAAGAGCCTGAAGTCCTGTTGCTTGACGAACCGCTAAACCACCTTGATCTGCAGGCCGCCTTTGAGGTGCTTAGTTTGATCAGAACCCTAGCCGTCTCTGGAATAACCGTACTTGCAGCTATCCATGACTTGGATCGCGCCATTGGTGTGGCCGACCATTTGCTGGTGATGTCGCAGGGTCAGGTTGTAGCCAGCGGACCACCGGCAATTCTGGACGCCCAGCTAGTGGAGCAGGTCTTTGCGGTGCAAGCCGACTTTGTGGCTCACCCAAGGCAAAACCGGCCGTTGGTGGTTATCTCCCAGCTTGAATAGGTTGGGCTGCGGCAACACTGGCCCTTGGTTAGCAGCCGACGGATTAGATGTCGGTTATCTGGACACCGGCGTGTGCCTTGTAGCGCCGGTTGATGCTGATCAGATTGGCGGTCAAGGCTTCGACCTGGCCAGCGTTGCGCAGCCGTCCACCGTAAACGCCGCGCATACCAGAGATGGTTTCGGCCAGCTCTTGCACCAAATCGGTGGCCCAGCGCTGGTCTCCTAGCACTAGCACATCGCAGGCAATGGACTGGACGGCCGGGTCCCCCAGCAATGAGGCGCTGATGTTGTGGAAGGCTCCCACCACGGTTGATTCGGTCAAAATGGCGGCGGCTTGTTCGGTGGCCGAACCTTCTTCAACCTTGAGGGCATAGGCCCCTTTTTGATCGAACCCAAGCGGATTGACGCAATCAATCACAAGCTTTCCGGCTAACGCTGGTTTCAAATCAGTCAGCAAATCGGCATGCCCTTCCCAAGGAACAGCTATCAGAGCCAAATCGCACTGGCTGGCGGCACTGCGGTTGTCGGTGCCGACTACTTCAGCACCAACTTGGTCAGACAGAGTCTTGGCAGCTGCGGCGCTACGTTCGGCGCTACGGCCGCCAATAATCACTGGCAGGCCAGCCTGGGCAAAGCGCCGTGCCAAACCTGTTCCCTGCGGCCCAGTGCCGCCCAAAATCGCAATCTTCTTACCAACCAGTGAGTCCACTGTTCTTCTCTCAATTGATTCCTTGTTTTTCCGGACTGGCTCGCTGGGCAACAGCAGCGAAGTGGCAGGTGGCTTGGTTGCAGCGGCTGGCGGCGTCATCGGCTGGGTCCACTTCAACGCAGATGGTCCGGTCCGGGTGCGTCACCGTTCCAATGGGGCAGCGGGGGCGGTAACGGCAGCCGGTTTCGATTTGCTGGGCGTCTTGCGGCCCAGCAATCGGCAGCCACGAATGGTCTTGCAAGGTGGAGCCATCCAACGTTGGCACGGAGGCCAGCAAGGCCCTGGTGTAAGGGTGTTGCGGCGCTGTGATCAAGTCGTTAGTTGAGCCGTTTTCAACAATCCGGCCATCATGCATCACCGCAATGTGGTCACTGACGTAGCGCACCACCGCCAAGCTGTGCGAGATGAAAAGCACTGACACTTGCTCGTGTTCCAGCACATCACGCAAGACGTTCAACACCTGGGCCTGAACGGACACATCAAGCGCCGAAGTGATCTCATCGGCGATGATTACCTTGGGTTTGGCAGCCAGCGCCCGGGCAATGGCGACACGTTGGCGCTGCCCACCAGATAGTTGACGCGGCATTCTGGCATCAAGCTCTGGGTCCAGCATGACCAGCTCAAGCAGCCGCCGCACCTCATCCAGGCGCTGTTGGCGGCTTACCTCAGGCCGGGTGGTCAGGGCTTCGGCAATGATTGCCCCAACTGACATGCGCGGATTCAAAGAGGCATATGGGTCTTGGAAGATCATCTGAATTTGGCGGGCACGATGCCGGGCCGTCATGGTGGCGACATCGACCCCACCAACCGCCACACTGCCAGCTGTGGGGTGCACCAAACCAAGCAAGCCTCGTGCCACGGTTGATTTGCCGCTGCCAGACTCGCCGACCAGGCCCAGCACTTGGCCGGTCTTGACTGACAAAGACAGATCATGCACCACCTTGTTGGCAGTGTGACCCGAGCCGTATTGAACATAGAGGCCCTCCACCGTCAACCCGGCAGGAGCCGTCAGACCAGGTTTCGCATCAGTGGCTATTGGAGCACTCATGCGCCACCTCCTGTCCCTGCACCAGAAGCAGCCGCGAATTCAGCTACTCCCTGAGGGTTCCAGCAGGCCACCTTGTGCCGCTCACCGCTAGCCACCAGCTCTGGCCGCTGTTCAGCGCAACGCGTTGTGGCAAACTCGCAGCGTTCGGCAAAGGCGCAGCCCACCGGGTCAGTTTGGACAGCTGGTGGGCGGCCCAAAATGGTGGCTAATGGCTGGGTGCGGTCGGTCGTCATGTCCGGCACCGAGGCCACTAGAGCCCGGGTGTAGGGGTGGCGGGCGGCCTCGGTCAGCCGGGCCGTGGGTAGTTCTTCCACTATGCGCCCGTGATACATCACTAACACTCGCTCGCAGAGTGTGGTGACCACCGCAATGTCGTGGGAAATCAGCACAATGGCCGCACCAGATTCGGTGTTGATTTCCGCCAGCAGGTCCAGTATTTGGCGCTGCACCGTGACGTCCAGGGCCGTGGTTGGTTCGTCGGCAATGATCAGTTGTGGGGTCTCCATCAACCCCATCGCAATCATCACCCGTTGGCGCATGCCGCCAGAGAACTCATGCGGGTAGTCCCGCAGCCGCTCGGAGGACCGCGCAATGCCAACCTCGGACAGCTTGGAGGCAGACAGCTCCAAGGCTTGCTTGTGCTCCATGCCGTTGTGGACTTCCACAACCTCTGACATTTGCCGGCCAATCCGCAGCGCCGGATTGAGTGAACTCATCGGGTCTTGGAAAACCATGGCCAAATTAGTGCCCAAGATGGTGCGCAGTTGCCTAGGGGAGGTGCAGGTGATGTCGGCGTTGAGAATTCTCAGCTCGCGCCAATCGGCCACTCCCGGGTAGTTCAACAGCTGGGCTAGCGCCATCACCGTCAAGGTTTTGCCGGAGCCTGATTCGCCCACCACACCAATCCGTTCACCCGGCGAAACTGTCAGATCAACCCCACGGACTGGGTAAAAGGGCTGGTCATCACCGGGAAAGGCGACAGTCAGGGCTTCGGCTTCAACCAAAGTGTCAGTGGCTGGGCTAGCCTTGCCAGCCTCCTTGGCGGCGGCCCGCCGGATGGCGGCTGCCTGACGGGCAGTGGCGGCTCGCTTGGCCATCTGCCGGCCAATTCGCAGGCTGGAGCGGGTAGCCGCCTGATCACCAAAAGTGCGGGAGACGGCCTCGCCCAGCAGACTGAAACCGATCCCGGCCACAGCGATCAGGCTGCCACCGCCGATGGCGGCCAGCGGGTTTTGGTAAAGCATCGGCAGGCCGCGGGTGAGCAGTGCACCCCAGTCGTACTCTGGGGCTTGTACACCTAGGCCTAAGAAACTCAAAGTGGAGATGCCAAGCAGCGAGGCTGCCACCGAGATGGTGCCGGTAATGATGAGCGGCTCGGCCACATTTGGCAGAATGTGCCGGGTCATAATCCGCACCCGGCCAATGCCCATAATGCGGGCGGCCGAAACATAGTCCAATTCGGCAATGGAGGCCGACATGGTTTGGGCCAACCGGGCAAAAAGCGGCACCGAGGCTAGACCAATGCCAACCACCGCCCCGGTGGAACCACGGCCCAGAATGACACCGACAAACATGGCCGTCAGCAGGGCGGGGAAGGCAAGAGTGGCGCCAATTATTGAGGCCACAAAACGGCTGGCCCAAGAACCCAAGATGGCTGGTGCCATGCCCAGCGGTATGCCAACACAAACCGCAATCAGGCTGGCTAGCAAGGCTAGCTGTAATGACAGCCGGGTGGCGTTCATGGTCCTGGCAAAGATGTCCCGGCCCAGTTCATCGGTGCCGAACCAGTGATCGGCTGAAGGGCCTAGCAGGGCATTGGCCACGTTGCGAACTTCGGCCTGCTCACCCCAGATGATGGGACCTATAACAAAGAGGACAGCTAGGGCCGCCAAGATCAGTATGGCGATTACCCCTGTGGGGGTGGCTAGCAGTAGCCGCAAGCGGTAGGGCATCACTCGGCGGCGACTGGCGGGCTTCGACTTGGAACTAGTGGTCAATGAAGTCATGGTTGCCTCACTGATCCTGCAAGTTCGAGCGTGGGTCAAGGACCCCAATAAGAATGTCCACCAGCAGCGTGACCACCAGCACGGCCGAGGCGAAAATAAGCAAAATTGCCTGCACCACCGGGTAGTCAGAGGCAATCATGCCCTGGATAAGAGCTTGGCCCAGGCCGGGGATGGAAAAGACCTGCTCAATGATGATCGAGGCGGCCACCACCGAACCGAACTGCAAGCCGCTCAAGGTCAGCCCGGCGGTAAGTACGTTGGGAAGGGCGTGGCGCCGGTAGATTAGCTGCTGTGGTAGGCGCTTGGCCCGGGCCACTCGAATATAGTCCTGACCCAAAACAACTTCGGTTTGGGATCTGATTACCCTGGCCATGATGGCGGTGGAAGTGCCGGTGATGGCTAGGGCCGGCAAGACAAAGGATCTCCAGTCGGTGGCAAAGGCCACCGGTAGCCAGTTGAGCCGGACAGAAAAGAAATAGACCAGGGCCATGGCCACCAAGAATTGGGGTAGGGCTGCGGTTAGGCCGGCGATGACGGTGAAGGTAGCTAGTACCGGCTGGTTGCGGTTGGAGTGGGTAAGAACACCAATCACAATGCCAATGACCGTGGCACCAACAAAGGTGACGCAAAGGGCAACCAGCACCAGGATCATGGTGTTTTTTAGCCCAGAGGAGATGGTGAAGGAGACTGCGACGTTACTCAGCATTGAGTTGCCGAAGTTTCCTTGCACCACGTTTTTCCAGTAGTTCAAGTACTGAACCAGTACCGGCTGGTCCAACCCTAGGTGGTGCCGCCTTTGGGCCACCAACTCAGCTGTAGCATCCGGACCAAGTGAGGTTCGGGCCGGATCACCCGGCACCAACTGCATCAGCA
>Ga0082212_10010084_pt1 | contig 12127 bp, 12 predicted proteins | sample TergutNt197P3_FD_71548 | JGI IMG/M metagenome (GOLD analysis project Ga0082212, IMG submission 71548) | Neocapritermes taracua P3 segment gut microbial communities from Petit-Saut dam, French Guiana - Nt197 P3 | ecosystem: Host-associated > Arthropoda: Insects > Digestive system > Gut ... | reverse complement strand
CGTCCACGTGGCCGCCTCGAATTATCGCAAACGAGGTGGCTGAATCTATATATGCGCCTTCCGCCGCGACCATCGCCGGGCTTCCTCCGGCGTCCACTATATATATAGGATCCTTATTTTCTTCCGTGACGACGCCGGTCCCAATAATACCGTTTTCAGAATGAAGCAGAACGCGCACGTCGTCCGGCAGATATTGCGGCACCAGAGTTGGCAGCCCTATTCCCAGGTTTACCACATCTCCGTCATGCAGTTCTTTCGCGACACGGGCCGCTATAAAATCCTTTATCAGGGCTTTATCCATTACATTGCACCTCCGTCTACGATATAGGTCACATATACGCAGGACGTGACTATGTCTTCCGGCTTGATGAAGCCTACTTCAACCAGATTGTCCGCCTCCGCAATTACTACGTCTGCGGCTGTCGCCATAGCGACGTTGAAGTTACGCGTTGTGCCTTTGTACCAGACGTTGCCCGCTTTGTCGATATTGTATCCGGATATGAGCGCGAAATCGGCTCGGAGCGGTTTCTCGATCAAGAAGGTCTTGCCGTCGATTTCTATCCTGCCGTGGACGTGGTCGTACCCTTCGACTATGGTGTCGACGCCCGTAGGTGTCAACACACCGCCAAGACCCGCGCCGCCTGCGCGTATCATTTCCGCAAAAGACCCCTGCGGTATCAAAACCAGTTCCATCTCTCCCGAGTTGCTCTGTTCCGCCACCTCCGGGTTCAGGCCTACATGGGTCGCAATGAGTTTCTTGATCTGTTTATTATGTATCAGCTTTGCAACGCCGTAGTAATCCTCGCCCATCGGCCCCGCGGGCATGGCGCCATCGTTGCATATCAGCGTGAACCCGCCTTTTCCGCTCTTTGAAAGCGCGTCGACGAGTTTATGCGGGTTTCCGCAGCCCATGAACCCCCCGATCATCAGCGTCGCGCCGTCAGGTATCATCTCTACCGCTTCGGAAAATGTTATTATTTTCGACATATCTGCGTATTTTCCCTCCTTATTGTCGTTTGCTTCTCTTCTATGTGTGTATATGCATATGTATATTTAAGCCGATCAAACGGCTGTACTCAACGCCGCTAACCCCAGGATTAACCTTGCCTGCGCCGGAGTCGCGGCCTCGCAGGTGAACTCCTCGATTATTCTTTTTGCTCTTGCTACGAATTGCATATTACTGTCGGCTATTTTGCCTTTGCTGTACAGGACGTTGTCTTCCATTCCGACGCGGACGTGCCCACCCATCGCCACAGTCGCGTAGAGTATCTCCATGGCGCCTTTTCCAACGCCAAACGCCGACCATGTGCTGCCCGGCGCGCATTCATCCATAACGCCTTTCATAAACACAAGGTTTTTTGTCGTAGCCGCTATGCCGCCTGGTACGCCCATGCAGAACTGGAAGTGGCACGGCGCTTTTAGTACGCCCTTTTTAATGTAGTATTGCGCGTTGTAGATCATACCGGGGTCAAAGACTTCAATTTCAGGCTTTACGTTGACTTCTTGCGCCATTGCCCCCAGCTTCTCAAGGAACTGCGGGTTGTTTTCAAACACCGCGTTATGCTGCCAGTTCATAGTACCGCAGTCATAGGAGCACATTTCGGGTCTTAGTTCGTAGAACGGGCGCAGCCTGTCTTCTTCCTTTAGGTTGACTCCGCCGGAAGTCGTGATGTTCAGGATGATATCGCAGTCCTTGCGCTCACGGATAAGGCGGACTGTTTCCTCAAACTTCTCAAACACCATTGCCGCTCTTCCCTCGTCGTTGCGGCAGTGGATGTGGGCGATGGCCGCGCCTTCCTTCCAGCAATTGTACACTTCTTCCGCTATTTCATGCGGTTCGATAGGCACATTCGGAGTGTTCTCTTTAGTTGGCCACGCCCCTGTAGTCGCCACTGTGATTATTCTTTTATTGGATATTTCTGACATTTGTACACCTCTACTTACTCCGGTGCTGCATATAACACCTTCCAACGTCATCGCGAGCGAAGCGTGGCGATCCACACCTGAGTGTTTAACAGTATAATGGATTGCCGCGTCGCCGGTGGCTCCTCGCAATGACGGATCCTAGAGATTCACATTTTCATATATTCTACGCCGCGAGCGGCGTGGGCTTGTACCATCTATTATTTATTGCGACCAAATAACCTCTTCATGTATTCTACGCCGCGAGCGGCGTGGGCTTGTACCATCTACCCTTTATTGCGACCAAATAGCCTACGCATATACTCTACGCCGCTTTCTCCCCCCCCTGCTGCCGCGGCATAACCGGTTCCGCCGTACTCATAAACCCGGTCGGGTACGTCGTTGACGTCGTCTTCGTCGATCTCCGCGACGCAACGCGCCATAGACCCGTCGCCAAGATACCAGCGAAGCGGGAAACAATAGAACTTAAAACGTTTACCGGACACTTTCGCAAGATCGCCGCCAAGGTTTTCGACGCCGACGATCCCGTTGCCTAACAGCGTTTTATGACACGGTTCCCATGTTCCCCAGCAGCCTATACCCTCAAGCTCGCCGTATAATTTATCATAAGCTTCTTTGCCGTGGATCCGGATGTATTCAAACTTATCGAACTCCGCGTTGGCTTCTTCACCAAAGAGTTCTATATACTCCTCATGCAGCGTCTTTCCTGTCGCGCCGAGCAGGTTCATGCGCGTCATTCCGTTGTTGCCCATGGCGGTATGCAACGGGTGATCGAGCGCCTGAGAGTCCTCCGCAACGCATTTCACCTTATGTTTGACAAACCATTTTCCGGCGTCGAGCCCTGTGCCTGACGCATAGTGGTAATATGCTTTGCTGTCGTCGAAAAGTTTGTGCATCCCCGTATCAAGGCATACGACCTTGCCTTCAAGCTCTTCCGGCTTTATGCCGAATTTTTCACATGCGGCGTCAAGGTGCTTCCCTTTTATAAGCCCCCACGGCTCGATATCGACTTGCAGGCACACGGCTTCGCCCGTATAGGCGTCGATCGGCATCTCATGCGTGTAACGCGCGCGGCGCCCGTCAAACTCGTACTCCATCACGTGCCGCGGCGCGTCGCAGTGTGTTCCGGTGTGCATGGTGCATGTGATCTTTTGGGTCAGCACCCCGCCTTTTGCCATTGTATGCGTGTTGTCGATGACCGGTTTGTCAAAGTACGGCCATCGCGGTATTTCTGCGCTGAATGGATGTGTCAGGTCAATGAATACTTTCTTGCCCATGATTATGCTGCTCCCTTCAAAAAATAATATGTGATAAGGCTCTATTTTTCGCGTTGTCCGCCAGGTATTCGCGTAGTCCGGAGTTGATCCTTTCGACCTGCTCCGGCGTCCATTCCTGCCAGCCTTTGCCGGATTTCATGCCGAGATCCCCTCTATCGAGCATTTCGCGCAGAAGGTATGACGGCTCATGATTGTCGGCAAGCGACCTAAGAATGTAATTGTGGATATTGTATGTGAGCTCAATGCCGACCATATCAGAGTTTTCCATAGGGCCTAACACGGGCCAGCGAAGCCCGGGGCCGTACTTGCACGCATCGTCGACTGTTTTGGGGTCGGCAATGCCGTTTTCGACCATATATATCGCCTCGCGCCAAAGCGCGTGCTGCAGGCGATTGGCTACAAATCCGGGGACGTCCTTTTTGCACAACACCGGTTTTTTGCCTACTCCCTCGAGGACATCCATAATGGTTTGCGCGGTATCCGCTGTCGTTGCGCCCGACATCACGACCTCTACAAGCGGGATCAGGTGCGCCGGATTCCAGAAATGCGTCGCCGCGAAACGTTCTCTCCGCCGCATATCCCTGCTTATTTCAGATGGGCTCATTACGGATGTGTTAGTGCAAAATACACAGTCTTCGCGGCATATCTGCTCAAGCTGCGCAAACGTTTTCCGCTTCAGCTCCATGTCCTCGAAAACGGCTTCGACTATCATGTCCGCATTCGCGACAGCCTCGTCATCCATCCGTGTTGTGAACCTGATCCGCGAAAGCCGCGCTTCCAGTTCGCTTTCCGTCAGGGCGCCTCTGCTAACGAGTTCTGTAGTCGCCCCGCGTATCCCGCCTGCGACGTCGACATTCTCTATGTCGTATACTATCACTTGATACTTTGATGAGAAGACATAAGCTATCATCTTCCCCATCATCCCGGCGCCTACGACTGCGATGTTCTCTATCATCATTCAGCAGGACCAATAACCGCCGGTAGCGTCATAGTTGCCGCCAGTAAGAAAATCAGACGCGGGCGACGCCAAAAATGTCGCAAGCCCGATAAAGTCGGACGGTTCGCCCAGCCTTCCTACCGGCAGACGTTTCAGGAAGTTCTGATATACCGCGCTTTCCGGGTCGAACATCCATTCCGTAAGGTCGGAACGGAACACTGTTGGGTTGATACTATTGACGTTGATGCCGTGCTTCGCCGTCAGTTCACAGGCGAGTGTCTGTACCATGAGGTCTACGCCGCCCTTGGCGGTGCAATAGCCGGTGTAACCTGCCATGCCCATCTTTGAGCGCGCTGACGATGTTATGACCATCTTGCCGCCCTTACCCTGCGCGATCATCTGCTCCGCCGTATATTTCGCAAGCAGGTATATACTCGTGCAGTCCGCGTCCATGATGGCTTGCCACTCCGCGAGGCTCTGCTCTACGATGGGCTTCACGGCGTTGAAACCGTGGCATGCTGCAAGGATATTGACCTCGCCGTACGTCTCGACCGCGTAGGCAACTATTTTCTTAACGTCGTCTTCGATCGCCGGATCGCCGGTGACATACGCGCACTCGCAGCCGGCCGCTTTCATCTCATCGCAGATACTTTCCAGTTTCTTCCCGTTTCTGCCGGTCAGTACAACTTTAGCTCCCTGCATACCATAACCGGCCGCAACGGCGCTGCCTAAAGCCCCTGTCGCACCGGTCACTATCGCTATTTTTCCTTCGATCTTGAACATTGACTGCGCAAACCCTTTTTCTACGCTAAGCATTCATATTCCTCCCCGCCGGTTTTTGGTAATATTGTAACTCAACACACTTGGTTTGGTCAATACTTCTGGTATTTTTACTCTTTGAGATAATTACATAATTTTCTGCCTTATTTTGTGGTATAATCTTAAAGGATAGTTCGACACGCAGGACAGCCGGCAAGAATCGCAGATTATCACATAACACTGTTCATCAAGTGACACAGTTTGACACGCACACAGTACACCACACAGCGCAGAAAGAAGCAACTTTATGAACTTGGAACCGGAAAACAAAGACGACCGTGCAAAGGCGGAGGAAAGCTCAAAAACCGAGGTAGCTCCCACGGATACTCTACCTGCGGACGACTCCGAACCTTTCGACAAACAGATCGATATAGAAGTAGTGAACCCGGGTCAGAGGCGCAAGCTGATAATTTCGCTGACCTGGCCTGCGCTTGCGGAGAATCTGCTTACGTCTGTCATGAGTATGGCCGATATGATAATGGTGGGTTCTTTGGGATCCTACGCCCTGGCAGCCGTGGGTCTTATCGTCCAGCCAAAGTTCATTCTGCTGGCAGCCTTCATGGCTATGGCCGTTGGGACCACCGCACTTGTCGCACAGTGTAAAGGCGCCCGCAACCCTGACGGGTCCAACGCAGCGCTTAATCAGTCTATCATTCTTACGATCGCGATGGTGATCGTCATCTGCACAGTGATGCTGTTCACCGCTGAGAACTTAGTACGGTGGATCGCGGGAAGCGAGATTTCCGAGAGGTCTATCCTTGAAGGGATAACTTATTACAAGATACAGATTTACGGGTTTCCCACAGTAGCGCTGACATTTACGATCAACGCGGCGCTTCGCGGTGCAGGCAACACGAGGGCGACATTCTATAACAACACTGTCGCCAATGTGGTGAATGTGGCGCTTAACTACTGTCTGATAAACGGGCGCTTCGGTTTCCCGAGGATGGAAGTGGCGGGAGCTTCACTGGCGACCGTAATCGGTCAGCTTGTTGGCCTCATCATGGCTGTAGTAGTGGTGGCGGGCGGCAAGCAGTATATCAGGCTGGATTTCCGCAAGCGCTGGCGAGTCGATTTTTCAATGATGAAACGTATAGTCAATATTGGGATCCCGTCGTTCGTCGAACAAGTCATCATGCGGGTGGGTTCGCTATGGTTCACAACCATTGTGACGGCGCTCGGCGATATTTCCTACGCGGCTCATATGGTGACGATGAATATCCAGCAGATCGCGTTTACTACCGGCATGGCATTCGGTACGGCCGCCACAACGCTTGTCGGCCAGAGCATCGGGCGAAAGCGGATCGATCTGGCAAAGGTGTATGTCCGCATGACGCAGATACAGGGTTTCATTGTGTCCGTTATAATCGCGGTGTTCATGTTCACCTGCGGGAGATGGATCTCCCGCCTGTACAGCGATGATTTGATAATAATCGGCCTTGCGGCTGACATGCTGAAAATAATCGCAATCGTAAACCCGGTAATGAACGCCCGGTTCATTTACGCAAGCGCTTTGCGCGGCGCCGGCGATGCAAAATCCGTGGCACTCGTGACGTTTATCGGCGTTCTCCTTGTCCGCCCGCTAGTCGCGCTTCTCCTTGTCAACCTTCTGGACTGGGGGCTCACCGGCGTATGGATCGCGCTCTCTTCCGACTTCACGATCAGTTGCGTCGTGATCTGGTTCCGCTACAGAAAAGGAAAATGGGCGCTTATTGAGATTTAGAAAAAGTGCTGGTGATCATTATGATCACCAGCACTTTTTCACTGAGGCTCTGTTGATAGCAACAGTTCGGGGCCGGGGCGGCGCAGGGCGAGCTCCATGAAAACGTCATCATTGATCCAATCTTCCCGCTCGTCAGACGCTATGATCACCGGCATGCGGTCGTGGATCGGCGCGACGGAAGCGTTCGCGGCTGTGGTGAGTATCACGAATGCGTTGTACTCGCAGCCGGAGGCGTCGCGGAACGCGTTTATCATCCCCGCCATGTAGAGCAATCGCTCACCGGGACGGCGCAGCAGATATTTGTTCTTCTTTTTTCCGCCGCCTGCTTTGTCCCATTCATAGAAGCCGTTGGACGGTATCACGCACCGCCGTTCCAGCAATGGTTTGCGGAACATACTCTTCTCCGGCGCGGTTTCTGAGCGCGCATTGATGATTACGCCTGAACTCTTCCAGTGTGGGAACCCCCACTTAACCGCCATCGCGCCGTCTCGTGTAAAGACAGGCGCGATATTTGTCGGAAATATCTCGCCCTTTGATATGTTTTGAGCCATGTCACGGTCGTTCAACATCATGACCATGTCGGCATAGGTCTCATCATCGACAAGAAATCTCGCGCACATACTTATTACGCACCTCCGAGTGACTTAAACGACTTTTCCTATCGTTTTAAAGCCTAAATCTTCTTCTATCTCTATGTCCTCATAGGCGGGGTTCAGTGAAACAAGGAACGCCCTATCGCCATCGACGATCAGTTTTTTGCAGTATACATCGTTATAATACGCGAATATACCTATTTCACCGCTCCTCAGGACTTCCTGCTTGTTGATCCAAATCACCTGGCCGTCTTGAAAGAGCGGCTCCATGCTGTCTCCGCTGAGCCGCAGCGCGAAGTCGGCGGAGGCGGGTACGTAACCGGGCGCTTCTATCAGCTCATAGCTGCTTTCGTCCAGGAAATTACCCGTTCCTGCCGATACGGGGATGTCGTATAAACGCAGGAGCCGCGGTGCTTCGGTGTGTATCCCGCTGTCGTCCCTGTATATATCGACGCGGAACAGCAGGTCGATGAACTCTCGCGCTTTTTCGCGCCCGACCTGATTGAGCCCGGCGTACGGGCCTTTGTGAACGCCGGAGAATGTCCACGGGATATCGTCGACGCCCAGGATTTCACAAAGCGCAAGGAACTGCGGAACACTGGGCTGAGCCAGCCCCTTCTCCCAATTGTATATCGTCTTATTCAGTACCGCAAAGCCGTACAAGCCCAACCTGTCGGCAAGGGCTTTTTGCGTCATTTTTTTTGCTTTGCGAAGTTCCGCCAACGTCGCCCCTAAAGAATTTTTCATGTTCATCACCACATATTGATTCTACATCCGGTTTTCTCAAATTGCAAGCACAATATGTCGGTTTTCTTAATTTTTGTGCAATTTTACCTATTGTTTTCTTAATTTATTGGATTTATAATATAGAAAATGCCATTTTTCCGTCAGCGAAACGGCATTGCAGCGAAATGATATGGGGAACGTTATGACGAACGACATTGGGAATGGCATTGGGAATGGCATGACGAACGCTATGGGGAACGGCATGACGAACGACATTGGGAATGGCGTTGGGAATGGCATGGGGAACGCTATGGGGAACGACATATGGAGCGTCAAATTATTTTAAGCGATCTAAACGCCTGTTACGCTTCTATCGAAATCTCGCGCCGCCCCGAGTTGCGCGGCAAGCCGGTGGCTGTTTGCGGGTCGGTCGAGCATCGGCACGGGATCATACTCGCGAAGTCCGAACAGGCCAAGAACGCCGGCGTCAAAACCGGCATGGCGCGCTGGCAGGCCCTTCAGTGCTGCCCGAACCTTGTCACTGTCCCGCCGAATATAGATCTGTATATCAAGGTCACCGACAGGGTGCGTAAAATCTATTCCGACTACAGCGATTTAAGAGACGACTTTTCAATAGACGAATCATGGATCGACCTCACCGGGGTCTGCCGCCCCGGCAGGGAGACTGCCGTCGCCAACGAGATAAAGGAGCGGCTCAAATCAGAGACGGGTCTGACCGCAAGTATCGGCTTGAGCTGGAATAAGATATTCGCCAAACTCGGCTCCGACATCGCTCCGCCGGACGCTGTGTCCGAGATCACCCGCGACAACGTGAGCGAGACTGTCTGGCCGCTTCCCGTAGAGACTCTCATGGGCGTCGGGCGAGCCACAAAACGCGGCCTGAACGAGATGGGCGTCACCACTATCGGCGAGCTCGCGGAGACCAATCCCGACGCTCTTAAGCGCCGTTTTGGGAAAAACGGGCTTGTCCTGTACGCTTTTGCGAACGGCCTTGACAATTCCCCCGTGAGGGCTGAAGGTTCGGGGCCTCCCATAAAATCGATCGGCAACTCCACAACGACGATGCGCGATATGGTCTGCGACGAGGACGTCCGGATCGTCCTGCTGACTCTGGCGGAGAGCGTCGGCGCGAGGCTCCGCGCAAACGGGTTCAAGTGTTTTGTGCTGGATGTTTACCTGCGCGCCACGGACCTTCGCTGGCGGAGCCATCAACGCAAGCTGGATCGTTCCACGGATATTACAAAAGAGATCCTTGACGTGAGTTTCGCATTATACAACGAGGTGCGCATGCTGCCGCTTCGCAGCATAGGTCTTCGCGCGGCAACGCTTGTATCGTCCGACGCGCCTGAGCAGCTTGATCTTTTTACTGACCACGCAAAGCTCGATGCTCACAGGGCGATAGACAGCACCGTCGACGAGGTGCGCCGACGGTACGGGTATCACAGCATAAAGCGCGGGCTCACGGGTATCGACGATAAACTCGGAATGCTGAACGCGCAGGAAGAGCATTTCAATTTCGCAAAGTTTTAGGGGCGTGGTATCAATGCATCCGCAGAGAATATACGTCGATATGCTTGCCGGTTTCAGCGCCGACGGTACTTTGAGGCCTGTTTCGTTCAAATGGGAAGACGGCAGAGTTTTCGAAATTGACAGAGTGCTTGACGTGCGGCGCGCCGCGTCGGACGCCGGCAGTATGGGCGTTCGCTATACTGTCAAGATACTGGGACAGGTCAGGCGGCTGTTCTTTGAGGACACTTTTTCGGACACCGGGCGCTCGCGTTGGTTTATTGAGTCAGAGAAAATGTGAAAAATCTCTTGCGTGTTTCTAAAAAAGATGGTACTCTATAGCCTGAATCGTGTCATGAACATTTTCCGGCCCGGAGGAAGTCTTTATGTCGATAAACTCTATGGAAGAAACCGGTACGCAATGGGGGGCTCCCGGCAAGGGCGCTTACGCTGTCAATGCTGATGACGATCCTATTGACTTCACCCGCGTCATCTTCGACGCAGCGCCTATCGGTCTTGCCATGTTTGACGAGAATTTTGATCTGATTGACAGCAACAGCTTCCTGTTGACTATGCTTGGAGTTGCAAAGAAAAGTTTTCTCGGTCGTTTCTTCGATCTGTCGCCTGACTACCAGCCCGACGGGTTGAAATCCAAAGAGAGAGCGCTCGACTGTATGAAGCGGGCGCTAGGCGGCGAAAAGTTCGTTATGGAGTGGATGTTCTGTTCGCCGGATGGGGAACTGATCCCCACCGAAGTTACGTTTACGCGTATAACGTACGGCGGCAAGCATGTCGGACTCAGCTATATTTACGATTTGCGCGCAATGAAGAATCTGGAAAGCAACATACTCAGGCTCGAAACGGAAAGCGAGAAAATCTACTACGATCCGCTGACAGGTATCTATAACCGGCGGTTCTTTGATGAGAATCTGGAGCGCATCGTCAAAACGCTGTCCCGATCCGGCGGTATTCTCAGCTTGATGATGATCGATATAGACAACTTTAAGGATTTTAACGATACTTATGGTCACAGCGCGGGCGATGACTGTATAAAGATCGTTGCGGAAAAGCTCGCCGTATGCCTCACAAGAGCGGACGACTTTATTGTGCGTTACGGCGGAGATGAGTTTGCCGTAGTACTGCCCAACACAGGTGAAGACGGCGCAAACAAGCTGGCTCTAAAAATGCTTGAGAACGTGCGGAGTTGCCTGCTGCCGCATGAAAAAAACTTAGGATACGGCATCGTAACCATTTCCATAGGCGGCACGACAGGTTGGGTCGATACGGCTCACAGCGCGGGCGATTACATTAAGCGCGCAGATGAGCTCCTATACGCGTCAAAGCAGAGCGGGCGTAATAAATACTCATTCTCAATGTTTTAGCGGCGACCTCTTTACCTTTACCTCCGCCTGTACCTCCACCTTTACCTCCGCCTGTACCTCCACCTTTACCTCCGCCTGTACCTTTACCTTTGTCTTTACCTTCACCCCGGTATCCCGGCGCCAATCAGTGAAATAGCAAACTTACGAGCGGTTATAATGACCGCTCGCTTTTACAGAAAGGATATCGGATGAAACTTGACCGTTTACTTGGGATTCTGACCATCCTGCTCCAAAAAGACAGTTGCCGCCGGGGTGGCTTTGTAACGGCGCCGTACCTCGCAGAAAGATTTGAGGTCAACCGCCGAACCATCGGACGCGATATCGATGCGCTTTGCCAGGCCGGAATTCCGATCGTCACTCATCAAGGCACAGGCGGTGGCATATCGATTGCCGAAGGCTTCAAAATCGACAAAAGCATACTTACCACCGATGAGTTGTCCGGGATCATAGCCGCACTCAAAGGCATCGGAAGCGTATCTGATCAATCAAATGTCGAGCGGACTCTGGACAAACTCCACGCCAATGCCGACGCAGTCGTTTCACTGCGGGAACCTGTCATAATTGACCTTGCCTCGCATTATAAAGGCCAGCTTACCGGTAAGATCGAGTTGATCAAACGCGCGGTACTCGAAGCGCGGTTGATCGAGTTTGATTATTTCTATGACAAAGGCGAATCCCACCGGCGCATTGAGCCATACTTCGTTATTTTCCAGTGGACGGCGTGGTATGTGTTCGGGTTCTGTCTTGAAAGGCAGGATTGGCGCCTGTTCAAGCTTACGCGGTTGTGGGGTCTGACATTGCGCGATGAAATCTATACGCCTCGTGCCATCCCTCCAGAAAGGCACAGTCTTAGCGGAAGGATGACCGATGAAATAAGGTTGGTTGCGCTGTTTGATCCATCGCAAAGGTATAAACTCATCGAAAGCTATGGCATTGACTGTTACACCGAAACAGATGACGGGTTGAGGTTTGAGATCGGCTTTACCAACCGGGATTATGTCGTCGAGTGGCTGCTTGGATTCGGCGGCAACGTCAAAGTATTGGAACCGGACTATATCGCGAACGGCATGATCATGGCGGCAGAAAAAATAATTTCAAACTACAAATAGACAAGGCAAACCAATGTGAGCTGCGCAGAGCGCCGCAAGCGGCGCTTTCAACCCCAAAAACCAGATTACTTACTGCTTGCTCACGCGCCGCGCAAGCGCGGCGAGTACCGT
>Ga0082212_10010083_pt1 | contig 12128 bp, 9 predicted proteins | sample TergutNt197P3_FD_71548 | JGI IMG/M metagenome (GOLD analysis project Ga0082212, IMG submission 71548) | Neocapritermes taracua P3 segment gut microbial communities from Petit-Saut dam, French Guiana - Nt197 P3 | ecosystem: Host-associated > Arthropoda: Insects > Digestive system > Gut ... | reverse complement strand
AACAGGGGGCGGGGCGGCGGGCTGCCAAAAAAATTCTGGACCCCCCCGCCGTAATAGACCTGTAAGAAAAATCAAAAACTAGGATAAATTGAAGGCTGACCGGCATGAGGAACTTGATAATCACGCTTAATTTCGGAACTACTCTGTATTGCATGGAAAACATAAGGACGGTCAGGGGCTGTGGAGGCGGACTCCTCCAGTTTTTTTGGCGCCCCCCCGCCCCGCCCCTTGTTGGATTATTTCAAATAACCCATGAGTCAAGTTTGGCACATCAACTTGGGTGTTTTCCTGTTACGTTACTGGATGTTGATATAATACCGTTCCAGGTAGGAGATCCGCCTGCGGGCATCGCCGGTACGGCTGCTTTGGGGGTATTCGTTGACCAGGCGGCGGTAGTAGTCCAGGGCGGTAAGGATGTCCCTTGCGGGGCTGTTGGCTTCGTAGCATTGGGCGTAGAGCCACCAGGCTTCGTCGCTGCCGGATGGGTAGCGCCGGCTGAATTGGTCAAGCAGCGATATTGCCGGGGCGACACGGCCGCCTTCCAATTCCTCTTTCGCCCGGCGCAAATATGCATCGGGGGAGGAGTCGTCCGGCATTTCAATCATAGGCGCTTCTGTTGAGGCCGGAGGCTGGCTGTCGGCGAGTGCAGGGGGCCTGATCACCTGGACGCCTTCATCTCTGGCGGATGCCGGCGGCGGCGGCTGAACTGGCGCTGCGGGGGGCGGTGCCGCTGGGGTCGCCCGCTGCGGCGCTGCCGTTACTGGCGGGGCAGGCGGAGCGGCGTCCGTTACCGCTGGCGGCGGCGTTACCGGCGCGGCGGATGGCGGCGGCGATGGCGGCACCGGCGCGGCTTCCGGGGATGGCTGCGAGCGGCGGCCTTCCTGCCTGAGCGCTTCCTCAATGGTGGTGGGCCAGCGCGGCTCGGCAACTACCCGGCCCCGGTCGGCGGACGGATTGAACCAGCCGGAACCGGCAGCCTCGGCGGGATCGCCGACTATCACCTGCACGTTGTCATTGATAATAAAATCGCGGATAAAGTCCTGTCGGTAGAATCGCAGGGCATACGTTCCCGCCGCTTCGGTTCTGAAAATAAAACTCTGCCCCTCGGGATCAAGGCGCCGGGAATCGTAGGTAATGCCCCGGCGCGCGTTGGCCTCGCCGATGTACACCCAGCCGGCGCCTCGGAAGGGAACCTCGACCAACTGCCCCACCGTGGCGCGCACCGTGCGGGAAAAGGCTACCTTGTCGTCCTGGCCGATGAACGGCGCGGTCGGGCCTGGCACTTCGGGCAAAATGCGGAGGTCAGGCTCGCGGACAATAACCGGCGGCTGTTCTTCGACTGCCGGGGGAGGCGGCGCGGCGAGAGGCGGCGGGGCTGCAGCAGACGGAGGCGGCGGTGCGGGGACCGGCGGCCTTGGCGGCGGCGCGGCTGGCGGCGCGGGAGTAACTGGCGGGGAAGCCGGGGGCGCGGCGGGCGGCGGTGCAGCCGGAGGCTGGGCGATTGCGGCGGGCGGCTCTGGCGAAATCGGCTCTTCGGCTTCGGCTTCGGCTTCGCTTTCGTCTTCCGGCGGTTCAGAGACTTGCGCCTCGTCCAGCATCAGCCTAAGGCCTTCCGCAAGCTGATCATCCAACGACAGGTCGTCATCATCAGAAACCTGCACGTCTAACGCCAGGGCTTCATCGTCTGCCAGATCATCATCAGCAGGCAGCTCGCCGTCTACAAGCAGATCGTCGTCATCATCGTTATCATCTATCGCCAACTCGTCTGAGTATTCGTCGAATTCTTCGATTTCGGTTTCGATTTCGGCTTCGGCCTCTGCCTCTGCCAACAGCAGGTCTTCCGATTCCGCCAGATCATCATCATTTGCGGAAACGGCGTCGGAAGCATCCTGTTCGGGGACGGCTGATTCCTGGCTTTTAGGCGTACTCGCGCAGGAAACGGCCAGGGCCAGCAAAACGGCAAATAAAACGAACAACAGTTTCTTCAAGGAACACTCTCCATGATTTCGTCTATAGTCTTTTCAATCATGTCACGCCACTCCTGCTCGCCGTTTCTCAGCGGATCCTGCCACAGGGGCGAGGCATCTTCTGCCGTCCATTCAGACCGCGGCTCCCTTTCCAGCATTACGCCCGGGACAAAATCCGGCTCAAAGGGCAGAAACAACTCGTCCGGCGGGATGATCACCCGCTGTGCCTCGCTTTGCCCGCCGGTTTGACCGCTCCCCTCCGAGGAAGCCCTCCGCCTGCCGGAACTGCCCCTGGCGGCATGCGAGATCCCGACGATTATCAGCAGCAGGACCGCAAGCCCCGCAGCGGCAATTAACGCCAGGCGCCGCTTTTGCCGGGGCGGCATGTTCAACAGCCTGTCTGCCAATACCTGTATCCGCGCCGGCAAATCCGCCGCCATGTCGAAAAAATCCACAAGGGCGGCCTTGATACCGGCGGCAAGGGACGTTATTCTCTCTTTTAATTTCGGCAGAAAAGGCATGTCAGTTTTCATTATAATACAAAAAATGGTGATTGAACATACCGGGAATGACAGGTATAATGCGGAATGAGCAAGAATCTTTCCTATGTGTTGGTAACTCCCTACACTATCGCCAAAAGCAGGACCGGCGGCGTTCTTGGACGTCTCCTGTCACGGACTGACCTCGAACTGGTGGGGGCCCAGATGTTCGCCCCTGATCATGCCTTTGCCAGGGCTTATGCGGAAAGCATTCGGATACGCGCGCCGCAGAATCAGCGTATGCTGCTTGCCGACTATGTCGAAGAACATCTTGCCCCTTCCGGCGGCAGGGCGCACCGCACATTGCTGCTCCTGTTCAGGGGAGAAAACCCATGCGAACAGCTTCTTGCCACCTGCGGCCATATTTACACCCAGCATATAGAGGTTGACGCGCTCAGCGGGGAGACCATCCGGGACACCTACGCCGATCTGATCTTTTCACCGAACGATCCCGATAATGTAACATATTTCGAACCGGCCTGTCTGACCCCCCGCAACCAGGAAGAAGCAAACGAGGACCTCCGCTTTATCGCCAAATTCCTGGAAGACAAGGGAAACATTGTTCATAACGCGGACTATCCCGATCCTTCAAAAATCGAGCAGACGCTGGTCATAATAAAACCCGACAACTGGACGTTCCACTCATCCCGCCCGGGGACCATTATCGACATGTTCTCGCGCACCGGTCTGCGGATGATTGGCATCAAGGTACACCGCTTTTCGCTGTCGCAGGCAATGGATTTTTACGGACCGGTGGAAGCGGTACTCATAAATAAACTTGCCCCCGGCTTTGGGCAGCGGGCAAAGGAATTATTGGAAAAGGAATTTGCCTTTGCCCTTAGCGAGGAATCCGCGAAGGTACTCACCGGGGCATTCGGCATCGACTGCGCCAAGGACCAGTTTGCCCAGATAGTCGAGTTTATGTGCGGGAAAAGGCCCGGCGGCTATTCCGGCGAGGAACTTGAAAAGCCCGGAGATGTGAAGTGCATGATCGTGATCTACGAAGGCGAAAACGCCGTCAACAAAATTCGCGACGTGCTCGGACCGACCGATCCCCTCAAAGCGCCGGACGGCACGGTTCGCAGGGAATTCGGCTCAAACGTGATGGTCAACACCGCCCACGCCTCGGATTCCCCCGAAAGCTACGACCGGGAAAAGGCCATCGTAAAGACCGAGGAGAATTCGTTAGGAAAGATAATCAGGGAGCACTTGGGGGGATAGGGAGGAAGGGCTAGTAGTAGTGCCCGAAGTTGACACTGCCTCTCAGCGTGACGTAGAAAATAACCGCAAAGGGAATGGGCTTGTTTCTTGCGCCTGGATCGTCGTTGTATCTGTCTGTTTTGGTAATGGTATGCGTAGCGTAATATCCGTCTTCTCTGCCCAGGGCCATGGGCACCGCCATGTAAAACTCAAGATGCCGCCATGGGCTGAACCTAAAGCCAGGAATTATCTGGGCAGATTCCTGTTTGGGTGCGTATAAGGTCCGCAGGAAAATCCGCGGGTTGCCCTTTTCCCATGGCCTGTAGAGCAGGTTAAGGGCGATGTTAAAGCCTTCGATAAAGTCATGGGTTCCCGCTTCCCAGACATTGGTTTCCGGCTGATACCAGTACGTATCTTCTTCGCCGTTATAAAACAGTTCTCCGTTTACATTGAATTTTTTATTGAACAATTCGCGTTCAAAACCGACGTTGAACGCGCCGCAGAAATTGTGCGGCTCATGTACATCCATCGCGCCGAGCCATTCATTGTACAGCTCGGTTTTCCACAGGGTCGTTTTGGCGGAAGCAAAAGCCCGCAAAGCCATGCCTTCCTGGTAAAAAATACCCGCGTCCAAATCGACAAAGCTCAGGGCGAGGTTGTACTTGCCCCCAAAGCCAAAGTCTTCCCTTTTGGGGAGATCGGCATTATTGCCTATCATATTAATCCTGGTCAGCGCCAGAGCCTGAACGCCTCCCATGCCGACAGGAATATCCGCCTTGAAAATAAACGGATCGTTTGCATATTTTATTCTTTTTGATTCATCATCCGGAACTCGCGACAGAAGATCGGTAAATTTGTAGTTAGGTGAAATTCCCCAGGAAAGGTTGTACTTTCCGCCGCGAAAAAAAACGGTGTCGTAGAGTTTATAGTCAAAAAAGAAATCCCGCAGTACAGGTTTGAAATTGGGAACTTCAAAATATATGGAGCTTTTGGCCCGGAAGACCTCCGATATTTGAGCGTCCAGGCCGAAAGAAACACGCATCCGGATAAATCGATCCAGATAAAAACCGCTTTCGTTCCAGCCGTCAGACCAGGGGGTGCTGAGCCATCCGGGGGCGACGCCTGCCTGAAACAGAAAACCGGCGGTAAAGGTAAAACCCCTCCGCTGCAGCAAATTGTCGGCGGCATTCCGGGGTTGGGAAGGCGCAGCGGCGGCATCCTCTTTCGCCGGGGTTTCCTGCAACGGATCGTCAAAGACAGAATCGATGTTCCAGTCCAGCGATTCCTGCGCGGAAAGCTGCGCTGCTGCCAGTATTGCCATTAATGCAAAAATACGTTTCACTGATTGACCGATTCCAAAAATGTTTTTGAAAAAACCGAATCTGCCACTTTGGCAAACGATGGCCTGGAGATGGTTATCTGGGTTTTTTCGTTTACAAATTTTCCGTTTATTACCGCGCCGCGCAGCGCGTCCACAAAGAGCAACTGTTTGGGAACATAGCGCTCGCCTATTTTGTGATAGTCGGGAACCGCCGACGTCCGCAGAAGCTGCCCCGAAAGGCTGTAATCCTCGCTCTTTCGCAAAAGGCCGTCGCTGGATATCCAGACCTTCATTTTCGGATACGTCACATCGGCGGTAACGGCTTCCAGGGTGAGAAGCCTGCATTGAAAACGCCCCAGCACCGCGTCTTCTCCGGAGACGACCCGATAATCCTGAGCCAGTGTGGAACGGGTAAAATCCGAATTCCTCGCGTTGGTATTCTGAAAACGGTCGGCGTTGCTGGTGGTGTTAAAGCGGCGGCTTTCAGGATCAAAAAACCATAGCGTCTTGTCCTGTTTAAGATACCCCTGCCCCTTGCTGATCAGCGGCTCCATTATTACGATCAAAAATGTTTCGCTGGAGTCGCGCCGGAAAACCCCCGCCACGGTTTTGGAAACACCCTGCCCCGGCTTTTCCTGCAGGATCGTATATTCGGCGGAAAAGTCCGTATCAAAATAACTGACCAGCGAATCGACCTTTGCCAGAAGTTCCTGGTCTGCGGGGGAAGCGGAAAGCCGGGCGGCACAGACAAGCAGCGCCGCAAGGACGGTCAATTGAAAAGGCTTTTTCATAACGGTTCTCCTGACAATAATCCGGGAAGGTCTTTCCGCGAGACACGGAACGAAGGAATCAGCGCCAGCATAACCAGCACAAACAGCAGCAGCCCCATGTTGATCAGAGTCGTATGGGGCAGGTACGCCGCCGTAAGCCTTCCGTTCCGCAGAAATATTTCAAAACCGGGAAACCAGGAAAAAGACAGAAACGAAGCGGCAAAGACGAGCAGCTTTGACAGCGCGAAACCGGCAAGCATGGAAACAACGCCAAGGACCAGTATCTCCGCCCAGAGCACCAGGCACAGGTCGGAACCGTAAAACCCGATAACCCGCATAACGCCCATTTCCCGCGAGCGTTCGTGGAGTATCAGCCGGTAGGTAACGGCGGCGCTGATCAGAATCGCAAGAAGCATCATCCCGTAGAGAAAATAGGTAACGATATTGATAGCGCCGAGCAGATAGGAAATTTCCGACAGATAGACCGGCAGGGTATAGAGGAAAACCCTGATCCCTTCATGGGAACGCTCCCTTTCTATGTCCATCATGTCACGGTCGTACACCAGCGGACCTGTCTGCACCCGCTGCGCCAAAATTCCCTGCAATCGAACGCGCTCCCGTTCGGCATCGGCAGGACGATCAAGAAAAAATCCAATAGACGAGCAATCGTCGTCTTCGTACAGGAGCAGACGATTAAGAGCCGGCCGTGAAACATACGCCTTATAATAGCTAAAAATCGAGGCATCCTGAATAATGCCGGTGACGGTTAACATTTTAGTGTTCTTCTGCCCATAACGGGTATCAAGTTCCAGCAATACCATATCTCCCGTTTTAGCGCCCAACTGCCGTGCTACCGGAACTGACAATACGATGCCGTCGCCGCCGGAAAGGGCTTCGGGTTTTTCGTCAAAAACCATTTTGGCAAATAAATGCGCTTCCGCATCCCAGTCGCATCCTACAAGACTTTTCAGAGGCGCCGCAACGCCGTTAAAATGAACAAGCGCATCTCTGCTGGAATACGTCCGCAGCACCGTATGGCGGGGGTTGATCCCCAAAAACCTGGCTGCATCCAAAATTGCCGTAATTTCCTTTTGTCCAAGATGGCGGCATAAATCCGATGAAGTATCGGTATCGTAGCCCATCGCGATAACGTCGCCGGCATAATGCGACTGCGCCGAATAATACACATTATCATACATCCCGTCTTTTTCGGAAGTGATAAAAGTGACAATGGCAAAACCGAAAACCAGGGCGGCCAAAAGAAAATAGTAGCGCCGCCGGTAGCGGTACAGGTACCTGATTCCCAGTTTGCAAACCTCAAAAAACCGTTCCATCATCTTTTCTGTATATACCGTAAATATTTAAAAATAACGCCCCCATCCTCACGGGGATAGTCGTAGTCGAAATAGATTTTTAATATACGCCTGTCATCAAAACCCCATTCCCGTACCTTTTCATACATATTCTGCTCATGCATTTCAAATACGTCGTTATATATATAGAGAACATCCACCCAACCGTCTTCGCTAAATGAAGGCAGATTTGGATACCGGTAATATGCCGCGTTGGCAGGGTGGTTGTCGAGCATTGCCGCTCTTTTTTCAGGGTGCGCCGCCGCGTCTGCGGCAATGTACGCCCTGGCTTCTTTGTACCCTTCAGTTCCCCCGCTTGGAATATCGGGAATTATTCCATGCAACCCTGCAACTACCATATATACCAACAGCGGTGCAATAAACTTGAGCTTCTGCCGTGCCTGAATGCAAAAAATACCCGCGGCAACCAGGGCAAAACAATAGGGCGCGTTAATGGGCCACAGATAACGGAAGGCGATCATCGGCTTAACAAAAGAGATAAGATAGGCGAGCGTGAACGTAAATGCCGGGATAAGCAGCAAATATGCCGCAAACGGCGCCTGATCCCCGCGCAATATGCTGTTTTCTGCGTTCTTTTTTTCAATATCTTTTCTGAATATAAAAAAGGCGGCAATAAACAACACTATGACGGCAAAAACAAGTGAATGTCCGGCACCAGGCCTGAATTCTCGGCTGAAATTATAGCCCTTAATCAGCAGCATGTAGAGAAAAAACGGCATGAAGGACATGGCTATAACAACATTGCCTGCAAAAAAGAAAAGCGCCTTTTTCCACTGCCATTGGCGCCGGTACAGAGCCAGGGCAATATAGAAAGCAAAATTTGCCATGATAAACAGTATTCCATAATAATGGGTATTGGCCATCCCAATAGAAGGCAAAACATACAGGGCGAGGTTTTTTAAGGATGGCTTTTTAATAAAGCCGAACAGCGCCATCGTAATAATGGGAGCAAGGGCCATTTCCAGAATGTAGCCGCGCATTTCCCGCGAATAGCCGATTGAAAAACCGCTGAACGCAGCAAATAACGCCGCACACAGCGCCGCCTTCCTTCCCCAAAAGGGCTTAACCAGCAGGTAAAGAGAAATGATTGAAAAAGTTCCAAGCAGTACCGAAAGCATCGTTCCCGATTCCTCGGACCAGCCGAAAATGGCAAACCAGTACCTGAGCAGGATAAAATAAAACGGCGGATTTCCCGGATCGGAAAAAGTACTGATAAAGGGCAGCGCCGGATTCCCCGCGTGCACTGCGGAAAAAATCTCATCCGTCCAGCCCGAATGTCTGACATAGCCATTCCAGCGCAGAACAAACCCCGCTGCCGCGATAACAACCAACAAAACAGCGCCGGTTAATTTTTTGTTTTCCAACGCGGCGGCATACAGGGCGGCAGCCTGCTTCCGGTACATAAACAGCAACAATCCAAGCAGCAGATAAACCGGAATAAATCTGGCGGGAAATATCAGAAAAGCAGTAAGGGCCTTAATGCCAAAATTAACATCTCCGTAGTAATTGCTCCAGTTTTTAAAAACAAGGGATTTTTCATAATAAACGCCGGGGATGTAGTACAGCGAATAGCCGTCTTTATCAGCCCGCCTGAACTGCTGAACCTCTTCATGGGAAAAATAATGAAGTTTATTGCCGACAAAAAAGGCGATGCTGTCAATTGCCTGGAGAGCCTCTTCCGAATCCTTTGCGGGCAACTGAACAGCAGGATTCCAATATGGCCTTTTTAGGGGAATGCTTTTATGCATGACCACAGTTTCCAGATCGCTGTCCGGCATTGTGGTGGGCGACAGCCAATAGGAACAGGGATCGGGCGCGGTTTCTACGGCAATTGCGATATTACCCGCATATTGCCTTTCGATCTCGACATTAATGGAGCTGCGTGCATAGTATTCGCCCAGTGTATCGCGGTTTCTTAAACACAGGTACAGGAATGACCCAATGCCGCCGATGACGCATACCGCTGTGATAATAATCTTAAATATTTTTCTCAACGGTTTTTCCAATTCTGAAAACTGCGTATTTTGACACAATAAAATTTACTATCATACCGGCAGCAATACCGCAGGCCTGCGCTACAAATTTATACTGCAAGGCCCAGTTCAGCAGAACCAGCTTCATTATGGTGATATTAACCGCAAGGCCCAGCAATGAACTTGCGGTAAAAATACTCCACCGTTTTACCGACAAACCGGTACCGGTAGTTTGTATTTTAAACGACCACAGGTGATTGATGATATAATTTTGGGTTACGGCAATCAAAAAACAGCCGACGCTTACAGGAATTTCCGGCAGACCAAATAGGTCCGCGCATAAAAAGAAAATAGCAAGGTTGGTAATGGTTCCAAGTCCGCCGGTTATGGCAAATCGCACAAACTGATTCAAACCTGTATCTCTGCCGGAACTTATCTTCATTATCCAGACATTGATAAGAGCCTCCAGCATTATTTCCCGTGACATTTTTGATTTGCCCTGCTGCCGGTCAGAAAAAACTATGGGTATCTCTGTCATGCTGCACCCGGCGAGGAAGGCTTTGTACTTCATTTCTATCTGGAACGAATATCCTTTGGAGATGATTGCGCTCAATCCGATTTTCTCCAGCGCGCTTTTCCGCCACATGGTAAAACCGCCTGTCAGATCTTTAACCGGACAGCCCAGTATCGTACGGGAATACAGCGAACCTCCCTTAGAAAGCAGATTCCGAATAAACGTGAAACCCTCAACGCTGCCGCCTTTAATATTTCTGGAACCAATCACCACATCGCAGGTTTGTATTTTATCGAGCATTTCGGGAATGTACCGGGGGTTATGGGAAAAGTCAGCATCCATTTCAAGAAAAATATCAAAATCACGGCTCATTCCCCATTCAAAGGCGGCAAGATACGCCTGCGCCAGTCCCTGTTTGCATGGCCGCCCGAGCAGATGCAGCCGGCCTGGAAACTGTCCGGCAAGTTTGTCAACTGCGGCCGCTGTTTGATCGGGAGAATTGTCGTCCACTACCAATATTTCCGCCTGCGCCGGGATATGATCAAATACCAGTTTGATAAACGGCTCGATGTTTTCAATTTCGTTGTAAGTAGGAATAGCAACCAACAGCTTCAATCTACGCCGCCTTCATTATCCCCGTTGAACCGCAACCACCGGCTCTATCCGCACCGCCGCCTCCACCGGGTAAACCGTCGCCGCCATAGCCAATGCGACCGCGAGGGCAAAGGAACCTGCGGCGACATTCGGCAAAAATTCCAGCCGCAGCACCGGGCCGTTCAGCACCGACGCGATTAAATCGTTCGATATGTGCAAATTCAGGCTGTTGATCCATCGCAAAAAAAACGCTCCGCCGGCGACTCCGGCGAATCCGGCGATCAGAGCAACAAGAATATTCTCGCTGTAAATAAGGGAGCGGATGTACCGGTCGGACGCGCCGATTGCCCTGAGCGTTCCGATTTCCCGCACCCGCCTGAAAACCGAGATTAACAATATGTTGATAACCGCGACAACGCCGACTATGCTCACCAGAAAAATACCCGCATTGAACAAGGCCTGCACCAGCAGCGACAGAATTGACGACGTGCCCGACGCCGTTCGCCAGCTTACCGCAGTCACGCCGTACGGTTCTATTTTTTTATTAATGGATCTGATAAAGGCCGAGGGCGACACCCCTTTTTTTAAGCGCATCAAAATAAAATTCCAGTCGCCTCCAACTTCAATTTCTCCGGTGCCTTCTTTTGATTCTCGTAAAAATGTTTGCAGAATGTCAGCCGAAAATGCTACGCCGTCTGTTTCGCCCGCCTGGGCAACAGCATCGCCGAAAATATCGTCAATGTCGCCGCCCGAAAAACCAAGGGAAATTCCCTCTTCCATTTCGCCTGCTACCTGGATCGATTTAAGCACCCTGACAGTTTGGGAATCTGTTATGATAATTTCGTTCATGAACTGGCCGGGGTTCTGATAGCGGAAAATTCCCACAAGCGGAACCTCTCTGATCTTAAATCCCATAGCCCCCCCGGCCGTCAGCAGCAGCGGCGTACCGATAACCGGCCTCTGCCCGGTCTGCGCCCTAATCTTCATCGCCCTTTCCACCGTGATCATCGCGCCGTATTCGCCGGCCTGCAAAAAACTTCCCTCCGCCAGCAGAATCCCGGGGAACATCGAAAAATGCGATCCGGCATCAATTCCGCAGAGCAGAACCGGCTCACGAACCCCCAGCAGATCCAGAAACGCATTTCCCGACACCTGGCTGGTTATGCTTTCGATTCCCTGCTCGGCGCGGACGATCTCCATAACCGCGTCATGGGCGGGAAGGACAGGTATGGTAAAAAACGAATCGATAACCGGCGTATTTGCACCGAACAGGTTCATACTCACATCGCCCGATTTTTCGATTACCGCATCGCCGGTAAGGCTTTCGATGTATGACCTCCGTATGCTGCGGTCGCCCCTTGTGATAACGCTGTTTCCGATAAAAAAAAGGAAGGTGATAACTGCAATGAGTGCTGCGACGGTGAGGCTGTCTTTGGTATTTTTTGTGATATTGCGAAAGGCCAGAAAAATAAACATCAGTGCCGCTCTTCTTTGCTTACTTCTCCATCGTGGAGAAAAACAATATGATCGGCCATGTTCCATATTTCCGGATCGTGCGTAGAGAAGATAAAGGTTGTTTTTTCTTCGCGGTTAATATCTTTCATTAATGTCAGCACTTTTTCTCCCGTATCCGAATCGAGGTTGGCGGTTGGCTCGTCGGCAATTACAATGCGCGGCGATGTTACCAGCGCCCGCGCGATGGCGACCCGCTGCTGCTGTCCTCCCGAAAGCTCCGAGGGAACATGGCTGCGCCGGTCTGCCAGCCCGACCTCTTCCAGAAGGTATTCCACCCTTTCGCGCCTTTCGTGTTTTGATCCGCCCTTTTTTGCGATAATAAGGGGAAGCTCCACATTCTCAAAAACATTTAACACCGGCAA
>Ga0082212_10010082_pt1 | contig 12129 bp, 10 predicted proteins | sample TergutNt197P3_FD_71548 | JGI IMG/M metagenome (GOLD analysis project Ga0082212, IMG submission 71548) | Neocapritermes taracua P3 segment gut microbial communities from Petit-Saut dam, French Guiana - Nt197 P3 | ecosystem: Host-associated > Arthropoda: Insects > Digestive system > Gut ... | reverse complement strand
GCGAATGTCGTACCTACGGTACGACGCGAATGAATACGGATACGGAATAACCGCACACGGAGGCACAAAGGCACGGAGGAGGGGGAGGTAAAATTCCCGCTTGAAAACGCTTGTTGTTTGTGGTATATTAAGACCGATGCGGTTTACTTACGCAAAATTTGGGCAGATTTCTCCATTACTGCCTACTGCCTACTGCCTACTGCCTACTGCCTACTGCCTACTGCCTACTGCCTACTGCCTACTGCCTACTGCCTACTGCCTACTGCCCCATTATATTTTACCAACACATAAGATCGTGTCAACTAACCAATAGCAGATATATTTACGCTTTTGGCAATGCGATGCCAGGCACCTTTTTTACCATTAGCCTTCAAATTTTAATTGACAATCACGTGCCCCTTATGCCGGATATATATAGGAGCTGCATATGAAGAAATTTGTCTGTTTGGCGCTGCTTTTTGGGACAATTGCGATTTGTTTCGCCCAGGCGCAAGCCCCGCAAAGCCTGGACAGCGCGATGCAGGGCTGCGCCCGGTATTTGCAGGGCCGTTTTCCCAAAGGCACGCGGGCGGCAATCGTCGCCGTGCAAAGCGAAAATCGGGAAATCGGCGAATTTGCCCATAAAAAGTTCAGCGAAGTTCTGGTAAACGGCGGCTGGTTTACCGTCGTCGAACGCGACGCCGCGGCGCTGGCAAGCATAGACCGGGAAATGGACCGCCATCTGAATTTCGAGGTTAGCGAAGAAACTGAACTCTCCATCGGGAAGCGGCTTGGCGCGGAGATCATCATTTCCGGTTCGCTGGCCCGTTCCGGCCAAAACTGGCGGCTGGATGTTCATGCCATTAAGGCGGAAAGCGCCGAACGGGCGGCGCAGTGGTCGGCTGAGCAAATCCGCCCCGATCCCGCCTGGGCTTCCCTCGCCAGGCCACGAAAAGCGTCCCTGTCCTTTGCCGGAGACACGCTGGCGGCGCGGGACAAGCAAACCATTGCCGCCGGTTTGCGGAACGCCATGCAGGCATGGAGAACCTCGCTTGAACTGGACGAAAATGCAGCGGCCGCAGAAGGCTATAATTTCAGCGTTACGGTAGAAATAACCAAAATGCCATCCGATCTTTTGCGAAGCGAAGTTGCCGTTGCCTTCACGCAAGGCGGCCGGGTGTTGTGCCAGACCGGAACGTATATGATCACCGAAACTGCCGAGGCATTAATAGCCCGCCGCATTGGCGAACGGCTGCGTAATGACAAGGATTTTTTTGCCAGAGTTAATGAAGCAATTAAATGAGGAGCAAAGAATGAAAAGGACAATCGGGTTTGTAATACTGTTTCTAATAGCTGCGGTATTGCCTGTAGCATTATTCGCGCAAAAAAAAGAAAGCCTTGCAGTTTTTTCCTTTACCGGCGGCAATGCCTCTGATGGTGAGGCTATCGCGGCAAGCCTTACCCGGCAAGCCCCATTAAGGAACGCTTTTAACAGTACAACCCTAATAAACCGGAATACCATTGCGACAATGAATTTCGAGCAGCGCTTTCAGCGGAATTCCGGTTTGACCGACGCAGACACCATTTTTGAACTGGGAAAACAGCTGAACGCGTCCCATGTAATTGCCGGCTATATAACCAAACTGGGCGACAGAAATCTGGTTCTTGTAAGCATCATGGACATAGAAAGCCTCCAGCAGATAGCGGGAGATTTTCGTGCATACAAAACTATCGAAGAGATAAGCGCGCTCATTCCCGACATGGCAAAAAAACTTGCCGATGCGGTGCCGAGGAACACCGGCAATCTGCCCGGCCTGTCGGTTCCCCCGTTTAATATATCAAGCGGCGTTAACCAAAACGACGCCATGGTGCTTGCCCAGATTCTGTCCTGCGATTTGGCAAATTCCGGGAAATACGCGGTGCTGCCGCGTACTGAAAGCATTGATAAGGTAATGGAGGAACACCGGCGGCAGCGGGACGGAACCACGGATCAGGAACGGGTCAGGAGGCTAGGGGTTGGCAGAAACGCTCGGTTTGTACTTTCTGGTTCGGTGCAGCGGCTGGGAACGCTCAACCAATTTACCGGCGACATATTGAATATTGTTGACGGCAGCTTTATTGACGGTCACGAAGAATCGTACACAAACTTAGCGCAAGGTTTTGAACTGATACCCAAACTGGCGGCGGCTTTGACCGGCGGACAAGGCGCGCAGCCTGTCGTTTCAGGCGATTTTGTGCGTGTTTCGGGAGATTTCGTGCATGTTGAAGCTGATTTCGTGCGTGTTGAGGGGGGAACCTTCCAGATGGGCAGTAATAGCGGCAGAAGCGATGAAAAACCGGTACATTCGGTAACGGTAAAGAGTTTCAGCATGGGCAAATACCCGGTAACGCAGAAAGAATGGTTTGACATTATGGGGACGACTGTAAGGCAGCAGGCAAGTATTGTGAGCGGTTCGATAATACGGGGAGAAGGCGACAATTACCCGATGTATTATGTAAGCTGGTATGATGCGATTGAATATTGCAACCGGCGGAGCCAGAAAGAAGGATTAACTCCGGTATATCAAGGATCGGGAAAAAAAATTACTTGCGACTGGAACGCCAATGGGTACAGGCTGCCTACAGAGGCAGAATGGGAATATGCGGCAAAGGGCGGGAATAAGGATACTATGGTATTCGAATATTCAGGCAGTAACAGCGTCGGCGTGGTTGCCTGGTATAATGAAAATAGCGGTGAAAGTACGCAAGCCGTGGGGGCAAAGGCGGCGAACAGCCTGGGGCTGTACGACATGAGTGGAAATGTATGGGAGTGGTGCTGGGATTTGTATGGAAAATACTCTAAAAAAGCGCAAACTGATCCGAAGGGCGCGTCCTCGGGGAATCCACGCGTTGCTCGCGGCGGGAGCTGGATTTTTTCAGCTCAGTATGCGCGTTCTGCGTGTCGGTACTTTAATAATCCATCTCGCTGGTATTACGGCATTGGCTTCCGCATCGTCCGCCCCTAGCGGGAATAAGTGAGTAGTGATCAGTGGGTAGTGGTTAGTGATTAGAAATCGTTTTTCGGGGCAATGAGTATAATTGTACGCTTGTTGTTTTTATTTCGAATTTGGTGTATGTTTAAGGTATGAATAAGACCAAAAAACAGACTACCTTAAGGGAAGATACAGGAAAGATACAGGAAAGATACAGGAAAGATACTGATTGACTTGGGTAAAGTGGTATTTGGCAGTATTTTTCTTGGTGGTTTCCTTCGGGGTGAAATACCGCATGCCATTCTGGTTATAAGCGGGTTTGTTGTAACCCTTGCATTTTTTTTAATTGGTCTTTCGTGGATAAAAAAAGAAAAGAAAATAGAAAAAGATACTGATTCTTAGGAAAATTGGAGTAAGCATTATGGAAATTTTATTATTGGGTGCATTAATTGTCGGTCTACCCCTTATAATAATGGGTTGCGTTTCGGCCTGGCGTGAACGTCAATACAACGAAAAACAACAAATACAGCATTAATACGCTTGCTGCCAGGCTAAGAAAGCGATCAGTGGATACGAAATGTACGCCATTCGCGTCCATTCGCGTCATTCGTTGATCTGTTATTATTACCTGCCGGGTATTAACGAATTATGACCCTTGACACCCCTTGGGTTACACAATATTTTGATTGATACTAAGGAGGCAGTAATGGAACGGTTACGAAAGCCGGTTCATCCCGGAAAGGTATTTCTTGAAGATGTTTTGGTTCCGCTGGGAATAACGGTGAGTGAGGCGGCAAACATGATGGGGATAACGAGAAAGGCGCTTTCAGAACTTATTAATGAGAAGTCATCGTGCAGTCCTCAAATGGCATTGAGAATAGCAAAGGTTACCCGTACCAGTGCAGAAAGCTGGCTAGCCATGCAGGTAAAACTTGACATCTGGAAAGCCCGCCAGATAGAACTCGGCCAGTTGCAGATATTTCCCAGGATAGCTGTTTGAAGTATATAAAATTCATCCGCGCCTCCCCGCCTTAATTCGTGATATAACCACCATAAGCAGCATGACAAACCCGCAGACCAGAAATAAACCGGCCATGCCCTTCCACATTATTTCCAGAGACGCGAATACATCGGCATAATTGATCGTCATACCATCTCCTATATTACAGATAACGCATGATGAGGCTCAGTACCAGGCCGCTCGCGGCGACCGAGGCGATCTGACCAGAAACATTGGCGCTTACGGCGTGCATCAAAAGATAATTTTGGCTGTCTTCCTTGAGTGCCAGCTTTTGGATTACCCGTGCCGACATCGGGAAGGCGGAAATTCCTGCGGCGCCGATCATCGGGTTTATTTTCTTTTTGAGAAATATATTTAACGCCTTGACGAATAAAACTCCGCCGGCGGTGTCCAGGATAAAGGCAAAAAGCCCCAACAGCAATATTTTAACCGTATCAACGGCAATGAACTTTTCGGCCTGCATGGTAAAGGAAACGGTAATGCCAAGCAAAAGGGTAATGAGGTTTGAAAGGTTCTTTTGGGCGGCTTCGGACAGGGAATCCAGTACCGTACATTCCCTGATAAGGTTCCCGAACATCAAAAAGCCGATGAGCGAAACCGCCGCCGGGGAAATAAGGCCGACTATTACGGTAACCACAATGGGAAAAATTATTTTAAGGTATTTGGGAACCGCCTTGTCCTGAACCGCGTCCATGCGAATCAGGCGTTCCTTCCTGGTGGTTAGCAACTTGATGGTAAAGGGCTGAATGATCGGCACCAGGGCCATGTAGGAATACGCGGCCATCGTTATCGGGCCGATGTAGTTCGAACGCAAAACCTGGGAAACAAGGATCGTCGTGGGGCCGTCCGCCGCGCCGATAATGCCGATTGCCGCCGCGTCGCGCAGTTCAAAGCCGAGCAATACGGAAAGGGTGATCGTGGCAAAAATGCCGAAGTGCGCCGACGCTCCGAAAAGAAAATACACCGGCCGCGAAAGAATGGGGGAAAAATCTATCATCGCCCCGATGCCGATAAAGAGCAGCAGGGGCATTATTTCCGAGGCTTCGATGCCGGTTTCAAAGAGCCACTGGATCGGGCCGCGGACTTCTCCCACTGCGGGTAAAATCTGGTTGAGCGCGCCGCTTAACGGCAGGTTTACCAGAATGGCACCAAAGCCCATCGGCAGCAGCAGGGACGGCTCGTATTCTTTTTTTATCGCCAGAAGTATCAGAATGATGCCGATGACGTACATTACCAGATGTTTCCAGGTTAATAACATGAAACTATCAAACAGGAAATCCATCCGCGTTACCCCTTTTTTGGTATTTTACTATGACCCGATTAAATACTCAAGCAGTATCTTTATTCCCAGCAGTACCAGAACGGCGCCGCCGGCAAATTCCGCTTTTGATTTAAATTTTTTCCCGAAAATGTTTCCGATTTTTACGCCGGCTATGGATATGCCGAATGTCGTTAAGCCGATGATAACTACCGCCGCGATGATGTTTATTTCAAAAAAGGCAAAAGTTACCCCGACCGCCAGGGCGTCGATGCTTGTCGCGACCGCCAGTACGAGCATCTTCAATAAATGGAATGGATTTTCATTTTGCTTCTCATCCCCTTTGGAGAAACTGTCCTTTATCATCTTGCCGCCGATAAAGGTCAAAAGCGCGAAAGCCACCCAATGATCAAATTGCTGGATCCTGTACGCAAAGAGCGTTCCGGCAAAAAAACCAATCAGGGGCATGAGTGCCTGGAAAAGCCCAAAGTAAATTCCGGGAATAAGGTACTGTATTAATTTTGGCTTTTTTACCGACAGCCCCAGCGTTATTGAAACGGCAAATGCGTCCATCGACAATCCGACGGCGATAAAAATAATTTCCGGCAGTCCCATACAAAAAAATACCCATACACAGCCTGAACCATGCATGGGTATTAGTCAGAATACACGATTTTTAAATAATAAGCAATTACTCGACTTTGAAGCGTGCAACCTCCTTTACCAGAAGATCGATATGTTCCTTGTTCTTTCCGCTGATCTCGTTTATCCTAGTTACCGCCAGGTTGATCTGTTCGGCGCCGACCGCCATCTCGTTCATGCCGCCGGTAATCTCTCCGGTAACCTGTTCAAGATTTTGGCTTTCCCTGATAACTTCCCTGCTGCCTTCCAGCATTTCCATTGAGCCTTTTTTTACCTGGCCGGTTATTTCGTTAAGCTGTACAACGGCATCCAGAATCTGCTTGCTTTCCGCATCCTGCTTTTCCATCGCGCCCAGGATATTCGCCTCCTGTTCCGATACGGTCCTTACGCCCGAATCAATGGTGGCAAATCTGTTCAATACGGTGTCTGTGGATTCGGTGATCTTGTCGATAGAGCCTTTTATTTTTCTGAGTACCGCGCTGATGGTCCTGGACTGTTCGCCGGAATCCTCCGCCAGCTTGCGTATCTCGCCGGCTACCACTGCGAAACCCCTGCCCGCTTCTCCCGCATGCGCCGCTTCTATGGCAGCGTTCATCGAAAGCAGGTTAGTCTGGCTGGCGATGTTTTTCATCACCTTGTTGATTTCCAAAAGCCCCTGGGATTGCCGTCCGATTTCCTGAATGTCTTCGGCGACGTTATGCAGGTCTGCCCGCCCCGATTCCGAAGCAGAGGACAGCTCGCGCACGTTTCCCGAATTTTTAACTAGGGTCTGCGTTACCGTGCTGATATTTGCCAGCATCTCTTCAATGGCCTGGGATGATCTGGTTACGCTGTCGCTCTGATATGCCACATGTCCGTTGAGCCTGTCGATGTTTGTCGTAATCTGCCCCATGGCGGTGCTGGTTTCGGTTACCGAAGCGCTCTGGTTGATCACCTGTCCCTTGATGCTCTGAATGGTGCTGGTAATTTCGTTAATCGCCGCAGCGGTTTCGGTCATGTTGCACGACAGTTCGCCGCCGATGTCGAACAGCACTACAATTTGATTCTTTATCGTAACGACAAGGTTTTTTATTTTTCCCAGAGTTTTGTTAAAGTAGCGGGCCAAATCGGCAATTTCGTCATTGCCCTTTTCATCGATTACATGGGTCAGGTCCCCTTCGCCCTCGGAAATATCCCTGAGGGTTTCCGTCACTTTGACGATTGGTTTGGTAACATAGCCCAGAACAATGAAAATCACCGCTGCCGATGCCAGCAATGCTATTGCCGCAAGTACGATCGTAAATTTACTCATGGAACGTACCTCGGCGAGAATATACGATTCCGTGCTGGCGATCATGATCGACCAGGTTGTATCCGAATTGCCGATAGTCAGGGGATACACTATTATTTCCAGGCTGGTGCCAAGCGCCGGCACATATTGTTTGGTGCTGAATTCCCTTCCCGCAAGCACTGCCCTGTTTGCATCCTGAATGGCGCTGCCGTATCCGGTATCGGCTTCAAGAAGCATTTTTCCGACGCGCTCCGGCCGGTAGCTTGCCATAATCCGCCCGTTGCCGGAATAAATCGCCATTGCGGAAATCTCGCTGTTCCCGGCCATGATTCTATCCGTTATTTCCTGTATCACCGCGATGTTTAAAAGGCAGCCTACGCCCCCGATCGTCTCGTTGGTATGGGGATCGATGATGGGAACCATCATCCGGATTAAATGCACGTCCTTTCCGTTAATTGTTCTGGGGAAGGGATGATCCACCCGTTCTTTTTTTGAATTGGGGCCGTTAATGTAGGCCATGGATCCGTCGATGTCGGTGGTGGTTCTGCCCTGGATCGTGCCGGTTTCCCTGCTGTAAGCCATGGCATATTGCCCTGCCGGGCCTGAACCCTTCCTGCCTGTGTGAAGTGCGTCCATGCCGTCGACGGCGTCGGGTTTCCAGACCGAATACAGATTCAGTAAATTGGGTTCCGCCAACATCGTTGCCATCAGTATCTGGTCGAACCGTTCGCGCCGCTGGCCGATGGGAATATGCTCGTAATCAGACATGACGCTCGCCAGGGTACGCAGCACGCGTATGTAGCCCTCTTCCCGTCCCTTCCAGAATTCCGCCCGCTGGATGGCCAGATTCCGGAGGCTGCGGCGGCTCAGATCGACGCTGATTCCGGATGCCTGCCGTAGCAGTATCGCGGAAATGCCCGTCACCACGACCGCCATAACGGCGATCACCAACATGCTCAGTTTCAATTTCAGTTTCATAAAATGCTCCTTATGCCGGCTGCCTGTTGTTCCTGGCAGTAACCGGCGATTTGATGCTAAATGCCTCATATTCTTTCAACGCGCTCTCCTGCGCCTTTAACCGCGCATCGTTGATCCGCGCGAAATATTTTTCCGTAAGTTCTACAATGCCCTTGTCGATTTCGCCCTGATTTGCCAAAGCGAACAGTATTTCCAAAATATTTTCCCTGCCCATTCCCGCCCGGTACGGCCGGTCTTCGGCAAGGGCGGTCAGTATGTCCGCGACGGTCATAATCCGCTCCAGCCTGGTAATGTTTTCGCCCATAGTATGGAAGGGATAGCCGCTGCCGTCCTGTCTTTCATGGTGGTGCGCCGCCCACGAGGCGATGTCTTCCATGCCGCTTACCCTGCTCAGAATGGAATAGGTATAGTAGGTGTGTTTCCGTATGGCGTTAAAGTCTTCCTGGCTTAACGCGCCGCTTTTTTCAAGTATTTCATTTGAAACAGAGAGCTTTCCCAGGTCATGCAGAAAGCCCGCTATTTCCATGAGCTTGCATTCCCGTTCGGAAAAACCGGCTGCTGCGGTAAGCTCCCGGACCACCGCCGCGACGCCGCATGAATGAGTCGCGGTAAACCTGCTTCTGAAGTCGATTATCTGCGCGACTATCTTTGCGAAGCACCGGAGCGTTTCCGGTTCAATAACTTCCTTTGAAAAACGCACTTCCTGTTTGGCGACGTCCCCGAATGCGGGCGCGAAGGCCTCTACCCACACATATTCCAGCTTGACCAGCCGGAGAAAGGCGGCAAAGGTGGCGGGATGGAACTTCTGGTATTTTTGGGAGATTTTATCCAGCACCCCCACAACCTGTCCCAGTATCTCGCGGCTCTCGTCAAACAGGATGGTGACCCTGTCCGCCAGATGGATGACATAGCTGCCAAGCGGTACGCTGTACCCCGCCGAGTGATAATCGGCATGGTGGTATCTGATAAGTTTGGCCGCCCTGGCAAGCGGCCCGAAGTTTTTCAGGAGCTTGTACCCCAAAAAGGCGTGCCGGTTTAGTTCGCTGTCGTGGTATTCCAGTGTATTGGCTTCTATCCGTTCCCCGATGGAAAACGCCCCAATGTCATGCAGCATCGAGGCCAGAACAATGTCCTGAATTTCGCTGTTCGGCAGGTTCATCTGCAGCGCGATATGGCTTGCTATGTAGGCGACCTTTTTGTGGTGGCGGTTCAGCACCGGGGATACCAGGTCGACAGCCTCTGATATTGCGCAAACAATGTCATAAATTGATATTTCGTTTCGTGCATTCATACCTAAAATGTAATTTTGGACAAATTCACAAATAATACCTGAACGGATAAAATCCCGGTCGCAAAATACACCCCGAATGGGATGTAGATAAGCGGTCAGCGGGAGAAGCACGAAAAGACTTGCATTTTATCATGTTTTGGCATATAATTATTCTATTGATGAATCCGCCGATAGACCGGGTACCGGGTAAGCACAAGTATATCTTTTTCTCTGTTATTCTGTTCCTTATTATCCTTATCCTTGGGACTTTGGCCTTTATTTTTTCCATGCGGGACATCCGGTATGCCAACGCGGGCAGGGAACTGTCCCAGGCGGTAGAACTTGAGAAATTCAGGCTGGAAGCCGCGGTAAACGGGGAAATCTCCCTGGTTCTGAAAATGGCCGATTCCCCCCTGATACGGCGGTATTTCCTTGATCCCGGCAGCGCCGGACTGGAAAGGGCGGCTTTTGAGGAGTTTGCCGGATACCGGCGGTCTTTCGCCTCCGGGTCGATTTTCTGGATAAACGACACCGACCTGAAATTCTACTACAACGACTATTTTGCCTATACCGTTGACCCTGATGATCCGGCCGACTACTGGTATAACATGACCATCAACAAGACCGAAGAGTTTAACTTCAATATCAACTACAACCCCCATCTTGATCAGACCGACCTCTGGATAAACGCCCCGGTTTTTGATTCGGAACACAGGCCCATCGGCATTGTGGGCACGGGAATGGATGTGTCGGCCTTTATCAATTCCATTTACCAGCGCTATTCGGGCAGCGCCGACCTGTTCTTTTTTGACCGCAACGGAGAAATAACCGGCGCGCGGGACAAGGAGCTTGTAACCAACAAGGTCGGCCTGGAAAGCGAGCTTGGCAAAACCGGCGCTTCAATTTTTTCCATGCTGGAAGTTCTGGAAGGCGAAACAATAGAATATTTCAGCGTTCCCGGCGGGGTTGCCGCCCTGGGCGCAATTCCCCATTTTAACTGGTATGTATGCGCCATCCTTCCCATCGGCCTTAAGGAAACGCTCCAAACTTCCATGACGGTGCTCTTTGTGGCGATGATGACCGTTGTGGCGGGCATCATCATCATCTTCAATCTGATACAGATCAACCACGAGCTGAACAGGGAGCGGAATATTTACCGGGATATGTCCATCGCCGACGCGCTTACTGGAATCTACAACCGCCGTTTTCTTGACGAAAGCCTGGAACGGGTCATTAAGACACTATCCCGTTCGGGAAGCAAGCTGAGCCTGTTAATGCTGGATGTCGACTTCTTCAAAAAATACAACGATACATATGGGCACAACATGGGCGACCTCTGCCTTAAAACACTGGCAAACACCCTCGCCCTGAGCATCTCCCGTGTGGATGATTTTATTGCCCGTTTCGGCGGGGAAGAGTTTGTCATTGTTCTGCCGAACGCAGGAGAGAACGGCGCCGAGACGGTGGCAAACAGGGTGCTGAAAAACATACGCGAGCGGAACATTCCCCATAAGGCGAGCGATGTGGCGGAATTTGTTACCGTTTCAATCGGCGGCGTAACCAGCCTGGTGGAACATTTTCACACCGGACATGATTATCTTAAAAAGGCCGATGAAGCGCTGTATTTATCCAAACAAAACGGCCGCAACCGTTATACGGCGGTGACTGAAATATAGTCCGCTATTTGGCGGCGTATATTCTTACCCCATCATTGCTGTATGTTTCTATTACTTCCACATTAATGCAAAAAACCCTCAGAAGGGGATTATCGATGCTTCCGAAATTCCTTTTCGCGTAGTAATTGGTGTCCAGCGCGCGTTCTTTAAGGTCTCTGTCTTCGATAAATACAACTTTGCCGTTTAATGACAGCACCGGTTCCCAGTCCTCCGGGTAGGTGCAGTACGAGACATCGGGGTATTCAAGAAGCTGCGAATACATCGGCTTATCGCTGGTGGTGCAGAAGTATGCCCTGTTTCCTTCGGCAAATGAGAACGTAATTATCTGCGTCCGCAGGCCTTCGGCGGTGCGGTTGGCGAGAATGCCGTTCCGGTATCCTTCCAGAATATCGTTAAAATCGGTCACGTCCTTTTTTTCCAAATTCGCCAAATTCCGTTCCGCCATAACGGCCGGTTTGCTGGCGCATCCCATTATCAAAAGCCCTGCAATAATAATGCCGCCGATTATGCCCGCTGCTCTTTTCCTGTTTTTCATCTGTAACCTCCAGTTTTGTCAGAAAAACCACTATACCCGGCCTGAATGTTAGTGTCAATGGTTTTTCGGCGGCGGGTAGTGACTTGTTACCGGGGTTGTGGTAAAATACGTTACGACCGTCAGGAGGATGATGCATGCCCAAAAAAAGCTTCAGAATAAAAATCATTATTCCTATAGTTATTGTTTTGGTCGCGCTGGTTGTTACGCTCAATATTTTTCTGTCGCTGCGTTTTTCGGCCATACGGGATACCCTTGCCGACGAAAAACACATCGCGAACATCAACAGCCTGTATCGCTACCTTGCCACCAACGAAGCCGCTTCCAGGGCGGCGGCCGTTTCTATGGCGGTCAATCCCGCAGTTATCAAGGCCATAAAAGAACGCAACACAAATGAACTGCTGCTGCTTTTCAGCCGCGTGCAGGATCTGTATTGGGTAAACTACTATACGATTTGCGACAGCGAAGGAGTTGCGCTGGCAAGGACCCATGACCCCGGCAATTTCGGCGATTCTGTTTTGAATCAGCAGA
>Ga0082212_10010081_pt1 | contig 12129 bp, 1 predicted proteins | sample TergutNt197P3_FD_71548 | JGI IMG/M metagenome (GOLD analysis project Ga0082212, IMG submission 71548) | Neocapritermes taracua P3 segment gut microbial communities from Petit-Saut dam, French Guiana - Nt197 P3 | ecosystem: Host-associated > Arthropoda: Insects > Digestive system > Gut ... | reverse complement strand
CTCATCGTCCTCCTCCTTGCGCTTGAAGAAGAAGGTGACAATAAGCGCTATCATGATAAGCCCTGTCAGGATCGTCAGGATCAGGTTCAAAAGCGCCCACATCCCGAAGTCGGATTTTGGCTCTGGCTCGTCCTCGATCTTCTCCTCCGGGGGCTCCGGCGCAGGCTCAAGCGGCGTGTCTTCCGGTTCGATCACGACCGGCGGTGCGGCAGGCGGCGCAGCCGGCGGCGGCGCATCCGGCACAACCACAGGCGGCGGCGGTGGCGGTGGCGGTGGTGGCGGCGGCGGCGGTGGCGGCGGTGTGGTTGTCGTGGTCGTTACGACCGGGGTCCACTGGGCCACCAGCGTCGCATTGCCCCTAGGCATCACAAAGGTGTTGCCCCCGTAATAGATCCTCCCGTTATAAAGCCAGCCGCTGAATGTATAGCCCGCCCTCGTCGGCAAATCATATTTTACCGTCACCGTCTGCCCGGCCCGGTACCAGGCAGCGTCGGTCGGAACTGTCCCTCCCGTATTGCCGTTCCCGAGGTAGAAGACGTTGTACATCTGCTCCCAGTTGGCCGTCAGCCGGACCGCACCGGTCGTCCCGGCCTGGATCCTGTAGTTCGTCGACGGGCTTGAGCTTGAAGGATTGTTCGAAGTCCAGCCAAGGAACACGTACCCCGTCCTCGTCGGATTTGCGATCGATATCGGGAACCTGCTCTCCACCGTATAGCTCGTCGGATTGCCCGGGGCATTCGTCCCCCCGTTCAGAACGTATGTGATCGGGTAGACAACAGGGGTATACCGCGCCGTGACCGTAAGATCGCTGGTAATGTAATTGAAGCTCGTGTCCCAGCCGGTGAATGTGTAGTTCGGCCTCGTCGGGTTTTCCGGCGCCGTCGCAGCAGTGCCATAAGGGATATCCGGCTGCACTTCCAGCACACTGCCGTCCCAGTCGACGAATGTGACCGTGTATTTTTCGATGTGGAAAATCCAATACCCCTGGAACGCCACATTGTCGGCAGGCATATCGAACTTGCCGCCGGATATCGCCACGGTGGTGGTCGGCGCCCAGCCGCTGAATTCCCAGGTCCCAGGCTCACCGTCCGCGTTGGTCGTCTCGGCCGTGGTCAGACCGCCGGCCACCGTCACCTCATCGCCCTCCTGGTAGTACTTCGGCGTCTCGGGCAGGTCGCTGTACGTCGCGGGCTCTTCCGGCCCTGTCACCTGGTATGTCACGGCATAGTACGGGTCAGCCACGAATGTCCAGTACCCCTGGAACGCCACGTTGTCAGCAGGCATGTCGAATTTGCCGCCGGTAATGCTCACAGTGGTGGTCGGGACCCAGCCGCTGAAATCCCATGTGCCTTTCACGCCGTCTGCGTTGACCCTCACTGTCGTGGTCAAGGGGCCAGCCACCGTCACCTCGTCGCCCGCCTGGTAGTATTGTGGTGTAACAGGCATAATGCCCGATGTGGTCGGGGCGATTTCGCCTGTCACCTGATATGTTACGGCATAATACGGGTCGGCCACGAAGGTCCAGTAGCCCTGGAACGCCACATGGTCGGCAGGCATATCGAATTTCCCATTTGTAATTGACACGTTGGTGGTCGCTGTCCATCCGCTGAACGTCCAAGTGCCTTTCACGCCGTCCGCGTTAGTTGTCTCTGCCGTGGTCAGGCCATCAGCCACCGTCACTTCGTCGCCTTCCTGGTAGTACTGCGGCGAATCAGGCAGGTCGCTATACGTCGCAGGCTCTTCATCGCTTGTCACCTGATAGGTCACGGCATAGAACGGGTCAGCCACGAAGGTCCAGTAACCCTGGAACGGTACATGGTCGCCGGGCATATCGAACTTTTTATCTGTAATCGTCACGTTTGCGGACGTCGTCCATCCGTTGAATGTCCAAGTGCCTTTCACGCCGTCCGCGTTGGTCGTCTCTGCCGTGGTCAGGCCATCAGCCACCGTCACTTCGTCTCCTTCCTGATAATACTGCGGCGAATCAGGCAGGTCGCTATATGTCGCAGGCTCTTCATCGCTTGTCACCTGATATGTCACAGCATAGTACGGGTCAGCCTTAAATGACCAGTATCCCTGGAACGGCACATGGTCACCGGGCATCGTGAACTCATCTTCGTCTGAGATCGTCACGTTTGCGGACGTCGTCCAGCCGTTGAATGTCCAAGTGCCTTTCTCTCCGGCGGCGTTGGTCGTCTCATTCGTCTCCGGGATATCGCCCACCGTTACCGGATCACCCTCCTGGTAGTACTGCGGCGAATCAGGCAGGTCGCTGTACGTCGCAGGCGCTTCATCACCTGTCACCTGATAGGTCACGGCATAGTCCGGGTAGGCCTCGAATGTCCAGTAGCCCTGGAACGGCACGTGGTCGCCGGGCATCGTGAACTCATCGTCTGCGTTGACCGTCACGTTTGCGGACGTCGTCCAACCGTTGAATGTCCAGAGGCCTTTCTTCCCGTCCTTGGTAGTCTCATCCGTCTCCGGGATATCGCCCACCGTTACCGGATCACCCTCCTGGTAGTACTGCGGGGACTCAGGCATGGTGTTTGACAGAGGCGGCTGATCGTCGCCTGTTATTTGATAAGTCACAGCATAGTCAGGGGCTGGCTCGAATGTCCAGTAGCCCTGGAACGGCACATGGTCTGCGGGCATCGTGAACCCGTCGCCGACAATCTCCACATCAGCTGACGTCGACCAGCCGTTGAAGACCCAGAGGCCTTTCTTCCCGTCCTTGGTCGTCTCGCTCGTCGTCGGGACGGGTTCGACCACCACCGGGTCGTCTATATGGTAATACTGGGGCGAATCGGGCAGGTCGCTGTACGTCGCAGGCTCTTCATCGCCTGTCACCTGATAGGTCACGGCATAGTCAAGTGCTGTCCAATTCGCCGTGACCACCACATCGTTTGCAGGCATCGTGAACGTCGTCGTGGCAGCGCCCGAATCAGCAAGCGTCACGCCGCCGGAGTTGACCGTCCAGCCGGCAAAGGTATACCCTGTGCGGCTGCCAGCATTTACCGTCACCGTATCACCTATGTGGTAATTGCTGCCTGCTCCGGAAGGATCTGCATAGCTCCCGTTTACTGTCACCGTATAGCCGATGAGTTCGTACTGCGCTTCATAGGTGACATTATCTGTTACAGTTGGGGCCCATGTCGGCGACCAGCCTGTAAAAACATAGCCTGGGTTCGGGGTAGGAATAGGTGCGGCAGGCGTAGGGTCATCTTTTCTTAAATTCATCCAGACAGTCCTGGTACCCGCTTCGTATGTGCCGTGGTCGCCCGCAATATATCGGACTGTATACCTTTCGGCAACTACCTTATACCCGTCAATCAGCCCATTCCCTTGAATATCAATAGTTATATAGACGCCAGCCTCTTCAATAATTATCGTCTGCGTGAAATTGCCTTGGCCGTCTGATGTGAACGTTATCGGGCCATAGTGCTCATCGCCTATATCGACAGTGACATCAAAATACTTTGATTTTCCTGTCTCGCCGGAATAGATGTATATATGCAGATCCCCATAATAATACTCAAAAGAGCCTTCGTTCCCGCTGTTGTCGTCGTCGATTATCTCGAACCATGGCGTTACCGTCCATTGGGCCGTATATGTGACATCATCCAGCACATTTGCAGGCAGGCTCCCGGTATATGTGGTCGACCCATCACTCCAGCCCGCAAATGAATAGCTGGGGTTCTTTACATCATCTGTATCCCCGCCGAAAGCCGGCGTCGGGTCGCCGTACATGCAATCGTGCGTCTCGGCCGCCCAGTGGCCGCCATGGCCCGGGTCGTAGGTGACAACACATGGGTCGCCTGGATCCGCGAACAGTTCCAGGTCGCCCCCTTCGCTATCGCCAGCCCCCTCAGCCTCCAGGCCGGAAAGCGGCGTTTCTGTTGGTGTAATTGTCTCAGTCCCCGCACCCGCCAGGTAATACAGGCTGAGCGTTGTCGACCCATCCTCTGCGACCACGGCGCTGCTTCCTTCATCGGCCAAATAGCCATAGCCCGGGATCTCGATTTTGTAATCGTCCGCAAAGACCGTCGTGCCGACCTCAGCCATTTCATAGACGGTATCGTACAGCTCCGGCTCGGCAGCGTCGTCCTCCTCAACGAGGAAGTGGTTGATCGTCACATTGGCAAGCACCAGGTCTTCCGGCATGCCGGGTTCCGGGTCCTGCGCCGAATCGACCGGGTCCGCTGGATCTGCCGGATCCGCAGGCGGATCTGTAGAGCCAGGCGGGTCTTCCGGACCTGCCGGGCTCACTGGCGGGTCAGCCGGGCCCGCCGGATCCGCAGGCGTCCCAGGTGGCTCAGTGCCGCCCCCCATATCGCCATTACCGGCCCCTTCGTCCGTCCCTTCAGCGACAACCGATTCATTTGGATCTTGATCTTCATCGCCAGCAAACACGTACTGGCTGGGGACCACGATATACATCGCAACAAGCATGACTGCAAGCACTGCTACAAGCAGCCGCTTCAAAAACCAGCCTTTCCCCACGCTCTTCAATTGTTCAAGCATTTGTCTCCCTACCCTTTCTTTCAGTTACCCCGCCGCAACAGATTCAGCCAAATGCCAAAAAGCCGCTGCAGCCAATTCCAATTCACCTTCTAAGACAAATACAGTTCTTTCAGAAAACCACCCCCGAAAGATGTATACATTCTTAATTATACACCTCTTTTGTATATTTTGAACAAAAAACCTGATTTTTACATTTTCACGGCTTTTCAAAAACAAAACAGCCACAAACCCCATGAAAAGGACGGCCCCGCAAGGCCGCCCTTCTATAGTCTTACTACTTCCTCCTCAGCTAGCTCATCGCCAGGCTCTCAACCTCAGCTAGCTCATCGCCAAGCTCTCGTCGTCCGCCTCAGCTAGCTCGCAGCCACAGCCTCGTCTTCCTCTTCCTCGTCCTCATACTTCTTCCTGCTGAAGATCGCGAGGATGACCGTCGCCGCCACGATGATCACGTGCCAGATCGTCCACTGGTCAAGCCACCCCATGGGCAGGCTCATATCCTCTGTCAGAACGAACAGTATGATCGCGATGATGGTCGCCGCGACTGTTATCAGGCGCAGCCCGAGGTGCCTCTTGACCTTCTTCTCTTCGTCTTCGTCTTCGCCTTCTGCCGTCTCCAGTCCTTCCTCTTCATCTTCCTTCTTGCGCTTGAAGAAGTAGGTGATGATAAGCGCTATCATAATAAGCCCTGTCACGATCGTCAGGATCAGGTTCAAAAGCGCCCATGCCCCGAAGTCGGACTTCGGCTGCGGCTCGTCCTCGATGACCTTCTCCTCCGGCGGTTCCGGCACGGCATCCAGCGGCGGCTCAACCGGCTCGATCACGGCCGGCTCCTCCTCATCCGGAGGATCCTCAGCCAGAGGCGGTTCATCCGGCTCCGCGGCAGGCGGCACAGCCGGCGCAGGCGGCACGACCACGGCCGGCGGTTGCACCGGTGGCGGCGTCGGCGGCTCCGGCGGCCCCGGCGGCGTCGTAGTTCCGCCACCGACAGGCGTCCACTGGGCCACCAGCGTCACATTGCCTCCCGGCATGACGAAGGTGTTGCCCCCGGCATAGATGGTCCCGTTATAAAGCCAGCCGCTGAATGTATAGCCTGCCCTCGTCGGGACCCCATATTTCACTGTCACCGTCTGCCCGGCCCGGTACCAGGCGCCGTCAGTGGGGACTGTCCCCCCGCTATTGCCGTTCCCGTTATAGAAAACGTTATACAGCTTCTCCCAGTTGGCCGTGACGGTCACGTTCCCCGCAGGCATCGTGAACGTCGTCGTGGCGTTGCCCGGGTTTGTCAGCGTCGCCCCACCGCTGTTGACAGTCCAGCCGGTGAAGACATACCCTGCGCGGCTCCCCGCCCGGATCGTGACGTTATTGCCTACATTGTAGGTCCCGGCGCCGGTATTGCCCGCATAGCTGTTGTTGACCGTTACCGTATAAGGTATCGCCGTCCAGTGCGCCGTCAGCGTGATGTTCCCGGTCGTGCCGGCAGGCACTGAATACCCTGCCGCAGGGGTGGAGTTTACGGGGTTGTTAGATGTCCAGCCCGCGAACGTGTAGCCGAGCCTCGACGGGTCCCCGATGGCGATCGGCGTGTCATCGACAATGTATGTTGCCGGATTGCCTGCGTCGTTCGTCCCGCCGCCCAGCACATAAGTGATGCTGTACTCTATCACTTCCCAGTGCGCAGTGAGTGTAATGTTACCGGTCGTGCCCTCCGGCACCTCATAGCCCGTCTTCGGGCCGGCGCCCCCCGGGTTGTTCGATGTCCAGCCCAGGAACGTGTAGCCGGGCCTTGTCGCGTCGGCGATGGCAAGCGCAGTGTCTTCAATCGTGTAATTATCCGGGTTGCCCGCGCCATTGGCCGCCGGGCTCGTCGGCGCGTCGTTCAGGACATACTCGATCGTATAGCTGATCGCCGTGAAGTGCGCCGTATATGTCACTCCCTGATAGATGCCCCCGTTCTTCTGCGGGGTCACCGTCGCGCCCGTGAGCACCGTCACGTCGGGCGCCAGCGAGCTCGTCCAGCCCGTGAACTCGTAGCCGGGATCAGCCGTCGCGGTAGAGCCAAGCGCCGTTCCCGTAGCAGGAGACACGGATTCGTTCGCCCGTGACACAGTCCCGTTGCCGTCAGTTGTGTAATTAATAGTCACGTCGGGGTTTTGCGTGAAGACCGCCGTGTATGTCACCGTCTGGTATATGCCGCCATTCTTCGCCGGCGATACCATCGCGCCCGTGAGTACCGTCGCGTCGGTTGTCAGCGATGTAGTCCAGTGCGAGAACGTGTAGCCGGGGTTGGCCGTCGCTGTGGAGCCTGCTGCCGTCCCCGTCGCAGGCGCGACAGTCTCGCCCCCGGACGACACTGTCCCGTTTCCATCCGTTGTGTAAGTGATTGTCACGTTGGCATTCTCCGTGAAGTTCGCGTAGTAAGTCGCCTCCTCGTAGATGCCTTCGCTGTTCGTTGACGGGATGAACGCTGCGGCCGTGCCTACCTCGTCGCCGGCCTCGTTGGTCCAGTTGGCAAAGGTGTAGCCGGGCGCCGCTGTGGCAGTCGAGCCTGTTGCCGTGCCGGTCGCAGGCGCGACGGATTCGCTGCCAGGCGAAACCGAGCCGCCCGTGCGCGCCTCGTAGCTGATGGTCACGTTGGAATCCTCTGTAAAGACCGCCGTGTATGTCACTGCCACGTAGACCCCGCCGTTCTTCTCCGGCAATACCGTCGCGCCCGTGAGCACCGTCGCGTCGGGATCCAGCGAGCTCGTCCAGCCCGTGAACGTGTATCCGGGATCCGCCGTCGCTGTCGAGCCATCTGCCGTACCCGTAGCCGGCGGAACGGTCTCGCTTGGGGAGCTGACAGACCCGCCCGCCGTCGCTGCATAGTTGATCGTCACGTCGGCATTCTCCGTGAAGTTCGCGTAATAAGTCGCCTCCTCGTAGATGCCTTCACTGTTCGTTGACGGCGTGAACGCTGCGGCCGAGCCGACCACGTTGCCGGCCTCGTCGGTCCAATTGGCAAAGGTGTAGCCGGGCGAGGCCGTTGCGGTCGAACCCTGGGCCGTGCCGGTCGCAGGCGGGATAGTCTCGCTGCCCAGCGAAACCGAGCCGCCCGTGCGCGCCACGTAGCTGATGGTCACATCAGGATCCTCTGTAAAGACCGCCGTGTAGGTCACTTCCACGTAGACCCCGCCGTTCTTCAGAGGCAATACCGTCTCGTCATCAAGATCCGTCGCGTCGGGATCCAGCGAGCTCGTCCAGTGCGAGAACGTAAATCCTGCATTGGCCGTCGCTTTCGAGCCTGCTGCCGTGCCCGTAGCCGGCGCGACAGTCTCGCTGGCAAGCGACACAGACCCGTTGCCATCCGTTGTATAAGTGATCAGCACGCCCGCTTTCTCCGTGAAGACCGCTGTGTAAGTCACCTCCTCATAGACCCCGCCGTTCTTGAGCGGGGAAACCGTCTCGCCCGTAAGTACCGTCACATCTGGTGTCAGGGAGGTCGTCCAGTGCGAGAACTCATAGCCGGGCGAGGCCGTTGCAGTCGAACCCTGGGCCATGCCCGTCGCCGGAGATACGGACTCGCTCCCAAGCGTCACAGTCCCGTTACCGGCGGTCGCATACGTGATCGTCACGTCAGGTTTCTGCGTGAAGTTCGCCGTGTAGGTCACGGTCTGGTACACCCCGCCGTTCTTCAGAGGCAATATCGCCGCATTACCAAGAGCCGTCGCATCGCCTGCTATAGTGCTCGTCCAGCCCGTGAACTCGTAGCCGGGATCCGCCGTCGCCAAAGAGCCAGCTGCCGTACCCGACGCCGGGGCAACATTCTCGCTGCCCGGGCTGACAGACCCGCCAGTCGTCGCCGCATAGTTGATCGTTACGTCAGGCTCCTCATCCCACAGCGCTGTATATACCACGGTGCCATGTACCGATGCTGGTATGGACGCTGCATCCGGGTAAGTGTTCGTCCCGTCGCTCCAGCCGGCAAACGTATAGCCGATCTCGCCGGTTGGCGTCGGCGCGGCCGGCGTGGGGTCGTTGTATATAAGGTTGTTTGTGACCTGGGGCGCGAATGTGCCGTGGGTCCCCGGCGCGTAAGTCACAGAATACATATGCGCCGTCCACTGCGCCACATAGACGACCCCGCCCGTCACGGTATCAGACCAGGCCGGGCTCCATCCCGCAAACGACCACCCGGGCGACGTTGACGCCTCATACCCAGGTTCAGGGCCAGGCGTCGGGTCGCCGAGCTTCAGCCCGGTATAGCCATAAGGCTCCCAGTCGCCCCATGTGCCGGGATCATACCTCACGGGGTAGGACTCAATACTGCTCTCCGGGAGTATCCCTGTAATCTCATTGCCATGGATCTCAAACAGCACTTTGATGACATAGCCGGCGCCTTCGATTATTATCGCTGATTCAGTTGAGCCGCTCGGGCCGTTAAGCCCGGTTTTGTAATCGATTATATGCCCGTCCGGCCCGTCTTTTACGATAATGAAGAATTGCCCTTGGCCGTTGCCGTTAGCCGTCCTCCCGATTATTATCTGGAAGCCGGTATTCTCATCAACCATGACAGCACTGCCACAATCGTTCTGCACCCACTGGGCTGTCAGCGTGAGGTTCCCCGTCGTCCCCCCGGGGACATACACGCCGTTGGTCCATCCAATGAACTGGTAGCCTGCCCGGGTCGGCGAATAGAACCATATCGGCGTATCCTCGATTGTGTAAGTGGACGGGTTGCGCAGGTCGTTTGTCCCGCCGCCAAGCGAATAGGTAATGTTATAGACTGTCGGCTTGTACAAGGCCGTCACGACCAGATCCTCACGGACCACGCTGAAGTCAGTGTCCCACCCGTCAGGGTCATACCCGGCCCTTATCTCATGAGCCGGCGCGGCCGCGGAATCGCCGTCATCAACCAATTGCTCTGATATCAGCTCCCCGTACCAGTTAAGGAATGTCACTGTCCAGGGAGGCCCGTCAGCCTCAAACAGCACTATCTCAATGCTTTCGGCGCTATAGAGCAGATCGATCTCAGCCCCTTCCGCCGGGACTTCGTCGATCATGTCGGGGACCGCCTTGATAAAGCTATATCCGGCGAGATCCTCGATGTAGCCCTCGTCCTCGACAATTACCAAAGAGCCGGCTTCTGCCGGAAACGTCTTGGGAGGCATGATATCCTCAATGACCTCCAAAGTCTCTTCGTCAACCAACAAGTAGTTTACGGTGATATCTACAAGATCTTCATCACCCAGGGCTTCCAGCCCTTCTTCCCCGGGGCCAAGCGGCTCTTCCGGGCCGCCCCCGTCGCCATCCCCCAGCTCCGAACCGGCAGCGGCTATCCCAGAGGCGCTGCCCTGCCCCCCCGGCGATAACGGCGCCCCGGCGACCGGCGCCTTCACAGGATCATCGACCGGATCATCGACCGGGGCTGCGACGACCGGCGTCACAGCTTCCGCGGCGTCATCATCCACATCATCGTCGTCTGCTTCGTCAACGACTACCGGAGCGGTTTCATCCGGATCCATCTCATCGCCAGCAAACACCTGCTGGCCGGGGGCAACGATATACATCGCAACGAGTATTACTGCAAGTACTACTACAAGCAGCCGGTTGAAAGCCCGGCTTCTCCCCCCACTCTTCAATTGTTCTAACATTTCTCTCCCTACCCTTTCTCTTAATGACCTGCTTGCAACGAAGTCAGCAAGGACGCTGAAGGAACCGCCGCAAAATATTTAATACACCTTAATGGAAAATACAAACCTTTCAGGGAACCACCCTGAAAGTTGTATATGTTGATTCAATTATACACCTTTTTTGTAAATATCAAGCGAAAAATTTAAAAAACTTTTTAAAATTCTAAACTTTTCTAGTTTAAGGCCAAAAGGGGACGGCTCATTTGGCCCGCTAAAAAGGGCGACCCCGCGGGACCGCCCTCCAAAAGCTTTAACTTTTTCGAAATCAGCTCATCGCCAATGTCTCGTCTTCCTCCTCCTCGTCCTCATACTTCTTCCTGCTGAATATCGCGAGTATGATTGTCGCCGCCACGATGATCACATGCCAGATAGTCCACTGGTCAAGCCATCCCATGGGCAGGCTCATATCCTCAGTCAGTATGAACAATATGATCGCGATGATGGTCGCAGCCACTGTTATCAGCCGCAGCCCGAGGTGCCGCTTGACTTTCTTGCCTTCCTCTTCTTCCCTGTCCTCATCCTCATCCTCGTCATCCTTCTTGCGCTTGAAGAAGAAGGTGATGATAAGCGCTATCATGATAAGCCCCGTCAGGATCGTCAGTATCAGGTTCAAAAGCGCCCACTTCCCGAAGTCGGATTCCGGCACCGGTTCGTCCTCTACGAGTTTCTCCTCCGGGGGTTCCGGAGCAGGCTCAAGCGGCGGTTCTTCCGGCTCTATCACGACCGGCGGATCCGCAGCCGGCGGCGGGGCATCCGGCGGCGCCGCAGGCGGTACTGCCGGCACAACCGGCGGTGGCGGCGGAGGTGGTGGCGGCACTGTCGTTGTCGTGGTCGTTGCGATTGGGGTCCACTGTGCCACAAGTGTCACGTTCCTCGCCGGCATTACGAAGGTGTTGCCTCCGAAATAGATTGTCCCATTATACAGCCAGCCGCTGAAGGTATAGCCTGCCCGCGTCGGCAAATCATATTTTACCGTCACCGTCTGCCCTGCGCGGTACCATGTTGCGTCAGCCGGGACTGTGCCGCCGGTATTGCCGTTCCCCAGGTAGAAAACGTTGTAGAGCTGCTCCCAGTTGGCCGTAACAGTCACATTGCCTGCAGGCATTGTGAATGTCGTCGTGGAGTTATTCCTGTTTGCCAACGTCACGCCGCCTCTATTGACCGTCCAGCCTGTGAATACATACCCGGTACGGGTCCCTGCCCTGATTGTGACTGTGTTGCCTATATGGTACTTGGTGCCAGCGCCGCTGTTTGTTGCATAGCTGTTATTGACGGTGACTGTGTAATCAATCGCTACATAGTAGACGCTGATCACATTGTCCTCAACTATAGAGCTGATCTCGAGCGGGAAGTTGTCGTCGCTGCTCCACGCATAGCCAGCGATCGGCTTGGGGTCGTAGGCGTCAATCACGGACTCGAACTCCGCATTGCCGTTGACCGTCATAGCGTCGTCCCTCACCCCATCGTAGTAGTACTCGACCTTGTAGTCGAAAAAGTCCTTGAAATAGTAGACGCGGATGACGTTGTCCGAGACGACATGGCTGATCTTGAGCGGGAAGTTTTCGTCGTGGCTCCACGCGTAGCCAACGACCGGCTTGTCTTCGTAGAAGTCTATCACGGACTCGAACACCGCATTGCCGTTGACCGTCTTGGTAACATCAATCACCCCGTTATAGTAGTACTCCACCTTGTAGTCGAACCAGTCCTTGACGTAGTAGACACTGATAACGTTGTCGCCAGCTATATGGCTGATCTCGAGCGGGAAGTTGTCGTCGCTGCTCCACACGTAGCCGTCGATCGGCTTGTCGTCGTAAAAGTCTATCACGGACTCGAACACCGCATTGCCCGTGAACGTCTTGGTGTCATCCTTCACATCGTCGTAGTAGTATTCGACTGTATATTCGAACCAGTCCTTGACGTAATAGACGCTGATCACGTT
>Ga0082212_10010080_pt1 | contig 12131 bp, 10 predicted proteins | sample TergutNt197P3_FD_71548 | JGI IMG/M metagenome (GOLD analysis project Ga0082212, IMG submission 71548) | Neocapritermes taracua P3 segment gut microbial communities from Petit-Saut dam, French Guiana - Nt197 P3 | ecosystem: Host-associated > Arthropoda: Insects > Digestive system > Gut ... | reverse complement strand
CTTGCATAAGTAGAGCAGTCGTGTACTATATTAGATATTTCCGTTTTTTGCCATTGTCGGCTCTTGCACTTTTAAAATATGCACCCATTAATTCCTTGCCCCTTGACAAACCAAAAACCAGATGCTATAGTGTTCTCAGCATGATAATATCAAGTTGATATTATCAAAAAACCGGTTCTTTGAGGGGGACACCATGTCAAATCCATTACACGATCAAAACGGTCTGACCGAAAAAGAATTCCTGCAACGCTACAACCCGGAAACATTTGACCGCCTTGCCGTATCCGTCGATACTGTGGTATTCAGCATTGATAGCCGGATCCAGACCCAGAACTACCGGAAACTCGACGAACAGAAACTCACCGTCCTTTTGGTTAAACGAAACGAGCACCCCTATCTGGGCCGGTGGTCCTTGCCCGGAGGGTTTGTGGGCAGCCAGGAAACTCTGGATCAGGCCGCCCAACGGGTCCTTCACGACAAAACCGGTCTGGATAACGTCTACATCGAACAGTTGTACACCTTCGGCCACCCCGGAAGAGATCCCCGCATGCGCATCATCAGCGTCGCCTATCTGGCTCTGATCGACCGCAGTCAATACCGGCTGATGAACGTTGACACACAAAAAATCACCGACCTGTCCTGGTGCGAAATTGATTTTCCGAAGAACGACCCCCTCCGCTTACGAATCGGCGATGAAGAACTCCCTTCTCAAATAGCCTTCGATCACGCAACCCTTATCCGGGAAGGACTCCTCCGACTACGCAATAAGATAGACTACACCGACATCGTATTCAACCTTATGCCCGAACAATTCACCATCACCCATCTGCAGCAGATTTTCGAAATTATCGGTGGCGAAAAGCTCCTTGCTCCGGTATTCAGGCGCAAAATAGCCTGCAAAATCACCCCCACCGGCGAATACACCCAAGAAAGAGGCCATCGGCCTTCGCAACTCTATGTTTACCGCAGACCCTGACACAACCCGCCCCACCACCGTCAGCCCGGCCGCCGCCATGGCTAACGCGGGCTCTGCCCCCAAGAGAAACAATGACGAACCATAATCAGAACCGCTTAAACAAAGGAGCACACTATGACAGACAAAATCAAACTCATCCAAGGCGACATCACCAAAATCACAACTGACTGTATCGTCAACGCGGCCAACTCCTCACTTCTGGGCGGAGGCGGCGTTGACGGAGCGATTCATCGTGCGGCAGGTCCTGAACTCGTCCAAGAATGCCGGCTGTTGGGTGGTTGCCAAACAGGTCAAGCCAAGATCACCAAAGGCTACCGGCTGCCTGCCAAATATGTCATCCATACAGTTGGCCCGGTCTATCGAGGCGGACAGCATGGGGAAGCAGCGCTTTTAGCCGACTGCTACCGCAACAGTCTCAAACTGGCGACAGAAAGAAACCTTCGTACCATAGCCTTCCCCTGTATCAGCACCGGAATCTATGGATACCCTTTTGAACAGGCAACCACGATAGCTCTGAAAACCATCGCCGCCTACCTTAACCAAAACGACGATCTCGATGAAGTCATTCTGGTTTGCCACACCCGGCCCGACTACGAATGTTGCGTTCAAATAAGCACCCAAACTCAATAATAAAAGAAGAAAAGAGGTTTCACCATGAAAAGAGCCTTCATCATCATCGACATGCAAAACGATTTTATCGACGGCCCATTGGGTTCACCACAAGCGCAAGTCATCGTCCCCCGAATCATCAACAAAATTCGAGACCATCAACAAAACGGCACCACAATCATCTTTACCCGAGACACCCACAACCAAGGCTACTTGCAAACACAGGAAGGCCGCAATCTTCCCGTCCCCCACTGCCTCGAAAACACACCTGGCTGGCAGATATCCAATCCCATAGCCGAAGCCGCCGACCTCACCTCCTGCCTCATCTTCAATAAAGGGTGCTTTGGCAGCATCGAACTGGCCCAACACCTCAGGCAGGAAGGTTACGACCACATCGAACTCGCCGGGTTGGTCTCCTCCATCTGCGTTATCTCCAACGCCATGCTCATCAAAGCCCATCTACCGGAAGCTGTCATCTCTCTGGACGCAACCTGCACCGCCGGTGTTACCGAAGAAGACTACCAAGCAAGTCTCTGCGTTATGAAAATGTGTCACATCCAGATCAACCATAAGGGGCTCATATGATTAGAATCAACAACACCTCTCAACCCATAGAACACTTTCCCGCCGGCGAACAGCGGTTGACCCTGACGGTCCAACCCGGCACAGCCCACACAGTGGAATGGTTATATGAACGTGAAGACGAACTCGTTACGCTGCTCTACCTGTGCCACCACATCAAAACAAAAGGCGGCATTCTCTCCATCCTGAACATCCCCTACCTTCCCAACGCCCGCATGGACAGAACCCAAACCACCGACGACGTGTTCACCCTCAAACACTTTTGCCAACTGATCAACACCCTCGGATTTGCTACAATCTATGTCAACAACCCCCATTCCGACGTCGCCTTGGCCCTCCTCAACAACGCAGAAGACGCCTATCTCACAAACGGCCAACGCCTTCACAACAACGCTATCATCTGCCACCTCATAACTCGGCTCAACCTCAATCCGGCACAAGATATCCTCTTCTACCCCGACCAAGGATGCGCCAAAAAATACGAAGGCGTCATTCCCTTCCCCTATCTGATCGGCCACAAACACAGAAACCGGCAAACCGGCAAAATAGAAAGCTATGATACACTGGGCCCCCTTCCCCAGCCCCCCTTCAACGCCCTGATCGTTGACGACATCTGCAGTTACGGCACAACCTTTTTCCACGCCGCCACCAAACTCAAAACCCTCGGTGCCGACAGAATCTGGCTTTACGTCACCCACTGCGAGAACACAATCCTGAAAGGTAAACTCATCAGCAGCGGATTGACAGAGAAAATCTTTACCACCAGAAGCATTTTCACCGCGCCATGCCCCCAATCCATTGAGATCTTGGAAAACATCAGCATGAAGGAGCAAACACCATGAGCACACACCTTAACCCCCTTAACCCCCTTAACCCCCTTCTCCTCCTCGACTACTACAAAACCACCCACCATGAACAATACCCCACTGATCTTACACGAATCGTCTCCTACTTCACCCCCCGAGCCACCCGTCTCGCCGGTCAAAACCATCTCATCATGTTCGGCCTCCAAGGCTACCTCAAAACCTACCTCATCCGCGCCTTCCAAGACAACTTCTTCAGCCGCCCCAGAAATGAGATCCTCACCCAATATCAACGGATCCTCGACAACACCCTTGGCCCCGGCATCGTCAACTATGACAAAATAGCCGCCCTTCACGACCTGGGCTACCTCCCCATACAGATCAAAGCCCTGGATGAAGGAACCCGCGTCCCCATCAAAGTCCCTATGCTTGAAATCACCAACACCCACCGAGACTTCGCCTGGCTGGTCAACACCCTGGAAACCTCCCTCAGCTGCACCCTATGGCACACCATGATCTCCGCCAACGTAGGATATATGTACCGACAGCTCGTCAACAAATACTACGCCATCAGCGTTGACGACACCATCCCACGGAACCGGGCCTTGGGGGACTTCAGCATGCGCGGCCAGGAAAGCTGCGAAAGCGCTGTCAAATCCAGCGCCGCCTTCTGCCTATCCTTTCTCAACACTGCCACGGTCCCAGCCATCCTCTACCTGGAAGACAACTACAACTGTGACAGCAGCCAAGAACCCGTCGCTTACGGCGCCATCTCCACCGAACACTCCGTTATGACCAGCAACTACGCCTGCGACGGCGACGAACTCACTCACATCAAACGACTCCTCACCCGGATCTACCCCAAAAACAGTTTCAGCATGGTCTCCGACAGCTACGACTACTGGCACCTGGTTGACACACTGCTACCCCAATGCAAACAAGAAATCCTGGCTCACGAAGGGTTCATTGGCATCCGAGGCGACAGCGGTAATCCTATCGACATCACCACGCGAACCGTCGCCAAACTCTGGGACCACTTCGGCGGCACAATCAACAGCAAAGGATACAGAGTTCTGGATCCCCATGTCAAAGCCATCTACGGCGACAGCATCACCCCCCAGCGAGCCGAAAAAATCTACGCTTGGCTCTGCGACAACAAATTCGCCTGCAACAACGTCCTCCTAGGCGTTGGCAGCTTTTCCATGCAATGCCTCGAAGAAGCCGCCAAAGAATCCCCAGACCTCCCCCATCCCACGCAGCTGGCCCTGAACCCGGAGATCAGCAAAACACAGGCTGACAACGCTTCCCCAAATGACGCCGCATCACCGACGCTAACACTCCACCCCTTCACCCGGGACACCTACGGCATAGCTATCAAAGCCACCTACGGCGAAATAAACGATCAACCCCTCATGATCTACAAAGATCCCAAAACAGACAGCGGCTTAAAAAAATCTCAGAAAGGATGCTGTGTCGTCTGTTATGACCCGGACGGAACCGTTAGCCCGGATAACCCGAATACCCCGGATAACCCGGATAGCTCGGATAACTCGGATAACACAGATTGCTTAGACAGCAAGCCGACCCGCCGGGATGCAAAGCTGACCTACTTAGATAATATGACTTTCGCGCAAGCAGAAAGCCACCCAAACAATCTCTTGAAAACCGTTTTCAGAGACGGAAAAATGACACGCGAGCAAAATCTCCACGACATCAGAACGCGTTTGCATGAAGGAACATTTTTCTGATTTCGGGTTGCCCTCCCATTTTCACATTTTTTACAATCTGTTAATCTCCCATTAGCCCCGCATCATATCCCATCAATATTTTAATTAATTTGAAATAATCCGCTTAAACCACCCCGGAGAATTTTGTATTCGACACTTAACCCGGAGAATTTCCCAAGTACGATATCGTTAGGCAGTTATCGGTTTTCTTCTTATATGCCGCAACCCCAACCGAAAATCACCCCGAGGGAATATGATTCCTCGTCGACAAAAAGCTACATCTAAAGATATCTCTCAAACAATAGTTTATTCCATTAACCCTCAACCTTTTGTACTTGGAGGAACCTCTCATAATTTCAATTATCTGCGTCGTCCTATTCACGCAATTTCTTCCATTAATTCTCATATCTCTCACCCAAACCCCTGGAAATATCGGCAACTCGTCCAGGGAAGTCTCTACCCCGGATCCATAATACATACTTTCTCTTCTGTTCGTGACCGTGGTGCAATCAGAAATCTATATGCTCATTCCAGAGAATGTTTTACCATGTTAATATTTATATAAAAATTAAAAATGAAATATAAGAAATACCCGGAAATCCTGTTTACAGATGCCAAAGAATACTGTTTAATTGTACATAGGAATCACTGTGATTAAGCTATCCGGTATTATACATTTATTAAGGTTTTGACCGTATATGGTTTCGTTGGTAACGCACGTAGAAGGAGGGGATAAACTCTAGGGCTCTTGAGCTGATTGGTATTAACCAAAAAAGTCACAACCGGACTGATACTGTAATACGAGAGGCGCCTCATCTCCAGAGAGATAAAAAGAGGCAAAAATTCATTTATGGAGGTTCCGGCAGATATGCGAAAAAGACTATTAGGAATTGCTCTTGTTGCTGTCATGGTGTTGTCATTCACCCCGCTGGCGGCGTTAGCAGCGAATCCAGGAGAAGGAAATATTCCTATCCCACCCTGTTATGAGTATGACAGTTACGGGGAAGCGACAAGTAATCCGAGCTCCCTCGAAGAGGGCCAGATCTGGGTGAATAAGAACGTTAGTGATGTTATTGACGACATTTCCGAAGCCGGCGATAGACTCGGAACGTTTGAGGTCACGTTATATGCGTGGGGCGCGACATTCATTGATGTTGACGGTGTTGAACAAAAACCACTCTATGATGATGCGGTTGACAAGTATATTACGATCACAGACACTATTGGGGATCAGTTTGAGTACAATAACGACGCTGTTTATAGCGTCGGTAATTTTAGTGTCGTTGGCGGTGTTGCAACTTGGGTCGTTTCCCAAGACGATATCCTCAGCGGCATCGAGTCTTGTACTTTTACCGTCTCATTAAAGAATGGTTGGGAATCCGAAACAGAGTATTATACGAACAATGGTGCTTCAGCTTCTTTCAAGCCGCTAAAGGGAAATCCCTATTACTGGATCACAGAAAAAGTGGAAACAGTCACCTTAGAAATTGATGACGTGAATTGGAATAACGGAAACGGAACATTACATGGTATCAATTCAATCAGGATCACAGACAAAGATCTTGGGTTAGTTATGCATAAATCATCTCCCTCAAGTGATAATTTTTTAGTAACAGGTACCGGAGTCCCCTCTAGAACATTTACTTTTGATTCAACCCGTACAAACCATGATTTTGTCGCTACAGAATTTGATGACAACGGCAAGGCAATAATCCCGTATGATGTTTACAATCTGTCCAGCGCTACCGATGGAACATGGGGCATTTTATGGAATAGAGGCGGCGGTAATAACAAGACCTATTATATTTGGTTCATGGGACTCGAGGAACCTGGCGTTATTACCATTTACGAGGTTAAAACCCCAGGAAACGGCGGTAATCAGGGTATCCCCGGAAGCAGATACACGTACTATCATGAGTATCATCACAGAAGCGGCTTCAATTGGCAGAGCGATGACAGCATTCTTGATGATCTCCCGAACAAAGGCATGATTAGCCTCACCTGCAAATCCTATGATTTCGAATTCATGAAAATCGATGGCAATCAATATGCCGGAGGGACGACTGTTCCCCTACCGGGAGCGGCATTCTCCATCTATAAGCTGGCCGATAATAATCCGGTTCTTATTGATGTGACTACCGCGGGAACACCCTATGCAACTGAAACAAGCGACTCGACCGGGCTTATCAAATTCAGTTTGGAAGACGGTTCCTATATGCTGGTGGAATTAGCGGCACCGACTGACTATATATTGCCCACCGGTCAATGGTTCCTTGATGTAGACAGAACCCGAACAGGACCTGATGAGTTCATCGTTGAAATCTCATATGTTGACGACGCAAATGGCATATGGCCACCGGCTGTTATTGTGGGGGATCCCTATATGTTTCTGAACTTCCGAAACTATGATCTTCCGGCAACAGGCAGCACAGGAACGGCCATCTTCATTGGCTTAGGCAGTTTGCTCATGATTGGCGGCACAGCGGTACTCTCGATATTCCAAAGACGCTACCGTAAAGAAGTTATCAGGGAAGTCGCTTAAGGTTCATATCCGGGAGATAATTCTTCTTTTCACACCGGAAAGTTATCCTGATCAACTCATTCCATTAAGGAGGTGAGGCTACCCACAGATATCATACGTAGCGCGTTCCTTACAAATCCGTGTTCTATTATTAAATTCTTAAAAGGAGAAAAGAAAATGATTTCAAAAAGAACGAAGAAAACTGTCTCAATTCTTTTAGCCCTGGCCCTACTGTTGGGATTCGGCGTCTCAAATGTTTGGGCAGATCCGGATGGTTCATATGATCCTGATCGTTCGGTCAGCTTGACGGTTGTTAAGTATTTGACATCCACCGAGCCAATGGTTCCTGGCGATGGTTATCCCAGAAATGACCTCAGCGGTACATTAGCTGATGGCGTAGAATTCACTCTGTATAAGCTGACGGATGACATCTTAGACGTCGATCTTGCAGACATTCTGGACGACCTTGACAGCTATCTGGATGCTGACTTCGATCCACTCGTCGCATTAACCGGCGATGACGGAACTTTAGGCACAATCGTATGGGATGAACTTGATTGGGGTTACTATCTGCTCATGGAAACAGATTCACCCTTCTTCCCTAAGTATTCCATGGCCGCGCCCAGTATAATCACCTTACCGTATACCAATCAAAGCGGTTCATTCCTCTATGATGTGACCGTGTATCCAAAGAATGTTGGTGGGGACTACACAAAGACCGTTGAAGATGTTGACAATGTGTATAAACCTGGCGACACTGTGAACTGGACCATCGAAACCTTTATCAACTATGAGACTGTCCAGTCATACAAAATTGAAGATCAGCTTGACTCAAGACTTGTTTTTGAAGGTGTTACCATCACCCTTCCGAATGGTGAAGAATTAGTTTTGGATACCGATTTTACGGCCACATGTGACAGCGATAACTTAGTTACGATTACACTTCTTAATCCTGGTTTTGCCAAAATCAAGCTTGCCGAAGCAACCAAACTGACCACTGTAATCGAAACAACCATCAGCGATGACGCTTTTGTCGAAGACGGCGAAGACTTCATCTCCAATGATGCGACCCTATTCAATAATGGCGCAGAGGTTTACATTCCTCCCACCAGCATCACTCTTGCGAGCCTTACCATTTACAAAACCAATAAAAGCGAGGCTCCCCTTTCAGGCGCGAAATTCAATATTGCTGCCACCTATGAGGACGCTCTTGCCGGGGATTTCCTGAGTGCTGAGGATTATGTAACAGTTGACGGCATGATCTATATTGTCGGCATCCCCTATGAAGTATTCGCAATTGATGGTGATGATAACATCACATCCGTCACAGTATGGGTTGTTGAAACACAAGCAGCCGATGGGTATGTCTTGCCACAGCATCCTATCTTTGAAGTGACGCTTACGAAGTCAGCAGCCCCTGTAACCATAGATGATGTCACGTATTATAGCTTCACCGGCAGTGACACTATTGTCAACAACAGACCCTTCGAGCTTCCCAAGACCGGCGGCATCGGCACAATCATCTTCACAGTGGTTGGTCTGATCCTGATCTCCGGCGCGGCTGTTCTCCTTATCAGAACCAGAAAAACAGCCACTAAATAGTCCAATAAAGAGACATCACTGACTCGAACCAGTCTAATGGGGATTAAATACGCTTTAATCCCCATTATCATTTCTGGAGGTCAAACTCTGTGAACGCAAGAAAACGTCTGATCATTAATATTGCCCTCATCTCCGTCATTATCATAGGACTCTGTATATTCCTCTACCCCATAGTCAGCAACATCATATACACCTCTCAAAGTCAGAGCATTATCACCACATACAAATCAAGTGTTGACAACCTGCAGGACACCTTCATCGAAGACGAATGGCAGAAAGCCGTCGACTACAACGACAGCCTTATGGGAAACAAACCGGTCACCGACCCCTTTGTAGAAGGCAGCGGTATGGCTCTCTCAGGCGACTATTTGAGCATATTGAACATTAACGGCATCATGGGATATATTGATATACCCTGTGTCGATATCCATCTTCCCATCTATCACACCACAAACGAAATCGTTCTCAAGAAAGGCGTCGGGCACCTCCAGAGCACACCCCTTCCCATCGGCGGCGAAGGTATCAACCCCATTCTATCGGCGCACACCGGATTGCCCAAAGCCAAGCTCTTCTCAGACCTCATCAATGTCAAGAAGGGCGATTTCTTTTCCATCCGCATCATGGACAGAACCATGTACTACAAAGTGGATGACATCCAAGTGATACTGCCGGACGAAATCAAGTCATTAGTTCCCGAAATCGGGAAAGACTATGTAACCCTGGTGACATGCACCCCCTACGGCATCAACAGCCACCGGCTGGTGGTCAGAGGCGAACGCTGCTACGAGATCGCGGAAACCATGACTTTGGAGAAGCAGAGCCGGACCTTGTGGTGGACCATTCTAATAGGTTCCGGAATCCTCGTTTTAGCCCTGGCGGCACTCATCATCGTTGTGTTAGTCCTCAAGAATAGGCCCCAAAGAATTCCACAGGAGTGAACCCTATGAAGATCAAAATCATCCGTATCACCGCCATCCTCCTCCTGATCGCGGGAGTCGTCGTACTCCTCTATCCCCGTGTCACCAACTTTTACTACAATAAAAATGTTACCCAAACCCTCAGATCCTTTGAAACAGATATCGACATCGACAACGCCGAGCTGGAAAGCCTCTACCAATGGATGGTCGCGGAAAACGAGAAGCTGTTTACCTCCGGCCAGAAAGACTTGTTCGACCCCTTCTCCTATGAACAACCGGGATTCGATCTCACGAAATACGGCCTAACCGACAACATCGTGGGCTACATCACCATCCCCCGAATGGACCTGATCCTCCCCATCTACCTGGGAGCCAGCCATGAGAACATGTTCCTCGGCGCTGTACATTTGACCCAAACCTCCTACCCTGTCGGCGGTTCCAACACAAACTGTGTTATCGCCGCACACAGAGGTTACAGCAAAGCTTTGATGTTCAGACGAATCGAATTGTTGGAGATAGGAGACCCCGTAGAAATCCGGAACTTTCGTGAAACCTTGACATATAAGGTTGTCAAAACAGACATCATCGACCCCAGCGACATCCCCGCGATCCTCATTCAACCCCAGAAAGAACTCATAACCCTGATAACATGCCATCCTTTGGGAGGCAACAAACAACGCTATCTGGTCTTTTGCGAACGCGTTCAGTAATGCCGAAAAGGAGGACCATTCATGGCTCCGAGAAAAATCATCACCCCGGGGACAGGGTCAGACACCTCCACAACCCGCCGGTCATCAACAACCGAATTTGACACCCTTAAACCCAAGCTTAAAAGGGATCCCTCAGAATTCCAAAGGAAACTGAGGATTCCCTACGAGGAATTACAACGCTTGCGGGATAACCCAAATGATACCGGCAAGTTCCCACAGGACTCCCCTGAACCCAAGCCCCACCAGGAACCCCGAGAATGGAAACTCTTGAACGTTGCTGAAGATGGCCGCCGCCAAGCTAAGCAGGCCAAAGAACCCAAACCACCCAAGCAGCCCAAACCACCCAAGGAACCCAACCAACCCAAGGAATCCAACCAACCCAAGCAACTCAACCAACCCAAGGAATCCAACCAACCCAAGGAATCCAACCAACCCAAGGAATCCAACCAACCCAAGGAATCCAACCAACCCAAGGAATCCAACCAACCCAAGGAATCCAACCAGCCCAAGGAACCCAACCAACCCAAGGAAACCAACCAGCCTAAGGAATCCCAACGATCCTGGGTACTCCTCGAAGCCTCCGCCTCCCCCTCTTCGTCCGCCACCACCTCCCGCACCCCTCTCACAGAAACACTCAGACATATGAAATGGCAATACGCACTCATACCCCTCATCCTCGCTCTGCTCGCTTCGGGGTTTTCTGTACTCCAATTGACAAGCAAACAAGAAATTACAAGTCCCGGCTATGATATCAACCAATACGGGGATATTTTATCCGAAGCCGAGAAACAACAATGGCTGACACAAGAAGGCAAACCTCACGAAGTCTATATACAAATGAACACCAGAATCACTGTCACCGCAGAGAACACAGCCAATATACGCCTCATCAATCCCGGATACAGTCGCTACCGCTACCAAATCAAGCTAACCTTGGTCGGACAAGAAGACATCCTCTATCAGACCTTGCTTGAGCCGGGAACTGTCATAGAATATGCGCCACTCAGCACATCTCTCACCCCCGGAACCTACAACGCTTTGGTGTCTTACGAATTTCAGAATTCCAAAGGAAAAACCATTGGAACAACACAAAAAGAAGTCACCTTGCTGGTAACGCCAGCCATCTCGGAAGAAGAGCAAGCTGAACAAGAAGAACAAGAACAGTCTTAAAATAACGATTAATATATTTTGAATTAATAGCAAAATACCCTTATAACAAATATTGGCCATTGACACAGTTCGCCAAATATGATACCCTCATAGCAACAGCAAATGAGCATAAGCGACAATATTTATCCGAAGCAAGGAGGAGAACTGTTTGTTGATATCAGACATTTTTCCTAATTATGACCTCCCCGCATCCCTAGAAACAGACATAACCGACCTAATCTGGGATTCACGGGACGCCAAACCTGGAACCTTGTTCTTTTGTATGCCCGGATTCAAAACCGACGGCCACGATTACGCCCATCAAGCTTATAGAAATGGAACACGCCATTTCGTTGTCAATCGGCACCTCGACCTGCCCGCCGACGCCCACCAAATCATCGTCGATAACCCGCGCAAAATGTTAGCAGGAGCCGTTGATTTTTTTGGTCGCCCGGCGGACAAGCTTAAGATCATCGGTATAACCGGCACGAAAGGCAAATCCACCACCACTTGGCTTCTGAAAGACATCCTCTGC
>Ga0082212_10010079_pt1 | contig 12135 bp, 7 predicted proteins | sample TergutNt197P3_FD_71548 | JGI IMG/M metagenome (GOLD analysis project Ga0082212, IMG submission 71548) | Neocapritermes taracua P3 segment gut microbial communities from Petit-Saut dam, French Guiana - Nt197 P3 | ecosystem: Host-associated > Arthropoda: Insects > Digestive system > Gut ... | reverse complement strand
CTTGGTTGCGTATATTTATAACGAAACTGATGATAGCATTTCACTTCTTGCTATTGGGTCTCATGAGAATTTTTATCGCGATTTGAAGAAGGAGAATAGGTAAACCATTCTGCGCAAGTTTAGCTGTTATTAACTTATTCATCGTGAAAAATCACTGAAGAAAAAGTATCCATAAACAGTCTTTTTCTTTAAAAAAAAGTATGGTTATGGATACCTAAAAAAACAGGTACAGAGTTATTGAAATCCTGTTCCCGGGTTGTTGATCATGGCCATTCTGCCAATATCCAATTGAAACCTGAATATAGAAAAATTGCTTTAGATCTTGTAACAGTTTTAAAACACAATAATTAAAAAATTTGATAAAAACAGGCTTTTCGCCTCTCGTGGTATAAATCAATCACAAGAAAAAAATTCTATTATCTCTATTAAGATGTTAATCCGCGTCGTCGGGAGAGGCTTCCTGCACATCGCCTGAATCGTACTTGTCTAGGATTCGTTTTTGCAGTTCAGCGCGGAATTCGGGATGTATTGGATGAGCTACATCCTTATACTCGCCTGCCCGTGTTTTACGGCTGGGCATAGCAATAAAAACTCCGGTTTTGCCTTCGATAATCTTGATATTATGAACAACAAAGCAATCATCAAATGTTACTGTTACATAGGCCTTTGGTTTGCCTCCGCCAGTTACCTTGCGGACCCTGATATCTGTAATTTCCATTGTGCCTCTCCTTTCCTCTGATGTCCCGATATGGATGAAAGCAATAACCATGCTTTAGTACATTATAGTGCCACTTTTTATTGAAAGCAAGAAATTATTTATTAAATTTATAATCATAAATTTTTATTTTTATAACAATTTTAACAAAAGTGGTTCATTGAATAAAATCATTGCTCACAATGAGAGACGTAAAAAGAGAACAGTATTTTACAAAGTTCCAATCGCCGTTAAGAGCATCCGCCGCTTTTTGCGCCGCGCGCTTTTCTGTAAAGGCGCCGAAACAGGTAGAACCGCTGCCGGAAAGACCCGCAAAATCCGCTCCCAGTTTCTGTAAACCGTAAATAATATTGTTATAAACAGATTTTTCAGGATCACAGAAGCAATCAAGAAAATCATTTGAATAGCCGTCTTTTTTTACAATTGGGTTAATCCCGCGGTATTTATCCAATAAACCAAAAGCGGCGGCAGTATCGCTTTGGAAACCTGGGTTAACCAGCACAAAATAACTGTATGGAGCGCGTAACGGAGTGATGTTCTCACCGCGCCCGGTTATTCTTGCGGCGGCGGTTTCATGAATAAAGAACGGCACATCGCTGCCAAGGCTGCCTGCCATTTCCAAAAGTTCACCGCGGGTCAGGGGAAAGCCCGCCAGTTTGTTCAGGGCAAGCAAGGTTGCAGCGGCATCTGAGGAGCCGCCGCCAAGACCGCCGCCAATAGGGATGTTTTTTTCAACTTTTATCTCAAAACCCTGATAAATTTGAGTTTTTTCCCTGAACAGGGACAGAGCTTTATAAATTATGTTTTTTTCTATAAAAAGGGCATTTCCGTCAGCAAATTCCATCGATATATTGGTAAATTCCGGCCTTTCAACAGAGTGAAAATGCAGGGTATCGCATAGGTCCAAAGCAAGGAAAATACTGTCCAGATTGTGGAAACCATCAGGCCGCCGGTCAAGAACAGCCAGGTGAAGGTTCAGTTTGGCGGGCGCTTTTACGGTCAATTTTAATCCGGCCTGCATAAATAAAGACTACCATATATCAGCCTTTTCCTAAAACCTGAAACCTTTGATTAATGAGCATTTTTCAAAACTCGGTTAGTTTTGAAAAATGCTCTTGAAAAAGCGTCCTAAAGTACGCTTTTTCAAATAAATCTAAGGTAACTTTTCCAAAAGCTGAAGTTTTGGAAAAACCTATAATATTAAAATTTTTTTTAAAACCAGTTGACAATTATTTATATCCTCAATTATGTTTCTAAAGAGGAGGCTTTTTGCCTTACTACTCAGTTTAGATTCAAGAGAAAGATAATTTACAAGGGAGAACAGTATGGTTCTGAACGGAGCAATGGAACAAGAAGAGTTGACATTAATGCCAGTGGACGGTTTTAACGCCGTTTGCGAGCCGGACGTCAATCCGCTGCCGGTTTTCATCTTTGGCGATGATGATGACCTCGACGATGATGATTTCGATGAGGACGAAGAAAGTTTCGATGAAGATGAAGAAGAGTATGGGGATGACGAACTGGATGAGGACGAAGAAGACGACGATGATTATGACGACGAAGATGATGATGAAGACTACGACGAAGATGATGAAGACTGGGACGAAGACGAGGAATGATTAATCAACCAGGAACCTCTATAAACCTCGATTAGGCTTTTAGAGGTTCCCACAACTAATTTAAAGTTGTGGTATACTGTTTCTATGCGCAATTCGTACATCAGGGCAAAATCGTTTAATGATCTAAATGGCATAGAAGGAGTAGCGTTTGACCTTGACGGGACTCTTTACCCAAATTACAGATTCAATATAAAACTCATTCCATTTATTATTAAAGAATGGCGGCTGCTGATGTCATTTGGCAGAGCAAGAAAAATAATCCGCAAAGAACAGGAAACCTTTACTGTTAATGGAGATGAGTTTTCCAAACCGGGAGTTTCTGCTCCGTTTCTTTCACAAAACGATTTTTATAAACATCAGACTGAAATTATCGCAAAAATACTTTCTGTCCCGCTTGAACCTTTACAGGAAAAAATAGACCGTTTGATTTATAGAGGCTGGGAACCTCTGTTTAAGACTGTTAAGCTGTTTAAAAAGGCGGTTGCCACTCTTACAGCCCTTAAGGAGGCAGGTTTCAAATTGGGAATCCTTTCAGACTTTCCGCTGGAAAGAAAACTGGAATACCTTGGCATTTCCGGCGGTTGGGACGCGGTACTCTGTTCGGAAAGCTGCGGGGCGATTAAACCTCATCCTTCGCCGTTTATTGAACTCGCAAAGGCAATGTCCTTGCCGCCTGAAAAAATTATCTATGTGGGAAACAGCCGTTCTTATGATGTCGCCGGCGCTAACAGGGCGGGAATGAAAACGGCATGGATAAAAAGCCGGTTTTTCCCCGGCAGCGGGTTAAAACATCCCATACCAAATTTCGCCTTCAGTAACTATCGCCAATTTTACAACTTTATGTTAAATTAAGGTAATGATTTTTACTGCTGGAAACCTTATTACCCTTGGCATTGTCGCTTTAGCCCTCATCCTTTACAGACTGTCAGACAGAAACAACCGCCCCCTTGAAAAGGTTAAAAAATACGCTGAAAAGTGCAAGGAAGAAATTGCCGCCTATGCCGAAGAAAAAAGCATAGCAGTTAAAAATTTCGGTATTGACCTTGATGTTGAAAGAAAAGCTGCATCTCAGTTAATGAAGGAAATCCAAAAACTTACCGAAGAAGAGCTTGCAAAGAAATCTGAATCCATCACTCTTATAGAAGAACATATACACGCTTTTGAATCCTCGCTTGAAGAACTTACCGGAATGACAGGCAGAGTACAGGAAAACCTTAACAGGTTAAGGGATGAATCTGCGTTTGTTGAAAGTACGGGAAAAAAGGTCAGCGAGGCAAAAGACAAACTTGAACAGGTAGAAAAGGCTTTAAGCTCCGCCGGAAAAAACCTTGAAGAAACCGAAGCGCGCCTTGAGAAAAAAAACGCAGAGACTCTTGAAAAGACCGCAAACGGAGTAATAGCTTCCGCAAAGTCGGTTGTTTCAGATTTTGAAGCTACGGCGCAGGTAATAGAACGAAAAGTTGAAGGACACCGCGAAGCGTTGGTAAAAGCGGAACGCGAGAGGGAATCAGTTCTTTCGCATGATATGGAATTAATCAGAAAAACATTAAAGGACGTTCTGGAAAATGCGGGAAAACGCGCGGATAAAATGGAAGACGCGGCGCTTGTTAAACTGAAGGAACAGGCTCAGGAACGTGTCGGTCAGATAAAAACCTTCTTTGAAGAAAAAATAAAAGCTACACAGGAAGGCTTAAAAACAGAACAGACCGCTGTTAATGAAAAACTTAAAACCATTCATGATAAATGCAATGCGGAAATCCTGGACATAAGCTCGAAACAAAAGAGTTTTCATCAGGAGTGGGCAAAAAACTCCGCAGAACTTGACAGTATGGCCAAAAAACAAAAGGAAGAAATTATTTCTTCACTGTCCCGTCAGCATGAGGAAGTTACAGAATCCCTTACGCGCGAACGTGACACAATCAATTCTGCTTTGATACAACAGCAAAATGACTGGAAACAGAATTTTGTTGAATTCAAAAAATTGACCGATAAACAGCACAAGGAACTTGATTCTTCCATAACGGAATTAAAAGCAAAATCAACTGCTGCATTGAAACAACAGCAGGATGAGCTTGACGGCTCAATAAAACAGCATCATAAGGAAATCACTACAACAATAGGCGAGCTGAAAGAAAAATACAGCGCCGAGATTAAACAGCAGCAGCAGGAAACAAACGGTATAATATCCAAATTGAACACTTCCCTCTCCGATCTTCAAAATCAATCGGAAAGTCTTTTCAAAAAACAGCAGGACGAACTTGGCTCTGTTTTAAAAGAAATAAAGGAAAAAACCTTATCTGCCATCAGCTCACATCAAAGCGAACTTACAACGGCGCTAAAAGAAATAAAAGAAGAATCAAACAGCGCTGTAAAAAATCAGCATGATGAGCTTAACACCGCGCTTGAAAGCCAGATGGAATCATGGAAACAGCTTTGCAAAGACAAGGAACAGAACATCATTTCCTCTGCGGAAAAACGTCTTGATGATTACAGCAAGCTTCAGGCAGAAGCGGTAAGTCAGCTTAACAATCTCGCGGATGACGCGTCACACCTTGAAAACGAACTGCGTATTTCAATGAAGGAATCAATTGCAAAAGTAAAGAAAGATTTTGCCGCATTTGAAAAAGAAGCGGGAGTTTCAATGGAGAACGCATCTTCTGCATTTGATTCACAGTCACAGGCGTTCAAAAATGAACTTGAAAAAATGGACAACGAGCTTAACGGTATCAAGAAACAGGCCTTCGATAATGTGTCAGAAAAACTTTCCATCTTTGAGAATGATTTTACAGCCGAACTTGGCAAGAGGGCAACGGAAGTAGGAAGGCAGATTGCGGACTGGCAGGACGGTCTTGAGGAGAGGTTTGAAAACAGCGCAGGAAAAATTACAGGCGAATGGCAGCAGGCTGAAGAGCGCATAGCGTCCGAGCAGAGAAAGAATATCACGCTCCTTGGAGAGCGGCTGACTGCGGAGCTTGAAAGACTTAAACAGGACGCTTCCGCCTTTGAACGCAGCATCAGGGAAGAGATGACCAATGTTGATGAAACACGCTCCGCTTTCGCGCGGCAGATAAAAGACGATCTTGGCGAAATGCGCGTAACGGCGGAAAATGAAGTGAAGACTCAAGTAGGCCAGTATCAGATCTCAATGCAGGAAACTCTGCGGCAAAAACAAAGAGAAGTGGAAGATGAAATAAAAGAAATAACAGAACTCTCAAAAAATTCATACGCTGCTCTGGACGAAGCAGCAGCAGGCACGCGTCAGACATTTGATGAATGGCGTAACGCAAATAATATCAAAATGAGGGAAACGGAAAACGCACTTGAAGACCTGCGTCATCAGAACAGGGAAAATGCCGCTGAAAATGACGAGCGCATTATGCAATACCGCAAAAATCTTGATGACATTAACAAACAGATCAGCGTGCAGAAAAAGATCATCGATCAGACAAATGAACTCAGGCTTGATATGGAGCGGCGTATAGAAGAAACCAATGCCGATATGTCCCGCCTGTCACAGAGAAAGACTGAAATAGATCAGCTGGACAACCAGTACACGCATATCAAGCGTCAGGAAGATGAAATACTCAGAAAGATGACCAGCTTCCTCTCGGAAAGACACCGCATTGAAGCGATGGAAAAAGATTTTGAACGCCTGTTAAAAACCCAGCAGTCGGTTGAAGAAAAACTTGCCCATATCAGAACGTCAGACGACATACTTCAGGGAGTGCAGGTACAGATCCGAAAACTTGAAGACTCACTTAAGGAGACTGAAGAAAAATACCAGCGCATTGAACGTAAAAATGAAGTTCTTGAAGAAACCAACGAAGGTATCGATCATAACTTTAAGATGATGCAAAAAACAGAAACCGCAATTAAGGGCGCTGAAAAAATTATTACAGAGCTTTCAGATCAATTCGATAATCTCCGCGTTTCAATCGAAGCGCTTTCAGCGGAAAACCAGAAAGCCGAAAACGCCGTGGAAAAAATCACTGTGCTTGATGAATCGCTTGCCCAAATTGAAAAACGGTTTGCCGAAATGAGTATTGTCCGCGAATGGCAGGCGCGCAACGAGACTGAATTAAAAACCCTTGATAAAAATATCAGAGAGAACATCAGGCTTGCAAAAGGGCTATTTGATCAAAGCGGGAAAAAAACCGCTCCTACAGCCGATAAGGGCGCGCCGCCTCCGCTGGATCGCGAAAATGTTTTAAGGCTTAAGGGTCAGGGCTGGACAGTTGATGAAATTGCAAACACAATGCACCTAAGCAGGGGCGAAGTTGAATTGATACTGGAAATAGGTTCGCGGGATTAGGAAAAGATTCTTTTAATGAATCAAGGCGCGTGGAACAGATTTAAGAAAGCAAGAGAGCGCTTCCGTCGAGAAACGGAAGAACTGGATCGCCTACTTCCAAAATTGAAAAGTATTCAACAAAAACTGGCTGATAATAGATCAACCGGAAAAAATTCTTCCTACACTGTAGAAACTCCTGTTGTGTACAATACAGCGCTTGATGATGTCTCAATCAATGATGAGATTAAGCTAATTCTTGTTGCAGATAATCCCGGCCGCCGCGAACAAGCTTTGGAAAACAGGCGCTATCTTGTAGGACCGTCAGGAAAAATTGCAGCGAAGTTCTTTAAGGACAATCCCGCTCTTGGAATCGACTTTGTTAAAAATGTAATAATACTTAATAAAACTCCAATTCATACTCCGCGAACAAATGAATTACGCGAAATCTGCCGCATCGAGGCTCAAATGGGCGGCAATTCTGTCGCATTGGCTCTGAATGAATCACAGAAAAAAATGGCGGTTATTCTATTAGAATTTCATGAAGCGCTTGGCACACCGGTCTATATTATCGGGTACTCAGAAATGAAAACTGGCGGGATTTTTGAAGCATATACGGAAAAGTTGAAAGACTTATACGCAGATAAAGAACAGATGTATAAACAAATTTATTTTTACCGCCATTTTTCCATGAATCAATTTACCATTGACTTGAAAAAACAGACACTGCCCGGAGAATCTGTATCGAAAACTCTTGCGCGGATTGGCGCTGCATACAGAAAACGAATTCTTGGAAAATAAAAATATTTGCTTTGATATTTACCGTGGACAGGAACTGAAACAAAACTTATACTAAATTCAGCATGAATCCTCAACTTAATAACGCAGTTGAAGCCGCTCTTTTGCAAAATATAGACAAGCCCAACTCCTGTTTTGTGTTCCCCACTGATATATCCGCGTCACGCTGGGCGGATCATCTTCTCCGTTTAAGAGGCGGTGCTGTCTCAATGAAAAAATTCATCGCCTGGGATATTTTTAAGCAAAACTCCGTCAAATCAAAAATCGAAAATAAAAGAAGCATTCCTTCTGCTTTGAGAAAAATTTTTGTTAGCAGACTGATTAATGAAAACGCGCGTAATTGTAAAAATGGAGATAAAGCGATTTTTAATTCTTTGATACGGGAAGAATGGGCAGGACAAGCATCACAGTTCACTTCCTGGATAACCGGTATACTGCCCCAGCTTGGAACTTGGTATAAAAAGACAACAACTATTTCAATAGACAATATACTTGAAATTGCGGAAAAGACGGAGACGTTTTCAGATGAAGACAGAGATTTATTCGTTCTTGCGGTGCGTTATGCGCAATTCTTAAAAAAACACAGTCTTTTTGAACCTGCCTGGGAAACTCCGCCTTTTAATGATGACGGAATGGAATATTTTATCTTTTTCCCCGACTCTCTTTCCGATTACAGCGAATACAAACAGCTTCTTGAAACTAGCAGTCATGTCAAAATAATCAATGCTGAAGATACCGAAAAAATTAAGCGCGATTCGTTTTTTTATACCAATTCCCGCAGGGAAATAACCGAAGCTGCACTTTACATATGCGCTCTTCATGAAAAGTCAAACATTGACTGGGATTCAATTGCGGTCTGTATCCCCGATTCTCAAGATTATGAACCCTATCTAATCCGCGAGTTCAAAAACAGAAACATTCCGTTTGTAAAACGCATAAGCAAGCCTCTGTCCGATTATACTGCGGGCAGTTTTTTTCGCTCCGCGCTTGACTGCGTCTTACAGGATTTTTCTTTTTCTTCAGTTGTTTCGTTATTAAAGAACAAAAATCTCCCGTGGAAGGACACTTCGCAAATAGATGAGCTAATCAATTTCGGGATAGAGAATAATTGTCTGTATTCATGGACAGAAAAGGACGGCGAAAAAGAAAAACATATTAATGTCTGGAATGACGCTTTTTTAATGCCGGTAAACGAAATAGATACTGATACGCAAAAATTTTTTGAAAGTTTGACACAACGGCTGTTAGTTATGCGCACTGCGATTTCTTTTTCTGATCTTCGCAAAGCATATTTCAGTTTCCGTTCTAAATTTTTTGACATGGAAAAATGTTCCGAAGAAACAGATCTTATTCTTTCCAGATGTATTTCCGAATTAATGAATCTTGTTGAAATTGAAAAAAACTTCCCTGAAGAAATTTCAGAAAATACCGCTATCGATCCTTTTTCTTTCTTTACCGATTATATCGGAGAAATTTACTATCTCGCGCGGCCAAAGACAAGCGGAGTCGCGATTCTTCCATACAAGGCCGCGGCAGCAGCTCCTTTTGACTGTCATATAATCCTTGGAGCGGGACAGGAGAGTCTTTCAGTTGTTCACTCGCGTCTTGATTTTCTCCCGAAAAAAAAGCGCAAAGATCTAGCAATTGCGGACGAAGATGCCTCAGAGTATTTTATTACTTTACATAGATATAATTCAGTAAAAGTTTCATGTTTTTTTTGCAGCGAACAGACATTTTCCGGTTTCGCAATCCCCCATTCTAAAGCCGGTTTCCCCTCCGAGCCTGAAATCAGTTATGCGTCAAAACCTGAGTTAAGTGAAAAATTCTCTCCCGATTGTTACAGTATAGAAAACTCTTTTTCTGCTTCCGTTGAAGAAACTCCCGAAACACTAAAACTGCATGAAAATCAAATGAACGGATTTATGGAATGGAAAAACCGCCGCATAAATTACAGGCCTTCAAGCGGGAAATGGAAAACCGGAGAAAAACTGCAGGAGCTTATCAATTCATATTACAGAAAAAATGACAAATACAGCGTTTCCGCTTCATCATTACAATCATACTTTCAATGTTCGATAAAATGGCTTTTTGAGCGTGTTCTTGCGCTTGAAAATGTACAGACAGAAACAAGCCTGATGCAGGAAAATATTTCAGGGCTGATATATCATTCAATTTTAAATAATTTTTTTACAGAAATAAAAAATAAAAATGAGCCGCTAATGGAGCCTGTAGCTACTGATTTTGGCGTAACACTTCCGGCAGTTTATAGTAAAATGCTTGAGTGCAGCATAGACTTAATTTTCAATTGTTTTCCTTTTATTGACTCAGGCAGAAATACAAAGATGAGCGTTCTTACAAGCCGTCTTATGAATGTGCAGAAAAATGACTTTCAGTTTCATCTTGAAAATTGCCTCTCTCATTTTCTTTCATTCTTTGCAGGCTGTTATGTAAAAGGAAGTGAAATTTCATACAAAAGCGAAAAAGATACATTTTGCTTAACAGGAATTGTAGATTGCATTTTAGAAGAGCCTTCCGAAAAACACGGCAGCAAATATATAATAATTGATTTTAAGCTGAAAAATATGCCGCCGCGCAAAGATTGTACGGGAGAGGGAGAAAACCCGTTAATAAATTTTCAGCTTCCCATGTACATTACACTTACGGAAGAAAATGAAGAATATAAAATCTACTCTGCTCTGTTTTACAGCATCCTTGATTCGCAGCCGGAAATTATTTTTGGATCTGTTCAGGATATAAACACAGGAAAGTCAATCCCGAAAAATGAAAATGAAAAAATAATCCCTGACAATGAACTGTATAACATGATTTTTAACGAATTTAATGAAAAGACAGAACAATTCTCAAAGGAAATACAAACCGGTAATTATACGGTTTTTGAATTAAAAAATAACAATTGCTTTGATTGTAACTATCAGCGAATATGCAGGACGGTATATGTTATTGATCGCGAAGATTTAAAGAGTATGGGAAAGAATTTATGAAAACACATTTAACCCGTCCTGAATTGAATGATGAACAAAAAAAGGCCGCTTTTTGTAATGAAAACGCTGTTATTGCCGCCGGAGCCGGGTCAGGTAAAACTATGGTTCTCGCAAACCGTTTTATATGGCTTCTAACAGAAAAAGGCTATAAAGTAGATGAAATACTGACCTTAACATTTACAAAAAAAGCAGCTGCTCAAATGTTTAAGCGAATTTATTCGCTTGTCTCTGAAATTGCCGAAAAAGAAACCGGGGTGAGAGCGGAAAGAGCGCGAAAAGCTCTTGATGATTTCATTCACGCAAGAATTCAAACGCTGGATTCTTACTCTGCATCCCTTGTAAAACAGTGCGCGCATCAATATGGAATAAGTCCTGATTTCAGAAATGATCAGGATCGCTGTCACGAACTTGCGCTTGAAGTATCATATCCATTTTTAATAACGCACCGTCATCACCCTGCAATTGAAAGACTCTATTCAAATAACCGTCCTGATGCCATTGCGCATAATATTTTTGCAAGTCTTTTGGTAAATCACTGTCATATTGATAAACCGGTTGATTTTGCGGCAGGCATTAAAAAACAATTTAATATTATTTGCGAGGAATGGAAGGCCAGTCAGGAAAAAATAAAAATAATAATCAATGAGTTGGAAGAACAAATTTTTGAAAACAACGCTCTCCTTCCGGTTTTAGTCACTGTGATGGAAAAGAATAAAAGGGAAAGACTAGAATTCCCCGGTTCTTCTGAAATAAAAAAATATCTTGACCAATTACTGAGTATCCCGCCGGAAACCTGTATTGATAAAGCGGAATCTTCTCCTTTACAAAAATCCATTATTACTCTCCTTAATTTTCTGAATTCAATATGCAAATTGAGTCTTCAGGGAGGAAAAAGATCGGATAATCCGGTAAAGGAAAATATTAAACAACTCAGGACTCTTTTTGAACCGTTTTTTTCATTGGCAATTTCCTGCATGCAGGCAGGTTTTAATCTTTCCTTCATGTCACTGTTAGCTGAACTGCAGGATATTTATTTCCAAAAAAAGCGAGCAGAGGGAGTATTAACTTTTCAGGATGTCGCAAACCTTTCAAGAACGATACTGATCGAACAAACCGGTGTAAGGCAGAGCGAAAAAGAATCTTTTAAGGCGATAATGATAGACGAATTTCAGGATAATAATGAACTGCAGAAGGACATGCTTTTCTTACTAGCGGAAAAACTTGAAAAAATTGGAAATACCGTCCCTTCAGCAGAAGATTTGAGTCCCGGAAAACTTTTTTTTGTCGGCGATGAAAAGCAGTCAATTTATCTTTTCAGAGGAGCGGATGTTTCTGTTTTCCGTAAGTTAAAAGAAGAATTAAAAACAACCGATTTGTCATTGAAAGTCAATTACCGTTCCGCTCCAGAGCTAATAGGAGCGTTTAACGCTATTTTTGGAGGAAGCGCTTTTGATCCTGAAGGCAGCTCCTCCCTTTCCTGCGCTCCTTCAGTCTTCGCGCCGCCTGAAACGCTTCCGTTATTTGAAGCGTCATACACTCCGCTTGAAGCGGGAAACAGCGCGTCAATGACGCAGGACAGCGGGAAATTATCACTGTGTATTCTTGATAAAAAAAACAGAAAAAGCCAAAACGATCAAAATGAAGATTTCCTTTCCGCCGATGAAAACGAAGCCCGTTTTGTCGCTGAAAAAATTAAAAAACTCCTAAAAAAAG
>Ga0082212_10010078_pt1 | contig 12136 bp, 7 predicted proteins | sample TergutNt197P3_FD_71548 | JGI IMG/M metagenome (GOLD analysis project Ga0082212, IMG submission 71548) | Neocapritermes taracua P3 segment gut microbial communities from Petit-Saut dam, French Guiana - Nt197 P3 | ecosystem: Host-associated > Arthropoda: Insects > Digestive system > Gut ... | reverse complement strand
TTTTGACGTGCCCGGAGATGGAGATTACTATCTATTGGCAAGGAACTCGGGCAGAGCGGAAATTTTGGAACCCTATATTTATGATGTAGGCGGAAAGATGGTAATGATGACCTCAATTTCCGTTCCCATCCATTCACGGGGAGGGAGGGTCCTGGGGGTTACCGGTATCGATATCAGTGTTGATACAATTCAGCATTTGGCGCAAAGCAGCAAGCCATACAATGATGCTGTATGCGCTGTATTCAGTAATACCGGTTTAAATGTAAGCCACTTCGACCCGAGCCGTATCGGATTATATATGCAGGATACCGAACAGGATATGGCCGGCCCATATATGGATGATTTTGTAAATGCCATCAAAAACGGTGAAGAAATTACGTTTACCAATTACATAGGAGCGCTTGATGCAGACATGGAGGTCATAGCTGTCCCCATTCATATTGGAGATTCTACAACTCCCTGGAGTTTTGCAGTAGGGATATTTACAAAAACTGTTATGGCGCCGGTGAACGATATGATGACCAAAAGCATTATTATCAGCGCCATTGTTCTTGTTGTGGTTATTGTGGCGTCAATATTTATTTCCCGTTCAATCACCAAACCCATTGTTAAGGTAGCGGATACCCTAAAAGATATTTCCGAGGGGGAAGGGGATTTGACACGGACGATTACTGCCAAATCAAAGGACGAAATCGGCCGTCTTGCACATTACTTTAACCAGACACTGGAAAAAATCAAAAACCTGATCATCGTTATTAAAAAACAGACGGTAATACTTTCCGACACCGGCAACGAACTTGCCAGCAACATGACAGAAACCGCCGCTGCAATTAACGAGATTACCGCCAATATCCGAAGCATAAAAAGCCGGGTGTTAAACCAGAGCGCCAGCGTAACCGAAACCCATGCGACCATGGAACAGGTCGTAAACAACATCAACAAGCTGGACAGCCTTGTAGAAAAACAAAGTACTAATGTTTCCAAAGTTTCGTCGGCTATCGAAGAAATGGCGGCGAACATTCAGTCGGTTACCGGAACGCTTGGCAATAATGCAGCCAATGTACAAAACCTAAAGGAAGCCTCCGAAGTCGGCCGTGAAGGATTGGAGGATGTCGCGACAGATATTCAGGAAATCGCCCGCGAATCCGAAGGGCTTTTGGAGATTAACTCGGTAATGGAAAACATCGCCAGCCAGACGAACCTGCTTTCCATGAACGCCGCCATCGAAGCGGCTCATGCAGGAGAGGCGGGTAAAGGCTTCGCCGTAGTTGCCGACGAGATACGCAAGCTAGCAGAAAGCTCCAGCGAACAGTCCAAGACCATCGGCACCGTCCTTACTAAGATTAAAGAATCGATCGACAAGATTACCCGCGCCACTGACAATGTGCTGACTAAATTCGAAGCCATCGACTCGAACGTTAAAATTGTTTCGGATCAGGAGGAACATATCCGCAATGCAATGGAGGAACAGGGGGTTGGAAGCCGGCAAATTGTTGAGGGTGTTCTTGAGGTTAATGGAATAACACAGCAGGTTAAGAGCGGTTCCCAGGAAATGCTTGTAGGCAGCAAAGAAGTAATCACAGAAAGCAATAACCTTGAAATGGCAACCCAGGAAATTACCGCAGGCATGAACGAAATGGCTTCGGGCGCAGAACAGGTTAATGTGGCAGTAAACCATATCAACGAGATAAGCAGCAAAAACCGCGAGAATATCGATGTATTAATGAAGGAAGTTTCACGGTTTAGGGTTGAGTAGGGTAAGCCTCAATTTACCACTGAGCATACTTACTTGTATCGCGGTTTCTTATTTAGTATCATAGGTATACCTCAAGACCGCTGGGTAAAAGGAGCTTCCTATGGATAAAACCGCCATTGCCGAAAGGGCAAAAGACTATATCGCTAAAGAAAAGGATTCGGGTTTTCGCGCCGAAGTTGAAAAACTTCTTGCCGACAGCTCTGATGAGGCGGTTAAGGAACTGGAAGATCGTTTTTACCGGGATCTGGAATTCGGCACAGGCGGCCTGCGGGGAGTAATAGGGGGTGGCTATAACCGGATGAATACCCTGGTGGTTAAGAGCGCCACACAGGGTCTGGCTAACTATATCCGCAAGGCTTTTCCCGAAAAGGCTGCAAAACCGGGCGGGCTTTCCGCCGCCATCGCATTTGACAGCAGACATTATTCGGCTGAATTTGCCGAAGCTGCGGCGCTTATCTTTGCCGCCAACGGGTTTAAGGCATATCTGTTTTCTGCGCTGCGCCCCACGCCGGAGCTGTCCTTTGCAATACGTTTGTTTGGATGCGATACGGGGATCGTTGTAACGGCAAGCCACAACCCCCCCCAATACAATGGCTACAAAGCGTACTGGAACGACGGCGCACAGGTAATTGCACCTCACGACAAGGGGATCATTGCCGAAGTAAATGCGGTTACAGACATTAAGGAAATGCCCCGCGATGATGCATTAAAAGCAGGGCTGCTCTGCATTATCGATAAAGAAGTGGACGAGCCCTACAAGGCAATGGTAAAAAGCAGGCTGTTCCGGCCCGCCCTGATAAAGGAAAAAGCGGGGGAAGTAAAAATTGTTTTTACGCCGCTCCATGGTACGGGGGCTTTGCATGTAGAGGGCGTTCTGGGCGACCTGGGACTTAAAGTTATTACCGTCCCTGAACAGCGGGATGGAAACGGGGATTTCCCAACCGTGGCATTTCCCAACCCGGAAGAAGCGCCGGCGCTTGACCTGGCAATTAAACTAGGCACAAAAGAAAAGGCCGACGTAGTTATGGCAACCGACCCGGATGCGGATCGTTTTGGTATTGCAGTGCCTTCACCTTCCGGCGACTTTACGCTGGTAACGGGAAACCAGATGGGAGTGCTGTTGGCAGACTATATTTTCCTTTCCCTAAAGGAGCTGGGAAAGATGCCGGCAAAACCTGTTATGGTTAATACCATTGTTACGACGGGGATGCAGAAGCGCGTAGCGGAAGGTTACGGTGTTAAATGTGTAGAGTGCCTTACCGGTTTTAAATGGATTGCCGATGTTATGCGCAAATGTGAAAGCGCTGAGATTGACGGGACATATATCTACGGCACCGAAGAAAGCTATGGGTACCTTGTAGAAAATGAAGTCCGGGATAAGGACGGCGTTTCTGCCGCTGCCTTAACTGCGGAAATGACCCTTTACTGGAGAAGCAAGGGAAAAAGCCTTTTGGACAGGCTTAACGAACTATATACCGAATATGGCTATTGGCAGGAATTGGGTATTTCCAAATATTTCCAGGGGCCGGAAGGGCCCGGAATAATGAAAGGTATAATGGAAGAATACCGGAAAAACCCACCGGCTGTCCTGGGCGGCATTAAGGTTGCGCGGGTTCGGGACATCAAGGATGGGGCAGATGGCCTGCCTCCAAGTGATGTACTGCAATTTTTTCTGGAAGACGGCACCATCGTCAGCGCCCGGCCCAGCGGGACCGAGCCGAAGATCAAGTTTTACGCCACCTGCTGCGCCGACGCCAAAGCAGGCCTTGAAGGGGCCAAAGCCGAAGTAAAGGCAAAACTGGAAGCAATCAATAAAGATATTCGAAGCGTTATTGGCGATTAACATGTGAGCCTGTTTCTGTAACTATTACATAAAATTACCCTTATATAGTATACTGAAAAAGGATTGTGATATGAGAAAAAATCTGTTTTTAGCGCTTGCAGTTATGTGTCTGGCTTTTTCATCCTGCTCTTTAAACAAGCTGGTAATAAACAAGGTTTCCGATACATTAAGCGGCACTGGGTTTAATACCGTTTTTATGGGGGATACCGATCCTCAGCTTGTAGGGGATGCCCTGCCGTTCGCCATAAAAATGTATGAAACACTGCTGGATCAAAACCCAAACCATCCGGGGCTTATCGTTACAACCGGTTCGCTTTTTGTTATGTATGCCAACGCATTTGTCCAGGGGCCGGCGGAAATGCTGCCGCTTAATCAATACGAAGAAAAGCGCTTTCAGATGTTAAGGGCAAAAAACCTCTACCTTAGGGGCGTAGCAATTCTGGAACGGGGGATTACCAACAAATACCCGGATTTGCTTGGCGAATGGGGGCCGGTAGAAAATCCCGAGTTTACAAAAGCCCTGTCCAAAATAAAGAAAGAAGACATCACGCTTTTTTACTGGTATGCTGCAGGGACGTTGTCGGCCTATGCCCTTGATGCCTTCGATATTTCGCTGGGGCTGCGTGTCCCGCAAATTATAGAAATGATGAACAGGGCGTATGAACTGGACAGCAATTACAATTCCGGTGCGTTGGATGAATTGTTTTTAATTGTTTACGGCGCGCTGCCCGACGGCATGGGGGGCGATACGGAAAAAGCGCTGTTCCATTACCAAAAGGCGCTGGAAAAATCCAACGGCAAAACAGCTGCGCCCTATGTTTCATATGCTCAGACCATTGCGGTAAATGCCCAGGATTATGATGATTTTAAAAACAACCTGGAAATGGCACTGGCAATCGATCCGGCGGCAGATAAAAATAATACGCTTGTTAATATCATTAACCAGAGAAAAGCCCGGTACCTGCTGGAAAAAGCGCCGGAGCTGTTTGTTGATCTGGATTATTGGGATGATTATGATTACGATGATGAATATTGATTTTAATTTAGTTTTGTTTTCTGGAGGGTATTAATATGAAGAAAGTTTTGTTATGTGGAATTTTTGCAGTCTTTTTGCTTTTACCGGTGTACGGTCAAAGACGTCCTCAAAAAGTGGTAATAAAACTTGCTTCCATGGTACCGGAAAATACCGACTGGGGCCAGACGGTTAATAAACTTGCCGCAGAATGGGCACGGGTAACCAACGGCGAGGTTGAATTGCGCGTCTATGCCAACGGCACCCAGGGTTCGGAAGACGAAGTGCTGCGGAAACTCAACATGAACACCATCCAGGCAGCGATTTTTACTTCGTTCGGCCTTAATAAAATTGCACCGGAAATCCTTACACTCAGCTGCCCTTTTTTAATCCGCAGCGAAGCGGAACTTGACGAAGTTTTAAGGCAGGTAAAGCCGGAATTCGAAGCAAAAATTAATTCCAAAAATTATTTTGCCCTGACCCTGGTAAAGGCAGGCTGGGTAAAATTCTTTTCCAAAAACCCTGTTTATGTCCCCACAGATTTAAAACGCCAAAAAGTCGGGAGTATGCCGTCGGAACCGGAACTTGCCCAGGCATTCAGGTCCATGGGATACCAGATAGTGCTGGTGGAACAAAACCGGATCTTAATTGCCTTAAACGGCGGAACAATAGACGCCGTCTATCAAAGCCCAATCTTTGCTGCAGGCGCCCAGTTTTTTGGGGTAGCAAAGAACATGGCCAGCATAAACATTGCCCCCTTTATGGGCGGCATAGTGCTGAATAAACAGGCATGGGAATCCATACCCGCCCAATACCACAGTGAATTAATGCGTGTTACAAAACGTTTGGGCGCCGAACTGGAATCGTCGCTGTTACGGCTGGAATCAGACACGATCCGGCTTATGAAAAACAACGGCCTGCGGGAAAATCCAATTAGCCCGGCGCAGCTGGAGGAATGGTACAGCGATGCGGCACGGGCGATACCCAGCCTTTTGGGAAGCACCTTTGACAGGACTATGTACAACAGAATAGATGGGATAGTAAGAACATACAGGAGTCGCCAGTGATCGCTGCAGAAAGCGGAGCAGGTAAAACAGGCGGGGCTTTACGGATTCTTGCACTCGCAGAAGAAGCTTTCTGTTATCTTTCGCTTGCCTTGCTTGCCCTTCTGCCTTTGGCAGATATTATTCTGCGGCTTACCATAAAAACAGGTTTTCCCGATGCCAAAGGGCTTTTAACGCATCTCCTTTTGGCGCTGGGGCTTCTTTCCGGCATGCTGACCACCAAAAAAGAAGAACATTTATCCATTGGCATTGTCCAAAACTTTTCCTCTGACAGAACCAAAAAAATTACTTCGGTAATAAGCCATATCCTTTCCGCCTTTATCATCACATTAATAGCGTGGAGTTCGCTTCCCTTTATTACCATGGGGCTGATGGGCTGGAAGATCTGCGGGATTATCCCCGACCGTGTCTTTGCACTGGTAATACCCATCGGGTATATGGTCATTGCGTTTCGTTTTGCCCGCCTTACCCCGCTAACAGGAATGCTAAAAGCAATTCCCTATCTGGCGCTGCTTGTGGGAACAGTGTGTGCCTTTCCCATTATTGCAAAAGCAATCTGGCCTTATGACAGGCCGGATCTTATCTGGGACATAACAGAACTTTTTTATGATATCGCCTGGTATATAAAAGTACCCGGTGTAATTTTTTTGCTCGCAGCCGCATTTACCGGAACCCCGCTCTTTGTGGTTATGGGGGGGCTTGCCCTGCTTTTGCTCCAGGCCGGCAGCCAGGAAATTGATGTTGTGTCGGGGCAGGTGTACATGGCGCTTACCCAGGACGGCATACTTCCCATACCGCTTTTTACCATTGCAGGGTTTTTACTTTCCGAAAGCAAGGCAGGGGAGCGGCTGGTAAAAGCGTTCAGGGGCCTTTTTGGCTGGTTCCCCGGCGGCATGATCGCCGCCACCGTATTGATCTGCGCTTTCTTTACTTCGTTTACCGGGGCTTCCGGCGTAACAATACTCGCTCTGGGAGGGCTCCTCTTTGCGATCCTCTCCCAGCATTCCAAATACCCGGAAAAATTTTCAATAGGGCTGCTTACTTCTACCGGAAGCATAGGCCTCCTTTTCCCGCCAAGCCTTCCTATCATCCTGGTGGGCGCTACCACCATGACCAATATTATGCATCTCTTTTTGGGCGGGGTTATCCCGGGATTAATCCTTGTAGGCACTATGATAATCTTTGGTATCATGGTGTCCGTAAAAACGCCCAGGGACGGAGATGTATCGAAGACAGCTTCTGTTATAAAAACCGAACCGTTTAATTTTACAAATACCGTTAATGCTGTTAAAGAATCGATCTTCGAGTTATTACTTCCCGTGCTTCTTGTGGCTGCCTTTTTTAAAGGTTTTCTTTCTATTGTTGAGTTGGGGGCGTTTTCGGTTATCTATGTGTTTGTTGTCGAAGTCCTTATACACAAAGATTTAAACATAAAGCAGATTCCGGCGGTGTTAAACAAGGCGCTTCCGATAATCGGAGGGGTACTTTCCATTATCGCACTTTCCATGGCGCTTTCGTACTATATTATCGACACCCAGGCGCCCCAAAACCTTGCATATTGGATGAAGGATACAATCCAGTCCCCGGTAATTTTCCTTTTGCTCCTTAACCTTTTGCTCCTTGTTGTCGGCTGCCTTATGGATATTTTTTCAGCAATATTAATTGTCCTGCCGCTTGTAAGCCCCCTGGGGGCAGTTTATGGAATAGACCCTGTGCATCTTGGGATTATTTTTATTATCAATCTGGAAGCAGGGTTTATTACGCCGCCTGTGGGTTTAAATCTGTTCCTGGCAAGCTACCGCTTTGAAACTCCCTTTACCCGCATTTGCCGCTATGTGCTTCCCTTCCTGTTAATTCGGCTTGTGGTGGTTCTGCTGATTACCTATGTGCCGGCGTTGTCGACATTATTGCCGGGGCTTTTCGGTTAAAAACTAGCAGGTATGCCAGAAAAAAGTAGCATGTCTATATAGAAAAAAAAGCATTCATACCGCTATTTTTTTTCATTTTTTATGATAGAATCATATATTAGGTTGAATTTCTCCACAAATTAAGGGGTAAAAATATGAGAACTGCTGTTTTACTTTTACTGCTTTGTGCAGGGGCAGGTATCCTGGCTGCCCAGACGACGGCTGCGGAAATAGAAACCATAATGGCAAGCCCTGCGGTTACCTATGCACAGGCAGCCCGCTTTACGCTGGAGGCGGCGGAAGTTACGGTAATTGCGAATGCGGCAGATGCTTTTACCTATGCGGCAGACAGAAACTGGCTGCCGAAAAAAGCCAAGCCCGGCGATACGGCCAGGCTTAATGGCATTTCCCTGCTATTAATGGAGGCTTTTAACCTAAAAGGCGGGTGGTTCTATACTATGTTAAAAACCCCCCACTATGCATACCGTGAACTTGTCTACCTCGGGGTAATCCAGGGCAGGACCGATCCGCACATGGCTGTTTCCGGGGATGATTTCCTGTATTTGATAAGCCGCATTCTTTCTATAAAAGAAGCGCAGCTTTTGGAGCCGGAAAGGGTCAGGACACAGGGAATTGCCCGAATTCCGGATAATGCGAGGGGAAGAAACATCCTTGCAGCAGATCTTGCTGTCATGGAAGAGGCCTGGGAAGAACAACGCCGGATCAGGCAGGCAGGAATCACCATTCAGTACACCGGCAGGAGCGCATAATGAAAAACACAATACGCATAATTATACTGGCCCTCATACTGCTTCCGGCTTTTTCCCTTGGCGCCATAGACATAGGCATACTGCTGGATCAAAGCGGAACGTACGACTTTACAGAGGAACTGCTGTTCAACGGCACCTTAATTCCGTGGTTTTCCATTCCCGCAGGCACCTCGGATATTTTTCTTTCTGCAGGGTTAACGGCAAAGTACGAAACCGAGGAAATGCACGTAATACCGGAACTTCTGCGCAACGAATTGACGCTGCGTACGGCAGAAAATGGAGATCTGCATATTGGCCGTATGCCCTATTCAGACCCGCTGGGTTATGTTGCCAGCGGCCTTTTTGACGGAATACGGTATGTCAGGGAATTGGATAACAGTACAATAGCTGGCATAGGAATGTGGTATACCGGGTTTCTCTACAAGAAGAATGCAAACATTACCATGACAGAAGATGAGCTGGATATTTATAATGAACCGGTCGATTATGCGGATTTTATCAATACCTATTTTGCCCCGCCCCGCTGGGTAATTGCTGCAGACTGGGAACATCCCGGCCTTAGGGAATCTATCAGGCTGCGCCTTGCTTTTGTTACCCAGTTTGATCTTACCTTTAATAGAGCTTTTTTACATTCTCAATACTTTATTGCAAAAATGGTAATACCGGCAAACAGTATTGTTTTTGAGTTGGGAGGCGCTGTAGAGCTGATAGAAAATTCACGCAGGTTCCAGATGTCTTTTGCCGGCGATCTGGGAATTGCCTGGATGCTTCCTACAAAAATAAACGACAAGCTTTCCTTTTCCGCGCGCTTTTCCAGCGGAACCGTTAATAACACATTTGTCGCCTTTAACCCTGTTACAACAGAGGCTCAGGGCGATATCCTTAATACAAAGTTAAGCGGCATCACGATACTCCGACTGGATTATACCGCCCGGCTTCATCAGACTTTTTCGTTCAGTGTACAAAGTTCCTATTTTATTCAAAACGATCTGGCTTCTTTTGGCGGGCCGCCGGTCGGCAAAGACGGCTATTTTTTGGGAAATGAATTTTATGGCCTTATGGTATGGAGCCCGATTTCGGATCTCCAGATAAAAATAGGGGGAGGGGCATTCCTGCCGTCTCTTGGAAACGCTGTTAAAGATCCCGGCGCCCTTTGGAAAGCCGAATTGAGTGCAGTGCTGGCGCTTTTTTAGAATGATTGTTTTTGATATATTTAAACGGAGGTTTATAATGAAAAAAGTAATGATGATCACGGTTATTTTTTGCGTAATACAGCTTTTTTGTGCGGTTCTGGTTTTTGGCCAGAATGGTGTAATTAAGGAGCTTGCCGGTACGGTGGAATTAAAGCGTGCAGGGCAGACTGCCTTTGTACCCGCAAGGTCCGGTGATACCGTGGCCAGGGATACGGTGGTTTCCACAGGGTTTAAAAGTACAGCCCTTATTACGGTTGGAAGTATCGTTATTACCGTACGGCCTCTGACCCGCCTGACCCTGGCGGAAATACAATCTTCTGCCGGATCGGAAACAATTAATGTAAACCTCCAGACCGGAAGGGTACGGGTAGATGTAGAGCCGCCTGCCGGAACCAGGACCAATGCGACTGTCCGGGGGCCAAGCGCAACCGCTTCGGTTCGCGGGACGAGTTTTGAATTTGACACACGGGAAGTAAAAGTAATTAAGGGCGTCGTCGCCTTTAAGGCCGCTAAGGGCGGAACAATGCTGGTTGGCGCCGGTTCTACCAGCAGAATAAGTGATGACGACAGAGCCTCGGACCCAATAGTAAATACTGCGGCTGAATTGATGCCGCCGCCGCCTGTTGGAAGCAATTCTGCCACCAGTAATGAAAGTGGAATTGCTTTAGCAGAATTTACCATTGGGCTGAATTATTAAGAACACATGAATTATAGAAAAAATGCCCTGCTTGGTTTAGCAGCGGCAGCGTTCTTCTCCCTTCTCTATATTGTGGGGGTTCTTGAACCCATAGAAAACAGGCTTTATGACTTCTTTCTGCACTTCCGTTCAAAGCGTGAACGTATAGACAACGTGGTGTTCCTTGATGTAGACGATGAAGCAATTGCCTATAACGGCTATTTTCCCTGGCCCCGATCCATAACAGCCGATGGCTTGCTGCGGTTAAAAGAATTCGGCGCCAGGATGGTGATTTTTGATATTGAATATAATGATAAGGGGCATCCGGGAGTAGATACAATATATCTTAACAATGGTCTTCCGGCCGATTTTAACCGTAGTTTTTCTGAAGTAAGAGTGGCAGCAGCGGGTCTTGATTCTGCTATTTCTTCAGGCCGTTCAAGCGGGAGCTATATTGCAGAAAAATTCCAGGAACTCAACTCCATTATCAGCAAGGAACATGATCTGCTTTTAAAAAGGGCTGAGGGAGTAGCACGGGACAACGATCAATATCTTGCAGATGCTTCCGCTTTATTCGGAAAAAGCTGGGCTTCATTAAACCTTCGTCCAGATCCTCTTTCTGGAGAGCAGGCGGAACGGCGCCCTTTGGCGGAAGAGTTGTTTTCTTACCCTATTAATGCTTTACCTTCTGCATTTACGGGAGAAAATGCCGACGTACTGCCTGCGTTACCTTCTTTTTCCAGGGCTGCAAGGGGGGCAGGTTTTACCAACGTAGAAATCGACACAGACGGGATAAGGCGCAGAATTTTCCTGGCACAAAATATTTTTGATCACTGGTATTACCAGCTTGCCTTTGCCCCGTTAATGGATTACCTGGGTAACCCCCAGGTTGAGTTGAGTAGCCGAAAGATGATATTAAAAGGGGCGCGGCTGCCCTCGGGACAGAAAGACATTGTTATTCCCCTGGATAGTGAAGGAAGGATGATGCTTGACTGGCCGCCGGAAGATTATAAGGATAGTTATAAACATATTTCCTTTGCCGACTTTTCGCTGCTGGAAGACAGAGAAGCTGAACTGGAAAAATACAGTAAAACGTATCTTGAAACAGATTTACATTTTTTTGGCGAACGGGATCCTTCCCTTGCAATTATTCCAATTATGGCTATGGAGCTTGCCGGCCTTTTTGATGCGATACATGATTACAGAGCAGCTGCTTTGGAACAGTGCTCGGATGAATATTTTACCGCTTTTATTGAATACCGCGCCGAAAGCCGTTCCCTTATTCAGGAAATTCTTGATCTTGATCCGGGAACCAAAGCAATTAATGTTGCATTGCAGCTTGCGGAAGAGGGGGCGCCTTCTGCCGAAGCAGCAATGGAAGAAGCGGAATATATTAATGGCCTTACCAATGCTGTTGCCCTGATTCTGAACAGCTATAATGAACTGCGCAGCGAAATAGATAAAGCTATACGGGATAAATTCTGCATTCTGGGCCGGGTTGATACCGGAACCACCGACATTGGCGTAAATCCTTTCCATGGTGAATATGTAAATGTAGGTACCCATGCCGTTGTACTGGATACAATTCTTTCAGAATCGTTTATTGTGCCGCTGGGAATCTGGTGGCGTATCCTTGTTACCATTATTGCAATTCCCCTGTTCTTTCTTCTTACCTCTTTGCTTTCGCCGGTGTTCCGGGCAGCTTTGGGGTTTTCCGGTGCATTGGTTGTCTTAATTGCTTCGGTATTGCTTTTCCGTTTTACCGGAATTTTCTTTGGCCCATTGGGAGCCGTCCTGGCAATTATCAGCGCCGTGGTAATACGCGAAATAATTTCCTATGCCGGTTCGGAGCAGGAAAAAAGATTTTACCGCAAAGCTTTTGCTACGTACACATCAGAAGCAGTGGCAAACGAAA
>Ga0082212_10010077_pt1 | contig 12136 bp, 8 predicted proteins | sample TergutNt197P3_FD_71548 | JGI IMG/M metagenome (GOLD analysis project Ga0082212, IMG submission 71548) | Neocapritermes taracua P3 segment gut microbial communities from Petit-Saut dam, French Guiana - Nt197 P3 | ecosystem: Host-associated > Arthropoda: Insects > Digestive system > Gut ... | reverse complement strand
GAGGGAAGCGGCACTTTTTTGCGGTTGGCGGGGGCAAATCGGCGCTCTCAGCCCGCAGGGATGACCTCGTTGCCGGCCGTGTCGATATAGCCCCATTTTTCGTTCACGCCCGCGACCGATGACATGCCTTCCCTGAAATCTCTCACCTGTAAGTACTTTGGCTCAACGACAAGGTTCCCTGCCTTGTCGACGAAGCCCCATTTCCCGTTTAGGGACACTCCGGCCAGGCCCTCGGCAAACGGGGCCCAGCCGCCGTATTCCAGCGGTACGGCTTCATTGCCCTCCTTGTCTATAAAACCAAACTTGTCGCCCCTTTTGACTTGAGCCATTCCTTCGGAGAAGCTCTCTATTCTGTCATATATCAGCGGCACTGCTTCGTTGCCTTCCTTGTCGACGAAGCCCCATTTGCCGTCAAGCATGACCGCGCCCAACCCTTCGCTCGCGGCAAGCGTTTCATCGTATTTCGGCGGCACGGCCTCTTTGCCCGTTTCGTCGATATAGCCCCATTTCCCGTCCAGCATGACCTGGGCCATGCCGCTGCCATCTTCCGCGAAGGAGCGGACATCATCATATTTTGGCTCTACGACCCATTTGCCGTCCAAGTCCATAAAGCCCCATTTATCGCCTATCATGGCGACTGTAATGCCTATCGGCCTGAAAAGGGACACGTCGTCAAATCGTAGCTCTATTGCCATCTCGCCGCTCTTGTCGATAAAGCCCCATTTGCCGTCAAGCATTACCGGGGCAAGGCCCTCATGGAAATCCCCCCTGTTTTCATACATCGGCGTAATGGCCTCTCTCCCTTCTTTGTCGACATAGCCAAATACGCCGTCTATCCAGACCGCGGCCATGCCTTCGGAAAATTCATCCGCCGCGCCATATTTCAGTGGCACGATTTCATTGCCTTCTTTGTCGACAAAGCCCCATTTGTCATTAAGCGAGACCCGCGCCATTCCATCAAGGAATTCTCCCGCGTTGTCATATTTTATCTCTATGATTTCATTTCCTGATCTGTCTATATAGCCATATTTGCCATCCAGGGCGACAATCGCGAATCCGGCCTCCTGGAAGCTATACCCGTGGTCATATTTCAGCTCCACGACGATTTCGCCGCTTTTGTCGATATAGCCCCATTTGCCGTCCCTCTGGACCGCAGCCATGCCTTCGAAAAACCCAATGCCCGCGTCGAACATGCCCATGACAGGTTCTGGCTCCGGTTCGGGCTCGGGCTCCGGTTCGGGTTCGGGTTCCTGTTCGGGCTCGTCCATGACTTCCTCCGGTACGTCGGCCGGCTCTTCTTCGCCGCCCCAGGCCCCGAAGCCGTTTGTTGCCAGCAGGACGACGACGAACGCGGCCACCGCCGCAATGATGACGATCAGCAGTGTCCGGTTGTTCTTTTTCGGCGGGGGCGCGTAACCAGGCCCGGGTTGCCCGGGTTGTGGTTGCCACGGTTGCGAGGGAGCGTACGGCGCCCCGGGTTGTCCCGGCGGGGATCCGTAACCCGGCGGCGGCGCGTACCCCGGCGGCGGAGCGTACCCCGGCGGCGGAGCGTACCCCGGCCCGGGTTGTCCTTGCAGGGGCGCGTACCCAGGCCCGGGTTGTCCCTGCGACGGAGCGTAACCCTGTTGTGGTTGTCCCGGCGGCGGTGCCTGATGCGCAGGCTGTCCTCCGGTTGGCGGGACGCCGAAGGCGGCGTCCCCTACGGGTGCCCCGCAGCCAGGGCAGAACCCTGCCCCGTCGTTTACCGATGCCCCACATTTCTTGCAAAAGCTTGCCATGATTACCGCCTGCCTTCCTTCTCTATGCTGTTCTCTTCAACTCCTCTGCCGTGATTTCCGCGCCAAACGAACCGTCCCCTTGGCACGTGATTTCCGCGCCAAACGAACCGTCCCCTTGGCACGTGATTTCCGCGCAAAACGAACCGTCCCCTTGGCACGCCGATTCTCGCTTCACTAACCACTAACCACTAACCACTAACCACTGGCCACTAACCACTGATCCCTGTCCCTACTCCTCCTCGTCCGGGCCGAAGATTTCGTCGTACAGCTTGCTCATCCGCACCATGGCCAGCCGCTTCGACAGCTTCTCGTCCGGCTGGTAGGCCCCGTCGCCGGTCTCGTTCAGGATGCCTTTCTCCATGTACTCCTTGATGATTGCCTCGTCGTCGAAATCGTCCAGGGTCAGCGAGGGGTCGGTCGCCATCAGGACGACCTTGTACAGTATCAGCGCCGCTTCGTGTTCGGTCAGCGACTTGTGGGACTCGAAGCTCCCGTTCGTGGTCTCCATTACGCCCAGCCAGACCATCAGCGACTCGTTGTAATCGTCGCCGTCGTAGACATCGGCCACCTCGCCCCTGATATCGGGGTAGATGGAATCGAGCACCGAGTTGTGGCCGAACGCGTACCCCATGAAGCGCGCGTACTGGCCGCGCGTGATCGGGGAGTCAATCCTGTCGAGCGTCAGGTAGAAGCCGTCCTTCAGCGCCTGCTTGATGTATTTGCGCGACCAGTCGTCCGGCAGGTCAGACTCGTCGTCCGTGATCTCGACGGAATAGTCCTTGCTTGCGCTCAGGCCCCCCGAGTTTGTCGCCACGCAGGTGAATGTGTACACGCCCGGCGGCAGTTCATAAGGGGTTATGACCAGCGTCTGGCTGTGGAAGAAGGGCTCCCCGTCCAGGAACCATTCGACGGAGCTTGTTGACTGCCAGTTCCCCGTCTCCTCGTCCCATACGGCGCCCACGACCATCGTCTTGTCCTGCATGTCGTATATCTCCACCTCGTAACGGACCTCTTCGGTGGCCTTGTACTTCGGGGTTTCCGCCTGTTCGGTAATAAAGACGGGCTCTTTGTACCTCACCTTGAACTTGGGGCTGGCGGTCTCCGCCGTATTGACGCCGTCGCTGGCATAGATGTAGAAATAACCCGCGTCAGAACCCGGATAGCTGGACATATCCAGCTTGATCGACCTCTCGGTGGTGAAGGACGCCACGAGGTAGTAATCGCTATAGTTGGCGCAGTAATAGAGGTCGAAAAAGATCTCGTCCCCGTCAGCGTCGGACGCGTCCCAGGTGACTGTCACTTCGTCCGGGAGCTCCTGGCCTTCGGTAAGCCCAGTGAACGCGACCTCCGGCGCATTGTCCGAGACGACCCTCGTATAGATCTCCTTGTCGCCCTTTTTGATAACGATCTTCGCCGCTTCGTCATAGGTCTTGATAACGACATTGACCGGGATCTTGTCGCCTTCCACGAACGACTGGCCTTCGGCCGTGTTTATCTGGGCCGTTGGATAAGCGTCGAAATACGCGAGCGCGAGCCTGTCGCCATTCTTGTCGTAGCTGCTTACCGAATACTCGCCCTTGCGGCTTGCCGTGCAGAAGCCCGGGGGCGCCGGGTATGAATACCAGGGGTCGGCGACAAACGTGCCGTCCGGGTCGATATAGCCATTGATGTCGGTGACCATTATCAGGTCAATATCGCTTTCATTGAGGGTTTTCGCGCTGCTCTTGCCGCTTTCCTTGTTTAAATCGTTATACCATATAATGTTCTTGCAATCGGGACAGTAGACGGCCGCCTCATCCATATAGTATTCTTTGAGCACTATGGTATCGCCGCACGCCTGGCAGGGAAATTCATCATCCACGACCTGGGTGAACTCCTGGCAGCTCCGGCATTGAAGCAGGAACGTGGGAGGCGCCAGGATGTCCGCGTAACAATTGGGGCATGTCGCGTAAACCTCGTCCTCATAGGCGCCCGTGTTTTTCTCCGGGTTGCCGAGGCTGTCGAGATAGCTGTTGTCTATCCCCGTAAAGACGTTGAACAGGTGGTTCCAGATATCCGAAGTCGTCCAGTAGTAGAATGAATCCTCCGATTCCCCTTCGCTCATATAGCTCGCTACGGCGCCAAGCAGCCTCCTGCCCTCGACATAGTATGCCCGCTGCTCGGGATATATTACAGAACCCGATCCCATGGTGCCATAGTCATGGCCGGAGATAATAGCCGGCTTCTCCCCGATGGCGTATTCCCTCGTTATTATGTCATGGCCGTCCATCTGGTATGGAGGCGCGTTCAGCACGTTGTTCAGCGACCCGTCGTAATACTCGTCGCCGATCTTGTAACAGTGCGCGATCTCGTGAACGACCGACGCCAGGAGGTCCGGCTCGGACTCGCAGACTATATTGCCCGGCATTCCATAAGTATAGCCGAGATAGCCGATGGAGTTGGGGGTAGGCATGAACCCGACAATCAGCGTGTACTCGTTGTCCTGCGTCTGCTGCCTTGTCAGCGCTTTCCATACGTTGAACCGCCCGTCGTTTGTATCGAGGTCGTACAGGTCGTCCGAGAGGTCAAGCTCGGGCCCTATCACGTATTCCACGTCATCCTCGGCGACAGGGTATACCGCCTTGATCATCTCGCCCCCGGCGCGCCAATCGCCTTCGCAGGTACGGATTTTCCCCGAGTAGTTGGACTTCATGGGGAGCGCCAGCACTTTCAGTTTCGTCGACTCGTAGAGGTTCGTGTTCCTGACGGCTACGCTGTCGTCCATCGTGAACGTGAAGGTATACGCCCCCTGCCCCCAGTAGCCCGCATCGGATATGTCCTTCGGCTGGAACAAAATCGTTGTATCGTCTATCATTTCCGTCGGCAGGAGCGCGGTCACGAATTCCCCGTCCCTTTCGACCGTAAGCGTTATCTCGCTGGTTGAGCTCGGCGGTTTCTCAAAGGTTACGAAAAACGCCGTGGCCTTCCTGGCGACAAAGTTGTCCATAAGGTAGAATTCGCCCGTGTCGGTGTTGAAGCCATAGCTCAGCCCCTGGTTGACCTCGATCATCTTGATGTTCGGGTCGTTGGTCGAGAAGCCGCTCGCGGCCGGCTCGAAAGGCGGCGGATCCTTGGCCGGCGGCGGGTCGATGCCCACGTCTATGCTGATGAATTCGTCATCGTCGTCAAACCCGCCTTTGCCCTTGTCCCCCGAAAGGTTGTAAGCCAAAAGCCCGATGATGACCGCCGCGACCGCCGCGATGACTACGATGAGGATCAGCCTGTTGTTGCGCCGGGGCGCGGCCATCGCGGCCGCGGGCTGGCCGTAGGCCGGGGGCCGGCCGTAAGTCCCCGGCGGGGGCGGTTGCTGGCCGTAAGGCCCCGGCGGGGGCGGTTGCTGGCCGTACTGTCCCGGCGGGGGCGGTTGCTGGCCGTAGGCCGGGGGGGCCTGCTGGCCCGGCTGCTGGCCGTAGGCCGGCGGGGGCTGGGAGCCCGGCTGTCGTCCCGGCGGAGGCGCGGCCTGCCCGTAGGAGCCCGGCGGCTGTGCGGCTTGCCCGTAATGTCCCGGCGGAGGCGCGGCTTGCCCGTACCCCGGCAGCGGGGCGGTTGGCCCCGGCCCCGGGGCGGCCTGCCCCGGCGGAGGCGCCTGTGGCGGCGCCTGCTGCGACGCCGGCCTTGGAGCCTGCGGCGGCACGTATTGCTGAGTCGGTGGCTTCGGCGGCACGTACTGGTGCGCCGGAGGCTTCGGCGGCACGTATTGAGGCGCCTGCCCCGGCGGCGCCTGATGCGCAGGCCCGGCTCCGGCTGGCGGGACGCCGAAGGCAGCGTCCCCTGCTGGCGCCTGCGGCGCCCCTGCGTCAGGGCCTGCCTGGACGACCTGCCCGCATCCGGGGCAGAATTTCGCGTTGTCGTTTATTTCTTTTCCACACTTCTTGCAATACATGGCCTTACCTCCTGTCGATATAACACCTGGCGCCTTACGGGCCTGGACTTCCCTGCCAGAGGCAGTTCCATTCCCCGGGCGCTTAGTACTTGATGAGCCTGAACTTGCCTATCAGCGGCAGTTCCTTCGCCTTGCCCGTCAGGCCGTTTATCAGGCCTGTGATAAACAAGGACACGTTGGCGATCCATATCAATACCCATATGATTGAAGGTATGAAATAGAGGTGCCAACTAACGAAGATGAATATCCATGAAATGATATTGCCTACGATGGCCAATATGATCCAGAGTATAAGCAGCAAAAGCCCCTGGTTCGCGTGGTAGCGCCCGTATCTCGACTGCGGGCAGCCAACCAGCGGGAGGAAGAACAGGATATACGCGAGCCCTCCCCAGGTCTTGTTCGCCGCGATATCCGCGGGATCGATATAAGCGGTCTCGTCAGGCGTGTTCGTAAAGAAGCCTTTCACCTTGTCGACAAACCCCTGGTCGCCGGAAGGCGGCGGGGCGTACTGCCCTTGCTGCCCCGGCGGGGGCGCGTAGCCTCCCTGCGGCGGCGGCGCGTAGCCTCCCTGCTGCTGTCCCGGTGGCGGCGCCTGTCCCGGCGGAGGCGCGTATTGCCCCTGCGGCCCCGGCGGCGGTGGCGCCTGTCCCGGCGGAGGCGCGTATTGCCCCTGCGGCCCCGGCGGCGGTGGCGCCTGTCCCGGCGGCGGAGCGTATTGCCCCTGCGGCCCCGGCGGCGGTGGCGGCGCCTGTCCCGGCGGAGGCGCGTATTGCCCCTGCGGCCCCGGCGGCGGTGGCGGCGCCTGTCCCGGCGGAGGCGCGTATTGCCCCTGCGGCCCCGGCGGCGGTGGCGGCGCCTGCTGCGGCGGCGCGGCGTACTGCTGCTGCGCCTGCGGCGGCGCGGCGTCCACTACGGGCGCCGGCGCTGCCGGTGCCTCCAATACTGTCCCGCAGCCCGGGCAGAACCCTGCCGCGTCGTCGAGCTGCGCTCCGCAATTCTTGCAAAACTTTGCCATTTATCCAATCCTCCCTCTTTTTTCAGCACATTGCTAACACTTATCGTTTATATGAAAACAACCCGGACGCCAACCAAACATCCCAGCTCTCTTCCAAACTATACGCCAGCCGGACACCGGCTCTTCCAGCCACGCGCCCTGGCCCTTCCAGCTTCACGCCAGCCGGACACCGGCTCTTCCAGCCGCGCGTCAGCCGAACATCCCGGCCTTTTTCCAGCCGCAGTACGTCAGGTAGTCGCGGACCGCCTTCTTCACGACCTCCGTGTCAAACTTGAACCCGATGAACCCTACTTCCCCGGTCTGCTTGTCCTGCCCGGCCCCGAACGAAAAGGATTTCTGGCTTGCCTTGCCTTTGAAGGTCGACGACGACATGCCAAGGCCGATCTTCCCGCCGCTCATGCCGACGTTGCTCGATTTCTTCTCCAGCGTGTCCTGCTCGTGCCACTTGCCCTTGTCGTCGAGCCTGGCCTTGAATGTGTAATTCCTCGTCTGGTCGTTGATTTCCTGCGGCGCGAAAAATGTCGCGTCCATCCACTTCCAGCTGGCGACGATCGTGTCGCCCTCGACCGTGACCTGCCACGGCTGCTGCGGGTGGTTCAGCGCGCCCGGGGCGTCATGCAATACCTGCTGCTTTTGTACTAACATAGCTTTACCTCACTTTCAAAACTAACATCAATAACTGTCTATCAAAATATTGTTTATCAGGCTTGCCGCCATACAATTATATATCAACAATCTCCATAAGTGACACTCCAAAACGCAGCGTCGTTACAGTTCATGAAAGTCCCTTTCCCTCGATATGATATGTCACTCCGCTTCATCCTCCAGCCCATACTCCTTCAGGAGCCCAATCACCTCCTCGTCGTCCGGGATCAAGCCGCCGGGATCGGGCCCGTCCGTCCCTTCGCCCTCCGGGCCTTCGCCTTCCCGGGCGGTTTCGGCCAGCCCTTCGTCGGGCTCGCCTTCGCCGTCTGCGCCTTCCCCGGACAGCCCTTCCATGGGCGCCTCTTCCCCGGCCGCCCCGGGCGAGGATGGTTTCCCGCCCGTGCCGTCTTTGTCCCCGCAGCCGGCGAACGCGAGCGCGAGCGCCAGGGCGAGGGCTATGGCGAGGGCTATATTTCTTTTGCTCATAATCGTCTCCTTTTCCTTACAAATATCACAGAAAGCCCTCTTTGTATATCACCCTGAGGGTGATATTTGCCATAATTCATGGATTTTTCACAGGATTTCCTCCTCCTGGCCGCTCTTGACTATCAGCTCGATGTATAGCGTCAGCTCGTCCCTGGACGACACGCCCAGCTTCGAATAAATATGCTTGTTGTGGGTCTTCAGCGTGTGCGCGGAGATATACATGGCCTCTATCACTTCTTCGGCGCCCCTTCCCTCGGCATAAAGGCGGAATATGCTCTTTTCGGTCGGCGTAAGCGTCCTTACCCTCGCGATGAAATCCTCGAACAGGTTGTCGGGGAGCGGCCTGTCCTTGGAACGCAGTTCCCTGAGCTTGTCCAGCAGGATGTCGATTTCCACTATATTCGTCTTTTCATGCGCCCCGTTTTCGGCCGCCGCCACCAGGTTGTCCGTGATGGGCTGCACATACCGCCTTGCGAGGAAAACGGACGCGATGACGCCAATGGCAAGAAGCGCGAGCAGCACTGCCCAGAGCTTCATGCTCTCCCCGTTCCGCGCCGCGATAAAGTCCGCCTTGGGTATGAGGAGCGATACCGAATACGACTGGTCGGCATAGGGGGAATTGTTTGGGTACAGCCTTATCGGCTCGCTCATCCCGACATAAGCGCCGCCGCCCGGGATGCTGTATTCCGTGAACCCGCCGACACTGCCGACGGCGTCCATCAAGCCATGCTCGGGAATGGCTTTGTACACCGCGTTGTTCCCGGAAAACATGGCGTCGTCCAGGCGGAGCTTGCCGTCCTGGACATTCGACAGCATGAACACGGTATTGTAAAAGCCGATGGTCTCCGGCTCATGGCGCAGCATGAAGTTCATCTCGCTTATCTCAAACCCGCAAACGCCGAAGATCCTGCCGAAGCTGTCCATTATCGGGACGGCGCAAATCATTACGTCTTCGTTCATGTCCTGCACCGGGCTCATATAGCACCAGTATATCAGCCGGGACAGCGCCAGCTTCGGGTTTGCCTCGTAGGCATCGCGGGGGGCGTTCCAGAAGGGCTGGCCCTCGACGTCGAACTCCAGGTCCCATTTCGCCTGCAGGTTTATATAGCCGTATCGCGCGATGGAGGGGAAGCCCCTCAGCAGGTACCGCGTCTCGCTCCCCATTCCGCCGATGTTCGGCTCGCTGTTGCGTATATAAAGCCCCGCCTTCGAATGCTCCGCGCCGGGGATATCCGGGTTCACCGTAGCGTCCAGCGCGACAAATACGCCGCTGCACTCCGTGGCGTCAAGGTTCATAAGCAATACAGAAAGCTGTTCATTGAGCAGGGGCTCCAGTATTTCGGGATGGCCTTTCAGGTCGCCCAGCGAAAACCCTTCCCGTTTCAAGAACGAGGCGATGTTCGCGTTCAGCTGTTTGGACAGCCTGACAGACTGGACCGAAGCGATGCCGTACTGCCGGGACGTGTCCGTGCCGAGATGGCCGAACTCGTTCAAAAAGAGCTTTTCCATCCCGCTCGAGCCGGAAGGGAAAATCCCGGAAATTGAGATGAGCAGGAATGCGCCTGCCAGCATGGTGAATATCAGGATCAGGAAAAAGGCCAAAAACCTGCGGCGCATATTGACGGCCGCCCCCTGGGCGCCCTTCCTTGCCGCTCTAACGTGAGAAGGCTTTTCCATCCGGGCCTTTCCCTCCCTAAGGGTCAAAACTCCTGATAAAGTATTCCATCGCGTCCGCGGACCAGGCCTCAAGCATCGGGCCCGGATCCGGATACTGCCCCTGCTCCTCCGCCGCCGGTACGGGCTCCTGCCCCGGCAGGGCTGGCTCGTCCCCCTGCCCCGGCAGGGCTGGCTCGTCCACTTTCTCCAGCATGTCCGACAGCCATTCCCCCTGATCCGGCTCCGGTTCCTGCTCCTCCGGCGCTGGCGCCGGCATGGCTGGCCCGTTCCCCGGCCCCGGGGAAATCCGCCCCTCCCTCAGCATCCGCAGGTAATTGTCCCGCCCGTCCTGCGCCGCCTGCCGCAGCCGGTCGGCATACTGCGTCTGCAAGGCCTCAAAACCATCGAAGACAGGAGGGAAATAGAATCGGTAGCTCTTCTGCATTTCCGCTGTCGCGAGCAGCGACTTTTCCGCGACGGGATTTTCGATTGCCGGATAGCCCCCCTCCATTATCCTGTCGAATGCGGCCTTGCGCACCGGCATATAGCCGGCGCTTGCGCAAAACTCAAGGTTTCGCTCCGCCTCGGTGAACCACCTGAGGAAGAGGCTGGCGGCATGCCCCTTCGCGGGCCCGCCCTCGAAAACGCAGACGCCCCCGCCCCTCTGGGACACGACGCTCTCGCCGCCCTCGAATACCGGGTACGGCAGCACGTCAAATTCCACGTCCTCCTTCGTATTGTCCATATAAGTGACCCTTGACGGATAATAGGTAGCGCCCGCAGAGGGCGCGGTAGCGCAGACGATGTCACCGGTCGCGGCCAGGTAATTGCCCCAGCCGTCATAGATGGCCATGCCACCCCTGACAGCTGAGTCATAGTAGAAGTCCCAAATCCTCTTATAGCCGGGGTCGCGCACATTGAGCCGCTTGTCCCTGACCACGTCGCTGCCCATCTGCTGGAACCCGATCATGGCCTGGCTGAACAAGCCCTCCGGATAGAAGAACATCTTCCCGCTGCCGACCGTGTCAGGCGCCTGGGCGTCCGTCCATTCATAATACCTGGCCGCCGCTTTCGCGATCCCTTCAAAGGTGGACAGGCTGTCCAGGCCGACGCCGGTCTCTTTTGAAAAGCGGTCGAACAGCGTACGGTTGAGATAAAGGACCTCGGTGGAAACGGCAACAGGCATCAGGTAGAGGCTGTCGCCGCCAAGGCGGGCTTCTTCCATGAACTGGGGGACATACGAATCAAGCTCGTCCGCGGAAAAGTATTCCCCAAAATCCACAAGCACGCCTTTCTCCGCCAGCGTGACCGCGGTCATCGGGTATACGACGGCCATGTCCGGCAGCTCAAGCGCGCCGGGATCCCTGTCCACGGCGGCCAAAAGCAGCTCGCTTACTATACTGGCGTCGGCGACTGACGTCACCTTGACTATTACGCCGTTCTCGGCGCCAGCCGTGCGGTTGAACTCGTTGACCAGCTCGTCGAAAGCGTAGCGCATGTCCTCAACATACGAATGCCACAGTGTCAGCGTGACGGGATCCTTCGGGGAAGGCCTGCCGGAATCCCCGCACGAAACCATCGTCAGCAAAAGCGCGATGCACAGGATAAAAGAAACCTGTCTTTTCATAGAGAGCCTATTCCTCCGTCGTCCCGCGCCTTCCCCCGGGAACAAAGCCACGCCTTCTACGAAGCCGCAGCCTTTGAACGCTGTTTTAATAAAGATACGGCTTTTATGCCTTACGCGTCCAGTTTCGAGCCGCACTCGCCGCAGAATTTCAACCCGGCCGGGTTCATGGTGCTGCAGTTCCTGCAAAACTCCCTCGGCAGTATGCCCAGCTCCTGCCCGCATTCCTCGCAAAACCTGGCGTCTTCCGGATTCAGTGCCTTGCACTTGATGCAGGTGCGTTTCGCGATCCGTTCCTTTTCTTCTCTCTCAAACTGAGCCTTTTCCGCGAGAACATCCTCTTCCTGCTGTTTCAAGCTGTCGGCCTTATCGTCCACCTCGGCAACCTTCGCTGCCAGCTCCGCGAGTTCCGGGCTGCCCGAAAGCTCCGCCAGCGCTTTTTCCCCAATCTCCACGATTATCTCCGCCCGGAGATTCTTCAGCGCTTCCGCCTCTTCCTTTATTGCCGCGAGTCTCTCATCAAATTGTTGCTCTGCCATCATTGCCTCCTCCTAAATCATTCCTGCTGCCGAAGCAATACCTTCCGCCAAACCACGACCTGCTTTCCATGCCCACTCACAGGTAGATTGTTAATTATATAATAAATATCGCGGTCTGTGCGTTTGAATTGCCGTGTTTTTTAGAACAAGCCAAGGGGACGGTTCCCGCGTCTTGTAAGACAAAAGGGGACGGTTCCTGCGTCTTGTAAGACAGAAGGGGACGGTTCCCGCGTCTTGTAAGACAGAAGGGGACGGTTCCTGCGTCTTGTAAGACAGAAGGGGACGGTTCCTGCGTCTTGTAAGACAAAAGGGGGACGGTTCCCGCGTCTTGTAAGACAAAAGGGGACGGTTCCTGCGTCTTGTAAGACAGAAGGGGACGGCAGGCTGTGTGAAAACCCGGCACCCCAACGCGTCAGCTTATGACCAATTGGCAGCCTAAAGACAAAAGGGGACGGTTCCTGTGTCTTGTAA
>Ga0082212_10010076_pt1 | contig 12136 bp, 9 predicted proteins | sample TergutNt197P3_FD_71548 | JGI IMG/M metagenome (GOLD analysis project Ga0082212, IMG submission 71548) | Neocapritermes taracua P3 segment gut microbial communities from Petit-Saut dam, French Guiana - Nt197 P3 | ecosystem: Host-associated > Arthropoda: Insects > Digestive system > Gut ... | reverse complement strand
CGGGATCAATATGCCAAAACTTCTAAAAAACTATATAAACGGCCTGGCTTTTGGGATCACGGAAACCGTCCCCGGCGTGAGCGCGGGGACGATCTCGATTATACTGGGATTCTATCAGGAATTGATCGGGACGATCAACCACTTTGCCAAAGACGTCAAAAAATCCCTGAAATTCGCGGTTCCCTTTGTGCTGGGCGTCGCCACCGGGATGATCGCGTTCGGCTCCCTTATGAAATACCTTCTCGAACACTATTCCTTTCCCACCGTGCTGTTTTTCATCGGACTGATCGTCGGGATCATCCCGATCATCTTCTCAAAAATAAAAGACCCCGGTTTTGGGATCAAGGGAATAAGGCCGGGACAGATAGGGATGATTGCCGTGCCGATCTTGATTTTGGTTGGCACATCCTATCTGAAAGCGGACGAAGCGGTCGAAGCCGCGAAAGTTGTCTCCGCCATAAGCGTCCCCTATATGATTTTCATATTTTTTGCCGGGATGATTGCCGCCGCGGCTCTGATAATCCCCGGCGTCAGCGGCTCCTTTGTTCTTCTGCTGATAGGCATTTACCCGCTGTTTACCCATTCCGTCGACGCGATCAGGCGCTGGCTCGGGGATATGGGCAACACCGAACTTTTCATAGACATCTGCAAGGTGATGGCGCCCCTCGCCGCCGGGATCGTCATCGGCGGGCTGTCGATGGCCCGATTGATTGAAAATCTGCTAAAAAATCACCACAAAACCCTATATTCGATCATTTTCGGGCTTCTGTTAGGGTCTGTTTACGCTCTGTTCAATGACCCTATCGCCTATCAAAGCGGGCTGTCGGGGTCCATGGCCGCCATTGGGGCCGCGACATTGCTGCTGGGCGGGGCAGTGTCCTTTAGGCTGGGGAAAAAACGGCTGTAGCGTCACCTCAGACGCCAATCGTCCCCGATCTCCGCGCCGGGCGATATGCTCCGCCAAAACGCCCGCAGTTCGCGCGCCCGCCGTTCCCCCGCGAAGTCGTTATACAACATCCCCTCCACCCGGACCGGGACGATCTCCAGTTCCGCCCGGCCGTCCAGCAGGCGGAGCAGGACGACCGCCGTGTGGTCATAGTTGTTGCGCATTAAGAAATTTCCGAGGCTGTAGGCGATCGGTTTCCCGTTATATACCTCAAAACTCTGGATACAGTGTGGATGCGAGCCGATAACGGCGTCGGCGCCCGCGTCGATCATTTTGCGCGCCGCGCCGGTCTGCGCCGCGGTCGGCTCGCTTTGATGCTCCTTGCCCCAGTGCATATAGACGATGACATAGTCATACAATTCGCGGGCTTCTCTCACGGCTTCGACGATCAGCGTGGGGTCATAAGCCATCAGAAGGCCGGGGCTGTTCTTCTTCGCGTACCACGCCATATTCGGGGCCACCTGCGAAGCGGCCAGAAACGCGACGGTCGCGCCGCCAACCTCGACGACCCAGGGCGCCATTGCCTCAGACAGATCGGCGCCGCCGCCCGCATAGCCGATCTCATACGCCTCCAGCCGGTCGATCGTGTCGGCAAACGCCTCAAAGCCGTAATCGATGCTGTGGTTGTTGGCCAGCGATACCACATTGACGCCCAGCGAATCGCGGAGAAAATCCAAGACAAAGGGTTCGGCGCGGAAGGCAAAATCCTTTTCAGGCCACGGCTCCCCGAGGTTTGACACAGGCGACTCCAAATTTATCATCGCAATATCGGCGGCACGGAACAGCGCGGCCAGTTCCGGGGAAATCACGGCGTCAGGGCCGCCGCTCTTCAGCCGCGCCCCCATCGTCCCGGCCAGCATCACATCGCCGCCCAGAGCGACGGTTATGGGATAACGCGGGTAAACAGAATCCCTGTTATGGTCAACGGCGCCGGCCGAAGCCAGCGCCGTGATGGGTTTGTTGTCTCTTTCCTCGGGACAGTAGACCGTCGCCGCGTCCAGCAGCGGCGCGAGCCGGTCCGGGTAGTTTCGCAACGACATACCGTCGATAAACCACCGGTCCGTAAAGAAATACCGCTCGGACAGCTTGCTATACGGCGGGGCGTCCGGCTTGGTGATGCCCACCCCCATCAGCAGCGGAAAGCCGTCGTCGAGCAGGGAGAGGAATTTGGCATCGTCCCACGGGGGGCGCTCGCCGTACGGGAAAATATAGATGCTCGTTTCGCCGACAAGGGAGCCGACCTCGTCGAGCCATTGTTGGGTGTCGCTTTTCACGCGGGCCAAATCGACCTTTTTGTTCTCCTGCATATGGAAATGGCTGTAGCTGTGCGACCCGAAATACCAGCCTGAATCTTTCAGGGCTTGCACAACCGGCGTCACGGCCTCGATCTCACTCTCGCGGTTGGGGCTTTCGCTGTGGGTGCGGTAGCCTAAGACGCCGTCGTAGCCGGTGATCGAAAGCAGCCCTTTGTCCCCGAACGGGGAGAAATCGGGGTATTCCTCGCAAAACCCCTCCAGAATGGGGATGACGTCGTTGTCATAGGTGACCCGCTCGGTTCCGTCTTTCAAGACGGTCAGCATGGCAAGTTTGCCGTCCCGGTCCAGCACGACTTTATCGCAAACACCGTAGCCGAGGGTATTGGAATAGTAGTTGATGTCGTCGAAGCTGAGGATCAGAGGTTTCTTGCCAACGGGTACCATGACCGTCTTGCGTGAAACGGTCCCGTCCTCGTTTATCTCAACATAGTCGTTGAGGTTCATCAAAACGAAATCATTTATATAAAATTCTTCCAGCGAGCGGCGGAACTCGGTGGGGGTCACGCAGTCGCGGTCAAGGTTTTTGCCGTAACTGTTGGCATAGGCGACGTCGGGGTAGGCGATGAGGAAATGGAAAAACGCGTGATAGAGCGGCCCCGTATATTCCTCCAATTCAATCGTCGGCGGGGACGGTTCTTCAGGAGACGGCGACGGAGTTTCGGAAGGGATTGCCGGGGACGGAGACGGTTTGGGCGGGGGGGAGAAGTTCACGACCGGCTCCGGCGACGGCGCGCCCGCGTGTTCAACAGGCGGCTGCGACGCGCAGGACGCGAGGATCACAACAATAAGTAGCAGCGGACAAACTTTTCTCAAGGCCGGCCATCCCCCTTTTTGCTAGTATACCTTATTTTTCGGCAAATATCAAGCCAATCCAAGCATTCATCGCGGACGGCACGGCGACTTCATTTTTGTCCCTGACCCACCGGTAGTTTTCAGGAAGCCGGTCAACGGTCACACAGGCCGCGTAAGCGGTCATATGCCATACAATGTGCGTAAACACATGCCTGGCCGTTCCCAGCGGGCTGTTCCCGCAGACAACGGCAAAGCCGTCGGCCAGAAGCTGTTCCTCGGCGGGAAATTCCCACATATTGTGCAGCAACCGTTCGGTCCGGCGGCGCAGCAGCGCGCGGCCCCCGTCATCCCGCGCTAGGCAGATCCGCCGGAACTCCTCCCGTTTGGGAGGTTTTTCCTTTTTGGCCGGGAACGCCGAACCCCGGCCCTCGGCAAAGCCGCGGCAATCGCCGGAGAGGGGGCATTCCCCGCACTTTGGGGAAGACGGGATACAGATCAATGCGCCCAGTTCCATCAGCGACTCGGTGACAAGACGGGGCGGGGCGTTCTCCATCAATCGGCGTACCCACGCGGAGACGCCGCCGCCGTCCGACGCGAAAAGCCGCGCGTATACGCGGCGCACATTGCCGTCTACGGCGGGACAGGGCAGCCCGTACGCGATCGAGGCCACCGCGCCGGCCGTATAATCGCCGACGCCCGGAAGGGCGCGTAAGGCCTCATATGTAACGGGCAGCTTGCCGCCGCACATTTGCGCCGCCTTGTGCAGGTTGCGCGCCCGGGAGTAGTATCCCAAGCCGGCCCAAAGCGTCAAAACCTCGGCTTCCTCCGCCTCGGCGAGAGCTTTCACGGTGGGGAAGCGGGCGATAAACCGCTCAAAATACGGAACCAGCGCCGTCATCCGCGTCTGCTGCGCCATGATCTCGCTGACAAGGATATGATACGGGTCCCCGCTGCCGCGGAACGGCAGATCCCGGTGGTTCGTCAGGAACCAATCCATGAGCCGTTCAGTCAATGCGCTCCTGCTCCATCCTCCATTATATTCTGACCGCGCCGATACTCGGGCGGTCTGCCGTATGTATGTGTTCCCGACAGTATGCTTATAATACACGTTTTGCTCTTTTAATATTCGACATGGCAACTTCCTCAAAGGTTTGCTTGTCTGTGGGATTTAGAAACGCTCTTTTGGGGATAATCGAGTACATTCGCGGGGCTTGTATTAAAAAATAAAAATCGTTGCTTTCCCAAAGTTCAGAGTAAATGCTCCATTGTAAGACAGAATTAATGCTTGGCGTTTTGAAAGTTATTCCCTCTTTTGAAAATGTCAGTGTATATTCCTCGTGATATTTTGTGTTTCGCTTGAAGACAAGGACAGGCAAACAGAAATAAAGAAAAACTTCAAGCGCAGAAAAAATTATTGTAATCACTAAAAGTATGACGCTGAGTATATTTAGAAAGAAGATAAAGTGAAAGAAAATTGAAAACAGCAGAAAGGCAGCGACAATAGCCGGATCGTATTTGCGTATCGTACCATTTGCGATTAGATACTGTCGCATCGCTTTCACAAATTCACTTTGCAAATAATTGTAGATTAATATTATTGTTTCCATTTTTCACCCTCGCATTATATAAATACCCCAACTTTACCGGCTTTTTCTCACAGCCCAATGACCGTCACCCCGCCGTCCTTCGCGACGGCTTTCATGTGGGTGGCGGGGTTTTCGTTGATGACCAGTCCGGCCACGGCGTCCTCAATGTCCTTTTGGACGGCGCGGCGCAGATTGCGCGCCCCGTATTTTTGCGAGAACGACTTTTCGGCCAGCGCCGCCAGGGCGTCCTCGTCCCATGTGAAATGCAGTTCGCGCTCCAGCAGGTTGTCGGCCAGTTCCCGCAGCATCAGCGCGGCAATGGCGCGGAAGTGGTCCCGTCCCAGCGGATTGAACGCCACGACCTCATCGACGCGGTTGATAAACTCGGGGCGCAGAAACTCACTGAGCGCTTTCAAGGTTTTTTCGCGGCTCTGCTGGGCGACGCCGCCCGCGTAGCCGATCGGGGAACTGTTTTTGTCGCTGCCGGCGTTGGAGGTCATGATGACGACGGCGTTCTCAAAGTTGACCTTGCGTCCGTGGGCGTCGGTGATGTGTCCGTCGTCAAGGATTTGCAGCAGGACATTGAGCACGTCCGGGTGCGCTTTCTCGATCTCGTCAAAGAGGATGACGCAATAGGGCTTCCGGCGTACCTTCTCGGTCAGCTGTCCCGCCTCGTCATACCCCACATATCCCGGCGGCGCGCCGATGATCCGCGACACGGCGTGCTTCTCCATAAACTCCGACATATCCAGCCGGATCAGCGCCTCCGGCGCGTCAAACAGATCGGCCGCGAGGCATTTGACCAGTTCGGTCTTGCCGACGCCGGTCGGCCCGGTGAAGATGAACGAGATCGGTTTCCGCTTGGCCGATACCCCGGCCCGTCCGCGCCGTATCGCCGCCGACACCGCTTTCACAGCCTCGTCCTGACCGATGATGCGCTCCTTCAAGCGGCCTTCCAGCCCCGCCAGCCGGGAAAACTCCTGCTCCCGTATCCGCGAGGCGGGGATCTTTGTCCATTGCTCGATGACGGCCGCGAGATTCTCCACGCCAAGCGACGGCGCGTTCGCCTCGGCAAACGCCTCCAGCCGCTCGCCCAGCCGTATCTCGCGGCTTTTTAAGGTGGCGAGTTGTTCATAGGCCTCCGGCGACGCGTCGGCCATCAGCGTCTCGCGCCGGGCGCGGATGCCGTCCAGTTCTTTTCTCACAGCCTCGCCCTCGTGGATCGACGGCGTCTTCAGGTTTAAGTCGCTGCACGCCTCGTCGATCAAGTCGATCGCCTTGTCGGGCAGGAACCGGTCGGTGATATACCGTTCCGATAGCAAAACCGCCTGCCGCGCCGTTTCCGGCGGGACCCGGACGCCGTGGAACTGCTCGTAATACGGCGCGACGCCGTTGATGATTTCCACCGATTCCTCCACCGACGGCTCGGCGACGGTGACCGGCTGGAAACGGCGTTCCAGCGCGGCGTCCTTTTCGATATGCTTGCGGTATTCGTTGAAGGTGGTGGCGCCGATGACCTGCACCTCGCCCCGCGACAGCGCGGGCTTTAGGATGTTGGCCGCGTTCATCGAGCCTTCGGCGTCGCCCGCGCCGACGAGGCTGTGTACCTCGTCGATGACCAGAATGATGTTGCCCAGCCGCCGTATCTCCTCGATCAGCCCTTTCATCCGGCTCTCAAACTGGCCGCGGAACTGCGTCCCGGCCACCAGAGACGTCAGATCGAGCAGATAAACCTCTTTGTCGCGGAGTTTATAGGGTACTTCACCGTCGGCGATCGATTGCGCCAGCCCTTCGGCGATGGCCGTCTTGCCAACGCCCGGTTCGCCGATCAGGCAGGGGTTGTTTTTCTGCCGGCGGTTTAAGATCTGGATTACCCGCCGGATCTCACCGCCGCGCCCCACGACGCGGTCCAGCTTGCCGTCCTTGGCGCGCTGGGTCAAACAGAGGCAGTAATTGTCCAAAAACTTTTTCTTAGGCGCGCCATTGTCGCGCCCCTCCCGGGAGCCGGGGCCTTCGCGGGGCGCGTTTTCCCGCTGCTGACGCTGCCCCTCGCCATGCGGCGGGGGGACGGCGGGGGCGTCCGAAGACATGCCGCCGAAAAAGCGGCTGATAAACGGGAAGGTGGCCGTCTTTCCCTCGTCGTCCAGCGAGTCGTCGCTTTCTATATCCAACAGCCCCTTGAGGTCTTCGGGAGAACTGATGACGTCCATCATCTCGCCGGTCATGGCGTCGATGTCCTCCTCCGTGATGCCCAGCCGTTTCATAATATCGTTCATCGGGCGGATCCCGACTTCCCGCGCGCACTTCAGGCATAGCCCCTCGTTAGACGAAGAACCTCCTTCGATCTTTGTGACAAAGACCATAGCGATATTCTTTCCGCACCGGGTACAAAGCATTGTCTGCATAGGTTTACGCCTGCTTTCCTCTATTTCGAATAAACCGCCCTATATACAGGGCAAAGGCCGAGAGATTCAGCGCGATGGCGGTGGATACGGCGACGGTCCGCGCCGTATCGGGAAGGTTCGGGAAGACCAAAATGACAAAACAGACGATGAAAAAGACGGAGGTGGATATTTTGCCCAAAATATTTGACGGCAGGACGTCGTGAATCTTTTTATACTGCAGCAGCGCCCCCAGCCCCATACACGCCTCCTTGACAAAAAAGACGGCGCCCGCCCAAAAGAGGGACGGTTCGTTGATGATGATGCAGACCAGCACGCAAAACGACATCAGCTTGTCGGCCAGAGGGTCCAACACCCGCCCGAGCCGGGTAATCATATCAAATTTGCGCGCGAGATAGCCGTCCAAAACGTCGGTCAGCGACGCGGCGAGGTAGATCAGCGCGGCCCAGAGGTTGGCGCGGGGGAGTTCGGAAAAGTAGATCAGCGGCACCAGCGGCACAACGCACAGCCGTATCAGCGACAGGATATTCGGGACATTCATCACGACATTCCGCCTTTATTGTGAGTCTTGAGTTCGACGGCACAGCCCGCGGCCAGCAGACAGAGGATGGCCGATCCCGCGTAATGATAGCGCGGATTGGCTTCCAGCAGCAGGAAGAGAAACACGACGCCGGTCAATACGGTTACCGGGAGGACAAACGCGTCCCCGCCCGTTTTGACTAGCCGGAACAGCGAGAGGGCGCAGCACCCCAGCAGAAAACCGTAACCCAGGTTGCACAGGGCGGTCAGGAACCCCGCGCGCGACGTTATTTCCAGCGGGGAATCCTCCCTCCTGCCCTCCGACAGCCAGTAGACCGTAAAACTGTCCTGGCTCCAAACGCGCGAAAACTTTTTCGCTATGAACCGGAGCAGACCGCCGTCGCGGACCCGTTCCCCCATCCGCCCGAACGCCTCCGCGGTAAAAAGAGACTGTATCTCCCGCGCCGGCAGGCCCTCGTCCAGGCGCGCCTCCAGCACCGCGTAATCGGCTGCGTTCCAGCCGCCGTCGCTGTCACGGTTCATCCCCAGATAGAGATTCCAGCCAAAGCCGCCGGCCGTCGCCGCCGTCACGGAGAGATAGGCCGCCGCCATGGCCAAAACCGGAAGAATAAGCCTCGGCCGGTTTCCTTTAGCAAACACGACGCCGCAGAGGGCAAACGCCAGCAGATAGACCGGCCCGACCGGGCGGATCAGCGAAGACAGGCCCGCGGTCAGGCCAAGCAGCGCCCAAACCGGCGCGCGGACGGAAGCCGAAAGGTAGATCCGCACCGCCAGCAGTGTCAAAGCGATATGCAGAGGCTCGCTGGCGACAAGGCTCAGAAGGAGGATATGCGACGGCGTCAGCGCCCAAATCAGACCGGCGGCCAAGCCGCCCGCGACGCCCAGCAGCTTTTTTCCTATCGAAAACAGCAGCGCCGCGACAGACAGGGAAAGCAGCAGGTTGAGCGCCTGCGCGACGGCCGCGGAGGGTCCGAAAACGCGGAAAAAGAGGGAGAGGAAAAACGGGTATCCCAATAAATGCGGGAACAGGGCCTGATACGCCGGATCCGGGATAGGCTCTCCCGCGGCCAGCGCCGCGGCGGTGTCATACATCCTCGCAAAGTCCAGCATGGGGGACACGCGTGTGGAGAGGAGCCAGGCCGCGCCGGTCAGAAGCGCCGTACCCGTAACTAGGAGAAACGCGGTCCGCCCGCTTGGCAAGCGGGGGAGTTTTGGCGCGAAAAACGCCGCGCCCAATCCGAGGGCAAACCCTGCCGGCAAGGCCCAGCCCCGTCCCCAGCCGGAGAAAGGAGAGAGCGCCACCGCCGCGATGATAAAAATCCCGCCTAAACCCGCAAGGCCAAACCGGGCGAAACGCGCGAACCCGGACGGCGTCACAGAAGGATCTCGGGCCTGAAGGAGAGCAGCTTTGCCAGCATATTGTGGTTTACAAAGAGTTTGAGGACGGTGGTGTTCTCCATCAGTTCCGGCCCGGCGATGATGCCGAGGTACCGCACGGCCCAGCCGACGGCGCATAGGATCAGCACGCCGTAGAAAGCCCCGGCCGCCGCCCCGCCGATTTTATCGGCCAGATGCAGCATCGGCAGCTTGAAAACCGCCGCGAGGAAATGGACCAGCAGCGTCAGCCCCACCATAAACAGGATGAACGCGAACAGGCAGAGCAGCGCGTAAGCCGCCACATAGAGCACGGTCATCGAAATGGTTTCCTGTACCGATTGCTCCGCGTTGGTCAGCGAGAGCAGTACCCGTTCGACCATCGCGTCGATCTCGATACCGGAGATGCCGAGCGACGCGAAGGCGTTTTGGGCGACCTCCGCGATTTCCCGGCGGTCGGTCATTTCATTGACGCGCCCTTTGCCGCGCGTCGCCTCGTCGATGGCGTCGTCGGCCAGCCAGCTCATGATGGGGTACAGCTTTTCCGACACCGGCTGGGCATAGGCCGCCGCCGTCTTGCCCGCCAGAAACGCCGAGACAAAGATGACCAGCACGCCCGCGACGGTCAGAATCAGCCCTTTGCGGAAGCCCTGCCACACGCAAAAGGCCAGCGCCGCAATCAGGAGCAGATCAAGAAGAAACCCGGTCATTGACTCACCTCATTGTCATTATACCATTTAGCATAGCCGGAATACAAGAGCAGAATGCCGCCTTCGGGGCCAATCAGCAAACCCCGCGCGCCGGACGACCCCAATTCTTCGGATTTCAGGTCCCCGCCCTCTATCGCATAACGGGTCAAAACCCCCGCTTCCAGCGCGGCGCAATAGCGTCCGGCGGCCGCGAGGCCGTCCGGTCCCTCGGCAAACGCCGCCTGCCCCAGTTCAGCGCCGGTGTAGCTCAGACAGACAAGGCGGCTGTACTGCCCTCCCTCGTTGCGCCCGATATGGAGGAACAGCGCTTCCTCGGTCGGGTGGGCCGAGAGCAGCCTCATTCCGCCGTAAGGATAATACCCCAGCGGCAAGCCGTCGTCCGTATAAAAGTATACGCCCGATTCGGCCGGAATGCAAACATGATTGTTGTCGGGACTGTAGGCGGCGAGCGGGACCTCGTCTTCCAACTCAACGACGCCCAGCGGTTCGGCCCGGCCCGGCTCCAAAAACGTAACGCGGGTGACGACGGCCCCGTCCTTCTGTCCCACAGCGGCGACCGCCATCCGGCGGCCCGACGGGGAGAGCGATACCGCCCAGATATAATACTCGGCGGAATACCATTTATAAACCGGCCTGTTTTTCCCGTCATACAGCTGCGCGGCGCCCCGGTAGCCGCTTTCACCCGTCACCAGCACATACTGCCCCCGCGCGTTGCCGGCGGCCGCCAGTTCGGCATAGTCAATCTCGGCCCGCACGCCGCCCGTATCGGCGACGATGGCGGCGCTGCCGGCGCGGTCGTAAGCGACGACCTTGCTCCCGGCGACCGCGAGGGCCGGAATTTCAAAGGAGACCGCCCGCGAGACCTTTTCGCGGCCCGCTTTGTCATACAGCACAAAGCGTTCGGAGGAGAGAGCCGCGAGCCGTCCGTCGCATAAGGCCAGGACGGTGTCCCGTCCTTCGTCAAACGGGATCCGCCCCGCTTCGGCGGACTCGCCGCCCCGGGAGGAAAACCAGCCGGTTATAAACGCCAGCGGCTCGTCGCCGATGTCGTCCCGGAAGACGACGAACGCGATGACGGCCAGCAGCACGGCGGCCGAGACGATCAGATATGTAACCACTTTACGCAAGGCCGCACCCTCCATACCAAACGCCGGTCATATAAAGCCCGTGGGCGGGCAGCACCGGTCCGGCGGCGGCGCGTTCGCCGGACGCGATCAGGGCCGGAATGCCGGCGATCTTTCCCTCGCCGGCCCAGAGCAGGGTCCCGGCCAAAGCACGCGCCATATTATATAGAAACCCGTCGGCGCGCATGGCAAACGCAACGCTGTCGTCTAAAACCGAGACGTCGAACCGGTATAACGTGCGCACCGTGCTTTTGACCGGCGTACCCATCGTCCGCACACAGGCAAAATCGTGCGTCCCGGTGAAATCCCGCGCCGCCGCCCGGATACGCTCCATATCGAGCGGGCGGGGCCAGTGCAGCGCCCGGCCTTCCCGCAGCGGATCGCGCGTCCGGGCGGTATAGAGCCGGTAGGTGTATTCCTTTTGCGTACAGGAATTGATCGCGTGGAAATCATCCGGAACGGGTCTGGCCTCCAGCACGGCAATGTCGGGCGGCAGACGGCTGTTCAGCGCCATCAGCAGCTTACGCGGCGGTATGCGGTGCTCGGCGCGAAAATTGGCTACGTACTTCCTGGCATGGACCCCCGCGTCCGTACGTCCCCAGCCAATCAGGGAAACGGGGCGCCCCAGCGTTGTCTCAAGGGCGCTCTCCAGCGTCCCGCAGACGGAAACGGCGTTCTTCTGCTTCTGCCACCCATGGTAGTGTTTCCCGTCATAACAGAGCCTGAGGGCTGTGTTCATAGACCCATCGTCCCCAAATAAGCGGCGATCCCGAAAAAGCCGAAAGCCGCGGGGAAAGACACGTAATCCACAGAGCTCAGGCGGAGCTGCTTCATGCGCGTGCGCCCTTTCCCGCCGTGATAACAGCGGCATTCCATCGCCGTCGCAAGCTCGTCCGCGCGTTTAAAAGCGCTGATAAAAAGCGGAACAAGTATCGGTAAAAGAGCTTTGGCCCGGTCAAAAAGGCTCCCTGTCTCGAAATCCGCTCCGCGGGCCTTTTGCGCGCTCATTATCCTGTCGGTTTCCTCAATAAGTGTCGGGATGAATCGAAGGGCAATACTCATCATCATCGCCAGTTCGTGTACGGGCAGTTTAATTTTCTTCAGCGGATTTAAGAGGCTTTCAACGCCGTCGGTCAGCGCGAGCGGCGACGTTGTGTATGTCAGCAGAAACGTGCCCAAAACCAGCATCATTATTCTCGACATCATGAAAACGGCCGTGAGCGCGCCTTCATAAGTTACCGTGATTATCCAAAAACTGACAACAGGCCTTCCCGGCGTATAGAACAGATTAAGAACGGCGGTAAAAGCGATAATAAAGACTACTGGTTTCAGCCCCTTTATCAGAT
>Ga0082212_10010075_pt1 | contig 12136 bp, 11 predicted proteins | sample TergutNt197P3_FD_71548 | JGI IMG/M metagenome (GOLD analysis project Ga0082212, IMG submission 71548) | Neocapritermes taracua P3 segment gut microbial communities from Petit-Saut dam, French Guiana - Nt197 P3 | ecosystem: Host-associated > Arthropoda: Insects > Digestive system > Gut ... | reverse complement strand
AACAGACAATGACATCGACACATACACCGCGGATTTCAATCATCGTCCCGATTTACAATGCGGGCAAATATTTGCGCCCGGCGCTGGAATCGGTCCAGCACCAGACGTTCGACAATTGGGAATGCATCTGCGTCAACGACGGCAGCACGGACGATTCTTCGGCCGTGGTTTCCGAATTCGCAAAATCGGACAAGCGGTTTGTGCCCCTGAACCAGATAAACAGCGGCGTGTCCGCGGCGCGGAATGCGGGTCTTGACGCCGCGCGCGGCGAATTCATCGCCTTTCTGGACCAGGACGACATGCTGACCCCCGGCGCTTTGGAGCATTTTGTGGAAATGGCCGACAAATTCAACGCCGACCTGGTGCGCGTCCGCTGTACAAAAATTCCGGACAAATTCGATTTGGCCAGCGCCGGGAAATTCTTTTGCCCGAATCCCCGCGTGGAATTCTATCCGGAAAATCCGCACATCGCATTCATGCGAAACGACAGAAAGAAATTGAAATACAACACCTGGTGCTGGGTCTGGCTGTGCATGTTCCGCGCCAGCGCGATAAAGGGAATCCGGTTTCCCAAAGAACTGCGCAACGGCGGCGAAGACAACATATTTATGTTGGAGGCAATCGATAAAATCCGCAACATGGTGCAATCGGACGCGATAAAATATCTGCACCGGCGCAGCGCGATCAGCACCACTCTGAACAAAAAAGTGGTCAGCATATCGCTGATATACCGGTTTATTCACGGCATGCCGCTGCTTGCCGCCTTTGCGAAAGTCTGCCGCAACAACGATTGGTGCGAATATATTTACAAGAAAGAAACCGTGCGCATGTACAAGGTTCTGGTGCGCGACACCGTCCGCAAGAACCAGCATATACAGACCGCCCGCGAAGTATTGGGCGGAATCGTCGACACGCCGGTTTTCAAACCGGAATACCTGAACATCAAACACCGCGCGTATCTGTGGCTGTTTATGAAAGGGTATGTGCGTTTGCTGAAAGTTCTGACGCGGATATTTTAAGATATGAAGAAAATAGATTTGGTTTACCTGTGGGTGGACGGCGCCGACAGGAAATGGCGCGCGAAAAAAAATTCGGCTTTGCGGGCCGCAAAGCGCCCGGTAACCAAATTCGCCGCGTGCGACGCGCGGTGGGACGATAACGACGAATTGAAATATTCGCTGCGTTCGGCCGAAAAATTCGCCCCGTGGATTAACCGTATATATATAGTGACGGACGGCCAGCGGCCGAAATGGCTGGCCGATTCGCCGCGCGTGACGATTGTCGACCACCGCGACATTGTTCCGAAAAAATATCTGCCGACTTTCAATTCTTCGATGTTGGAATTGTTTTTGCAGAATATTCCGAATCTGTCGGAACATTTTCTTTTTTCAAACGACGATTTTTTCTTTGGCGCGACAGCAAAGCCAGACTTCTTTTTCGACAAAAAGGGAAACCCGATAGTTATCGCGAAACAAAGATATTGGAATCTGGACCGGCCGGAAGATTATACCGCGGCGCGCGGATTGTGGTTCCGGACTATACGAAATGCGGCGCGATTGGTGCGCGGCGCGTTCGGGCTGACGTATAATCTATCCATGAAGCACGCGGTTGAACCCATGCGGAAGTCGTATTTGGCGGACAATTTCGAACAATTTGAAAAAGAATTCTTGAAAACGACGGCGACGCCGTTCCGCGAAAACATCAATATCCAACGGATTGTCTTTCCAATGCTGGACAATGCAAAGGGGCGGAATACGATTGTATTGAACTGGCGCGACGGCGCGGCGCGCATCATATACGACGTGCGGCGCGATTCGCGCATGCGGCGCATATTGCGCGGCGCGCGTTGGACGTTTGCGACGATATTCGGATATATTCGTTACGATTCGTACGACAAGAATTTCTTTATAATAAAGTTTTTGAACGCATACCGGCCCCGTATATTCTGCATACACAATATTTCGAAAAGACGCCTGGGCGCCGTCACTGGCTTTCTGAAAGGCATGTTTCCGGAAAAATCGGCGTTCGAAAAATAATTAAATCGAAATTCCGTATTTCTTTTTGGATTTGATTTGCGCGATTTGCGCCCAAGGGTAATACTTTGCGCCGCGGAACAAATACCGGATGAATTTCAGCGCAAGCGTAATATAGGCAACCGCAATCGAATCATAATTGACATGCGCCATTGCCGCCCGCGATTCCGTCAAATCTATTATGTTTTTCGGAAACGGCCTGTCCGATTCTTTTAACTGCGCGGCCACCGCGTTCAGAAATTCCGCCGCATCCAGCGTTTCCATATCCCCCGGCGAATCGTGTTTGTTGTCGTTCAACAATCCGTGCGGTATGATATGAATCGCGCCCGCATTCTGCGTAATCTTGCCCATCCATCCGTCGCCGATTACACTGCGGGTTTGGGTTGCCGCGGCGACATGCATCAGCGTTCCTTCGGCGCCGACGAACAAAACCGATTTTCCAATCACCGCCGGAACGCCCCGCCCCAACGAAAGCCGCCCGCGCATGTCAATGACATCGGAAAGCAGCGGGTCTTCATACATTCCCACTTGGACGAAATTGTATTTGTTTTTATACTTGTCTACGACGGATTGCAATATGCGGTTCGGCACCGCTTTGCGCGCTTTGCCGCCCGCCATTATCGTGATGTACGGTTTGTCTGCCGGCACATCGAAATCACCGTCCGGAATCTGCATGTAAAGCGACAGGTCCGCGCGTCCCGAGAGTCCCATGGCCGCCGCGATTTCCGGCAGTATCGGCCCCGTATGAGTCTGCCGAAAATAATTGACGCGCATTCCCATTTGCGCCATGCGCCGCACATTTTTCGTATTGATAATCAGCGGATAATATCCGTCCAGAATATAAATCGGTGCCGAAAGGCCGTCGTCTATGCCGTTTAACAATTCGTAATTCACCGGCTTTACCCCGATTAAAACGGGCTTTCCCGTTTGCCGCACGACTTCGCGGCTGGCGGCGCCCAGCATAATCGCGTCGCCGAATCCCCCGTGCTTGAAAACATGCACGGTGTCCAGGCCCAGTTCCAAAGCGCGTTCCAAAGAGATTATTTGCATAATTATGTCCTTTTATTGTGGCCGGGTATTGATTGTCTATTATAATAGACAACATATAACTGGCTGTCTAATATATTAGACAATACCGGCACGAATCACCGGCACGAGCCACCAACCACCTAAATCGGCATTCCGTATTTCAATTTGTATTTCAATTGTTCGATTCTGTCATGCGGTATGCCGTGGCCGGGCACGCGCAAAAGCGCGAATATATGCCGCCACAACAAATCCAATAAATTGACGACCAAGGAATCGCGCCGCACGGGCGGCCGCACAACCGGAATGCCGGTCAAATCGACAATGGTGTCGGGAACGGGCGTGCCGGCCAACGCCAATTGCGTGTCAATCGCTTTGAAGATTTCCTTCATGTCGAAAGTTTCCGTATCGCCCATCGTGCGGCCGCGATATTTTTTCAAACCCTTTGGCGATATGTGTATATGGCCCGCGTCGCCCGAAAGTTTTCCCCGCCATGCGTCGCCGATTACCGCGCGCGTGCGCATCGCCGCCGCAATGTGCATCAGGCCGCCCTCTATTCCGATGAATAAATCGGATTCGCGCAGCACCGCCGGAACTTCGTCCGCAAACCGCAGTTTGCCGCGCATATCAATAACGCCATCCAGAATCGGGTCGTCGGGCAGCCCCAGCAGCACGAAATCGTATTTGTCTTTATACTTGTTGACGATTGCCTGGTAGACGTGCTGTGGAATATTTTTCTTTACATGCCCGCCGGTCATAATCGCAATCTGCGGGCGCTTTGTCAGTTTGCCGAACCCGTCCAGTTTTTTGTCGACATGCATATAGGGTGTCAAGTTTGCGCGGCCCGACAGCCCCAGACCGACGGCGATTTCCGCGACAATCCAATGCTTTTCGCTTTGCCCGAACAGGTTGACGGAAAGTCCCCGGCGCGCCATGCGGCGGACGTTTGTTTTGTTCACCACCTGGGCGTAATAGTTTTCCAAAATAAAAATTCCGGCGGGCAGCCCGTCGTCGATTCCGTTCATCATGTCGTAATTTTTCGGCTTTGTCGCAATCAGAATCGGCGCGCCGGTCCGGCGCACTTTTTCGCGGACGCCTGCGGCAAACATAAGCGCGTCGCCGAATCCCGCAAAGCGGAAAACATGAACCGTGTCGAACCCCAGTTCCAACGCCCGGTCCAAAGATATTATTTGCATGTGCGAATCCTTTTATTCAGAAAGGGATTATAACAAGATAAAATTCCGGGGGCAAATAATATTTGTCCCCGGATGGTTTCAATAAATTCCTATTAGGGAAAACCGTCATTGCGAGAAAGGATTAGCGTATGAGCGCGTAGGCGCGAAAAGCTAATCCTGACGCGGCAATCCAGTTAATAGTGTGCGCCGGCTATGCCGGCGCGACAATTTGACTGGATTGCTTCGGCAGAAAAACACGACTGTTGCCAGCCGTGATTTTTCTTTCTCGCAATGACGGGAGAGAAACTTGGGGCGTAAATATACGCCCCTACATTACTTCTTTTCTTCAAAGTCTGCGTCGGTTGTGCCGGGTTCGCTCTGCCCGCCTTCACTTTGTTCCTTTGCTTCTGCGCCGCCTTCGGCATCTTGTTTCGCTTTGTATACGATTTCGCCCAGTTTCATCGCCTTTTCGGAAAGCGCTTCGGTTTTCGATTTCAAAGATTCCGCCGTCGCGTCTTTGTTTTCCAATTCCATGGACAGTTCGTTACGCGCGTTGTCGATGTCGGTGCGCGCCGCGTCGTCAAGTTTGTCGCCATGCTCTTTCAGCGATTTGTCGATGGAATGAATCGCGCCCTCTGCCATGTTGCGGTTTTCGGCAAGTTCTTTTTTCGCTTTATCCGATTCCGCGTTCGCGGCCGCTTCGGCAACCATTTTCTTTATATCCTCTTCGGAAAGGCCGCCGTCGGATTTAATCGAAATCTGTTGCTCTTTGCCCGTTCCCTTGTCTTTGGCGGACACGTGCACGATGCCGTTGGCGTCGATATCGAACGATACTTCGATTTGCGGCATTCCGCGCGGCGCGGGCGCTATGCCTTCCAGATTGAATTGGCCCAGCAGTTTGTTGTCGGACGCCATGTCGCGTTCGCCCTGGTACACCTGGATGGTGACGGCCGTCTGGTTGTCTTCGTATGTCGAAAACACTTGGGATTTTTTCGTCGGAATCGTCGTGTTGCGGTCGATAAGGCGCGTGAATATATTGCCCGCAGTCGCAATGCCCAGTGACAGCGGCGTCACGTCCAACAGCAGGACGTCTTTCACGTCGCCCTTTAACACACCGCCTTGGATTGCCGCGCCTTGCGCGACGACTTCGTCCGGGTTCACGCCTTTGTGCGGTTCCTTGCCAAAGAATTCTTTGACGGCCTTTTGCACTTTCGGCATTCTTGTCTGGCCGCCGACCAAAATCACTTCGGAAATTTGTGATTTGTCCAGTCCCGCATCCAGCAAGGCTTTGCGGCACGGTTCGATGGATTTTTCAATCAAATCTTCGACCAGGGATTCCAGGCGCGCGCGCGACAGGGGAATGTTCAGATGTTTCGGGCCCGACGCGTCCGCCGTGATAAACGGCAGATTGATATCGCTGGACTCTTTCGACGACAGTTCTATTTTCGCTTTTTCGGCCGCCTCTTTCAAACGCTGCAACGCCAGCTTGTCGGACGACAAATCGATGCCGGATTGCTTTTTGAATTCGTCGACCAGGTATTGCAGAACGCGCGCGTCGAAATCCGCGCCGCCCAGGGTTGTGTCGCCGTTTGTCGCCTTTACTTCGAACACGCCGTCGATGATTTCCAAAATCGAAATGTCGAAAGTTCCGCCGCCCAGGTCGTATACCGCGACCGTGCCGTTTTTGTCTTTATCCAGACCGTACGCCAATGCCGCGGCCGTCGGTTCGTTGACGATGCGCAGAACGTTCAGGCCCGCGATGCGGCCGGCGTCTTTCGTCGCCTGTCGCTGGGAATCGTTGAAGTAAGCGGGAACGGTGATGACGGCGTCGGCGATTTTTTCGCCCAGATAGCTTTCGGCGTCTTTTTTCATTTTGCCCAATATAATCGCGGAAATCTGGGACGGAGCGTACTTTTTGCCGGATATTTCGACCCATGCGTCGCCGTTGTCGCCCGCGACGATTTTATACGGGACGTGTTTTTGGATTTCTTTGGCTTCCTTGCTGTCGAAACGAATTCCCATCAGGCGTTTGATTTCATACACGGTGTTTTCGGGGTTGGTGACCGCCTGGTTTTTTGCGGTGACGCCGACCAGCTGTTCGCCGCCGGCGGTGAACGCGACGACGGACGGGGTTGTCCGCTGGCCTTCGGCGTTTTCAATTATTTTCGGGTCCGCGCCATCCATGAACGACATCGCGCTGTTGGTGGTTCCAAGGTCTATTCCAAGTACTTTAGCCATTTTATACACTCCTTTTTATTTTTACAGGTTTTGCAATATATAATAATAAAAAACGCCCCGTCAAGGGCAATGGGATTTATTTCTTTCGCAATTTTCTGGAAACGCCGCGCCACCGGAAAAAGGCCGCGGTATCGTTGTAAAGATATACGAACATAGTCGCCAGCATAAGATACGAACCCGAAATCCAAAACAGAAAAAGCCCGGCGGCGTCGCCCGCCGCGAAAGACGCCCATGCGTCCGTTCTTTTGCGGACCAGCAGCGTCATGCCGATAATCCCCGTCGCCATCAGAAAATAGTCCAGCGCGCCGACCGCGCCGCGCGTAACCATGCCGAATACGGCCGCCGCCGCCGCAATCGTAATTATTCCAATCCGCGAATACGGGCCCAGAAAACCGGGCCGGACAAGTTTTTTTGTCTTGGCGTTCGGCAAAAGCCAGCTGTAAATCCCCGCAATGTTCAGCATTATGTAAAATATGGAAAGGACGACCTGGCCCGCCAGATTTATTTGCAAAAAATAAAATATAAATACGGTGTTCGCGACAAGTCCGAAAAACTGTCCGGAAACCCGTTCGCGCTTTAACAGCAACCTTGATATTATCACGCCCAAAACCGCCGTGAATTCCAGCGGGTTCAGCGGCGCGATATTTGTCGCGTAAAGCGCGCCGGCCAGCGCGACAACCCCGGCCGGAAACAAAATCAAATCGTAATTTTCGCGGATGAATTTCATTTCAATTCGCCGATGTACGCGCCGCGCGCGGCCGCCGCGAACAGCAATGGGTCGTCGTCGGACACGAATTCGTTCGAAACGAAAGTATCGGGAATATTCGGGTCCGGAGTGATTTCGCCGGATTTGAACATATCGGCAATCGAAACCGTGTCGACGACGCCATTGCGAAGCCGCGTCATGACGTACGTTTCCTTGTTTTCTATGGCGTCCAGCGCCGCGTCCGCAAACCGCGCCGCCAGGATGCGGTCGCGCGCGACCGTATCGCCCGCCCTTTGCGTATGTTCCGGGAACGCCGTTCTGTTCGGAATACCCGCCTTGTCCAGTTCGCGCGAAATCATATCCGCCGGGCGGCCCGAATGCCCGCGCAGCTTTATGCCTTCGGACACCATGATTATTCCGTAATCGCGCCCCTGGTCCTTTTGGATTTTTTGAATATGTTTCACCAGGTTTTCAGGTTTGAATTTTATTTCCGGAATCAATATGGCGTCGGCGGCAACCGCGACCCCGGCATGCAGCGCCAGCGCCCCGACGTCGCGGCCCATGCTTTGCACCGCGAACCATCTGTGATGGCTGCGCGCGGTCAGCAGCAGTTGGTCGCAGAACGCCGTCAATTGCTGTACCGCGGTTTCAAACCCGATTGTCCGGTCGGTCAGGGGAATGTCCGCGTCAATCGTTTTCGGAATTCCGATTACCTGGATATTTCCGTACAGCGCGTGGCTTTGCCCCACAATCGACAGCGTGCCGTTTCCGCCGACAATGACCAGCGCGTCCAGTTTCATTTCCGCCAAAGATTTTTTCAGCCGCGCATTGAACGTCTTTACGTCGCCCGCTTTTGCCGCAGTCTGGAAATTCATCGCGTGCGAATGCCCGTTTTGCAAGAACGACCCGGCCAGCCGCATATTTTCAACCGGCAGAGTGTTATAGTCGAATTTCGCGAAATGCGGCGCCCCCGGGCGCGTCAGCCCGTCCGTGCCGTCAAGTATTCCAAGCATTTCAAATCCGCGGCGCAAACCCATCACGACAAGGTTGCGTATACAAGAGTTAAGGCCGGAACAATCCCCGCCGGTGGTCATTATCGCGATTTTCATGTCGAATCCTTTTTTGGATTATAGCATAATTTTGTAATGGGCTGTAATCTGTTTTTACTCTTGACAAACAATTTGTTTTGGTGCTAAAATTCAATCGAATAAGCAGGGACAAATAGAGAGACATACAGGAACAAAAAGAAAGGTAGGCCCCTTATGTCTATGGACAAAAGATTCTCTAATATGGGCAAGGTCAAACGCACCACCGAAGAGATAGTGGAAGACGCAATAGTCAAACAGGACCGCATCGTCGCGATGTGGCACAAAAACAAACCCACGACCCCCGCGGTATCAAACCCCAAACAAACGGAAGATGAAATGAAAATCAACACCAAACAAAAACCGTTGCAAGCCGCAGCGCCCGTCGCCGCCGAAGGTAGCGCGCCCGAAACAAAAAAAGCCCCCGCCGAATCGAAAAAATCGCCGGTAATCGTGTTGGGCCGCGGTCGTGGCTTGAAAGAATACTGGTTCCCGATACTGTGCGCGGTGTGCGTAATCGCTTTGTTCGTATGGGCGCTGATACCGTCCGGCGGCAACGACAACAAAGTCGTGTCCGACGACCCGGCCCTGCCCGCCGAAACCATTGATTCCACGGATTCCGCCGAACCGACAATCCGTATCATAGACGAAGCTGTGTATCCGTCGTTCGACGTCGTGCGCATTGAAAAAGACGGCAATCTGATGCTTGCCGGCCGCTATCTGCCCGGAACGCCGGTATCCGTCGTCATGAACAAGAAAATCGTCGCGACTTCGACGACCGACAACAACGGCGAATTCGTGTACGCGCCGAAAAAGAAAATGGCCCCGGGCAACTATACCATACGCCTGTCCGCGGCGGATCGCGGCATATACAGCGAAAACAACGTGTTCGTGCATATTCCCTCTTCCAAAGACTATTCCCGCGCGCTGTCGCTGCTGATGACCAAGGACGGCAGCAAGGTCTTGCAGGCCCCGACATTGGCCGACGGCGACCTGGTCGTGTCTAAAATCGATTATCTGGAAAATGGACGCATAGTGGTCACGGGCAAATCCGTGCCGCGTCTGCGCGTGTCCTTGACGCTGAACGGCAAATATCTGGGATTCTCGCGCACGTCCGACCATCGCAATTTCATGCTGGGCGCGAATGTCGACAAACTGAACGCGGGCGAACAATATAAACTGGACATAAAGCTGCACGATACGTCCGGCACGGTCGTCGCGGCGGTCAGCCATAAATTCGAAATGCCAAAGATGACGGACGGCGACGAAACCTATTACACGGTCCGCCGCGGCGACGCATTGTGGATAATTTCGCGCAACTTTATCGGCCGCGGGTCCCTGTTCACGATTATTGTCGAAAGCAATAATATAAAGAACCCGGACTTGATTTATCCGCAGCAAAAGCTGAAAATCCCGGTAAAAAAATAAATCCAATCGCAAAATAAAAACCAAAAGGTGATGAAAATGGACGATGGCAATCGCGCATATGACGATTTTGTAATGTTTAACGACTGTTTGGACATGATTGATTTTCTGCGGGATGCGGCAAAGGAAAATGTCCGCAGCCCCGTTGTCAGACAGAAAATATTGAAAGACATAGGCAAACTGGTCAAAGAAATTGAATCCGGGCTGGCCTTGAAATCTGTGGAATCAAAGGCCCAAAAGATAATTGTGCGTATAGAGAAAGGAATGCAAAAATGAGCAACAAAAAGAAAATCGGCGGAAAACGCCTGGAAGTCCAGGATAAAAAATACGCCAACAAACGCTGGAACATAACGGAAAAGAAATCGCAGGACGCGCGTAGAATTTCCAAAAAGGTTATCGGCGAATCGCCGGCGGAAATCGCCGCGCGCAATAACAAAGCGGTTGTCGCCCAGGAAAGACGGATAAGAGCCGTCGCGGCCAAAATCGCCCAACAGGTCGAAACCGAAGAACCCAAGTCGGTTATAAACAAAAAATTCGAAAAGTATTTGGTGAAATTGGACGTAAAGTACAAGGATGTGGATGTCGCGCCATCGGAACCGGTAAAAACCGTCGTGCCGTACAAAATCAATTACGACAAAAGGCCGCCATACGTCATGCAGCGAAAAGTCCCGGGTGCGCGGGCTTTGGCCGAACAATGGTATAAAGACAACAATCCGGACAAAACCTTGCAGGGATTGGAATTGAAAATATCCAAAAACAGCGAGGCATGGCTGCCCATATGGAAGGTAAGATAGAAATGGTCGGAAAAAGGAAAGAGTCCCCCCACCTGTGCAACAAAAATCGGTACGGGGGCAGTAAATGGAAAGAATCTTGGGGGGCAAGGCACAGCATGATGGCAAAAGAACAAAAGCTGGGAAAAAAACAAAAGCGCAACACGAAAAGGCGCCTGAAAGAAACCGAATCCTGCGGGGAATGGATACTTTGCTCCAACTGTCCGGATTGCAACAGGGATTGCGGCGAATGCATGGGGTGTATCCAGAATTTCACGCAGATAGTCGTCGAATCGTACAGCATAAAGACCCCAGAGCTTGCGAAGATTACGCCCGCGGCCACGCTTCGTTTGGAATACAAGACGCTTTGCCTGGAATATAAAAAAACATGCGCCGGGTGCAAAAACTGCAAGTGCGGCAAATCCAGATGAAAGATAAAACGGCGTTTGTTTGCGCCGTTTTTTATTCCGGGGAGATAAAAATGAACGTAAAAAATCTAAGTATTTTATTCAAGCATCTGCTGGAATACCAGGAAAGCATAACGGTTTCGTACAGAATCGACGGAATCCTGTCCGCGCCGCAGGTCATCTGCAAAGACAATATAAAAATCGTAGACTGGCGGCAAATTTTGCGGAACCTGTCATGGGACGAATTCAAAAAGAATGTCTTGTTTCGTCTGATGGACCATCACGCGTATCCGATTTGCGGAATCTGCGGCGATATAATAGAAAGGAAAGACAAACTGACCGCGGACCACATGGTATGCAAGCGTCGGGGCGGTCCCGACGATTTGTACAATCTTCAGCCGGCGCATTTGCGGTGCAATACAAAACGCGGCGACAAGCCGCTGCGCGACACATCCCCGTATTGGCGCCATATCCGCAAAGGCGACATAATCCGTATTCAAAATCAAGATAAAAGATAGGTGGCCTGCCACCCAAAGCTGCGCAGCAGCGAAAGGTGGTGCGAGTGAAGGGAATCGGACCCTCGTCTCAAGCTTGGGAAGCTCGCATTCTGCCATTGAACCACACTCGCGCTTTCGTCATTCTAATTGTTTGAAAAACAAAATCAAGATTAATGTAGGGGCGCATATATGCGCCCTTTTATTGGGCGTATGCAATACGCCCCTACACTTATTTAGAATTCAAACCGAACATTCTTTTGATGATTTCCGTCGTGGAATATCCGTCGATGCGCGGCAGCGTCACGGCCTGGCCGCCGCGCGATTGGACAAACTGGCCTTCGGGCCATTTGCTTATTTCATAGCCCTCTTTCGCGATGACATCCGGCAGAATGATTTCAACCAACGGCAACGCCGTGTCGGTATCGAACACGACGACAAAATCCACGAATTCCATCGATGCAATCAGAACGCTGCGCGTGGTTTCGTCCTGTATCGGGCGGGCCGGTCCTTTCAACCGTTTCACGGACGCGTCCGAATTCATGCCGACGAACAGTTTGTCGCACAATTTTTTCGTGCCCATAAAAGATTGGATATGTCCGTAATGCAGACAGTCGAAAACGCCGTTCGTAAATCCGACGGTCTGTCCCGCATTGCGCAGGCGCGCGGATATTTCCGCGGCCTGGTTCAATGAAATTATCTTCTGGTACGGGCTGTTCATATTATTTCTGATTGCCGAAGAAATGATTTTCGATAATGCCGCAGATAATATGGCCG
>Ga0082212_10010074_pt1 | contig 12137 bp, 10 predicted proteins | sample TergutNt197P3_FD_71548 | JGI IMG/M metagenome (GOLD analysis project Ga0082212, IMG submission 71548) | Neocapritermes taracua P3 segment gut microbial communities from Petit-Saut dam, French Guiana - Nt197 P3 | ecosystem: Host-associated > Arthropoda: Insects > Digestive system > Gut ... | reverse complement strand
CTGCATGCTTCCCATTAATGGTTAAAGTACCGTGTTCAGGGGCAAGTAATCCGGTTAAAATTTTAACCAACGTAGATTTACCTGCACCGTTTTCCCCTACGATACAATGTATTTCACTTTTGTTCAGAACAAGATCTACATTATCCAGTGCTAAAACACCCGGAAACCGTTTTGTAATTCCCTTTGCTTCCAATACAACCATACACTCTCCAAAAGATCGCATGCATTGCATGAAGAGATAATTCTTATTATCTCTTCATGCAAAAACATTTTTTAGAAGCCTTTGATAATGCCGTCTTTAACCATGTCAGGAGTTAATACGGCGAATTTGGTATCAAAGTATGTAACAGGCGGAACACCATTCTTTTCCATGAACAGAGAAATAACACACCAGCGTCCGAGACTGTTCGGCTGGGTAGCGGCGGAAAGATCAAGCCATCCGTCTCTCATCAGTTCCTGGAGCTGAGGAAGATCGTCAATACCGACAAATTTTACATCACCAGGTTTTTTCCCTGCTTCTTTCAGAGCTTGTCCGATACCAGGTCCGGTAGCTGCATCGCAGCATCCAAATCCGGCCAAGTCGGGATGAGCTGAAAGAATAGCGGCAGCTTCACGGGCAGCGTTTTCGATATCATCATAGTCAAAAGCTGTCGCAACAAGCTGAACGTTGGGATACTTGGCAAAAACATCATTAAGTGCCCTAAAACGCTCAGCATGAGGCTGATTCGTAGGAACACCATGAATGATAGCTACTTTGCCACGATAATTGATTCTCTTCATCAATTCTTCACCCTGGAAATATCCCTGCTCATAGAAATCGTTTCCGGTATAAGGAATACCCGATTCGGTGGGAGCAACATTAACATAAAGAATAACGGGAATTCCACGCCGCTTTGCTTCCTGGAAAAGGGGCATTTGCGCTTCAACGTCGATACTATCGATGGCGATTCCATCAGGCTGAGTCGCGATTGCTCTTTCAATTAATTCACTTTGAAGAACAAGGTCAGCGGTGGCGGGCGCCTGATAATCAATAGTAATTTTTGTTCCGGTCATCGCACCAAGATGATCTGCCATTTCCACAGATGCATTGTATACGATATCAAACCATGCCTGGGCAAGAATAGGAATCATTACAAACCTATACTCTTTCTGCACAGTTGAACCTTCACCTGAAGCACCAGCGCCGGCTGAACTTGAGCTGTTACCACAACTTCCAATGCTCAGAACAAGAAGCACAACTAACACAACAGAAAAAACTCTCTTCATACTCTCTCCTCTTAGATTTATTTTTTCGGTTATCAAGAACCAAAAACACAAAATAATATTGATCTACAATGCCTTTTGGACAACCTTAAAGAAATTCCCGATAAGGCAATTCATGGACGCAGCACCGGGATCAATATGACCAAGGCTCCTTTCTCCAAGCCGGCTGGAACGTCCTCTGGTGGCAAGCATATCCCTGGTTGAATTCATTCCATCTTCCGCCGCTTTAATTACAAGAGGTATTGCGTCCTTAAGCAGAATACCTTTTTCATTCTGTTCAGCAAGAACTTTTATGGCTGGCTCTATTGTATCAAACATGGTTTTTTCACCGGGTTTAACATTACCACGGCGCTGCAAGCCATCGACAAAAGCTTTCCACATAGAGACAAATTCACCATAGTCGGCTTCTTTTTTCCCTGTAATCGCTTTGCCTGCATCCATAAAAGCTGTTCCATACAACGGTCCCATGGAAGCTCCACCCCCCATAATAATTGTCTTTCCTATACAACTAAACAGGGATCCGATATCACCGGCATCAATATTAAAATCTTCAACGGCTTTTTGAACAAGCGAAAAAGTCGCAACAATGCTGTCGCCGTGATCAGAATCACCAATTGGTGAATCAAGATCATTGAAATATTCCTTTTGCTTTTCCAGTTCTTTAATAACTTCCAGGATAGCGGTTTTCACTGTTTCAAGCGAAATACATTCCATTATAAATCTCCCAAACGGCAATTAAGCAAAGTGAATAGCTCCAATCGGATGATCCACGCATTCCTTCATGTTGCCCTCCAGCTTGGTAAGGGTAATGGAAAAACCTCCCATTTCCATTGAAGTAAAATATTCACCCACCCATGATTTATAAACATTGATCCCTTTCGATTTAAGAATCTGAAAGGTGTGATTATAAATGATATAAAGTTCGAGCAGCGCTGTTGACCCAAGGCCGTTTACGATTACCGATACTTCATCGCCATTGTTAAACGGAAGATCGGCAAGTACTTTATCCATGATGATATCGGTAATGGCATCTGCGCTCATCATCTTAACCCGCTCAATTCCCGGTTCGCCATGATGGCCGACGCCAATTTCCATCTCATCAGGACCAAGTTCAAAACTCGGCTTGCCGGAAGAAGGCATAATACAGGGTGTATGAGCTACTCCCAGACTACGGGTGTTAAAAATCACCTTTTCGCCGACTTCTTTCATTGCCTTAAGATCGGCACCTTTATCCGCCATTGCTCCAAGTATCTTCCAGAGGATAATTTCTCCGGCTACTCCCCGGCGGTTTTCCCTGTTGGTTACCGGCGCAGAAGCAACATCGTCATTTACAATAAGCAGCTCAATTTGCACTCCTTCATCCCGAAGCATATCAATAGCAGTACCGAAATTCATGATATCGCCATTGTAATTTCCAATGCAAACCAAAACACCTTTACCGGAATCCGCCGCTTTTATTGTGTCATAACATATCTGTACTGCCGGCGCCGCAAAAATATTTCCGACTCCAACAGCATCCATCATACCGGGTCCCAGATACCCAATCAAAGCCGGTTTGTGACCGGAACCGCCGCCTGTAACAAGTCCTACTTTTCCGCTAATAGGAGCTTCTTTACGGGCAATAACCCGTTCTGCCTTCCGAACGACTTTATCGGAATTTGCCGCTACATATCCCGAAAGCATTTCTTCAATCATGTTGTCATAACTGTTGATAAATTTTTTCATACTTTCTCCTTATTTATGCGACGGTGGCAGCAATCTTTTTTAAATTCGCCAGCCCTTCAATTGCTAAAGCTTCTCCGGTAGGAGCATACCAGCGCCAAAGCGCACATCCACCGGCAAGTTCTTCAAAACTCGGATCAAAGGATTCTATTACAAACGGCCCAAAGAAACCAACTTCCTTACAGGTTGTAAAAATATCCATCCACGGAACATGTCCGGTACCGGGAATACCACGGTTGTTCTCACAGGTATGGAAATAGCCAAGATAGTCTTTTCCGCACTCCCGGATGGCGTCCGCAAAATTAAATTCCTCAATATTCATATGAAAACAGTCAAGGTGAACTTTAACATTTCCGGTCCCGATATCCTTGCAGTATTGGACTGCATCTTTGGCAATATTCAGAAAGTGACTTTCAAAACGATTAACGGGCTCAAAGCAAATAACACAGTCGCCGGTTTCTTTCGCATATTTTGCCACTTCGGTCATTGCTGTTACAGACCAGTCCCATTCTTCATTGGTCCTGGGTTTTTTCGTTAAGTATCCCCAAGCTGCATAGTTAACCCCTCCGAAAATTTTTGAACCAAGCGCATTATTTATATCAATGAGTTTCTTTAAAATCCTAACGCCATTTTTTCTTACTTCCGAATCCGGCGAGATAATGTTTCCGTCTTTTTGAAGTGTAGTTGTTGTTACTACTTCAATCCCGACTTTTTCTCTTTCTTTTTTAACGGCTTCCAGAGGGAATTTATCAGGGTAAGCAATTGCCAGATCTACAGTGTCAAAACCCAGTTCCTTTGCTTTTGCAAGAATCCACAGGTCTTTTTCTTCAAACACCTCTGCCCATATAAAGGAATCAACACCCATTTTAAACATGATAGAAACTCCTTACATTAATTGTGAGCCAGAAACCCTACTGTTAGTGGTTGTCCCGACTATTAATACAGGAAACTCCTGTTTTCATGTGATATTATCCCGGGATTTTACATTTGTCAAGTAAAAAACAAAAAAAATAACAAAATTTAAACATGCCGTTCCTGGTGAACCTTATTTTAAATACATGAGGCTTTTTCAAAACTAACAGAATTATAAAAACGGCTCACCTTTAAGCTTTTTTACCGCCGCTGCTTTATCAGAAGCTTCAAAAAAAGCGCTTCCTGCAACAATTACTTCAGCACCTTTTTCAATAGCCTGCGAAGCATTTTCAGTTGTAATGCCCCCGTCTACTGAAAGCAAATAATGATAACCTTTTTCTTCTCTTATCGCAGAAAGTTTAACCAGTTTTTCCAGACATGACGGGATCATTTTCTGTCCCCCAAATCCCGGATTAACAAGAAGTATGAGCACCAAATCCAATTCGGAGAGGATTTCATCCAAAACATGCACAGGAGTACCGGGCACAATACAAATCCCCGGTTTCATCCCGGCAGCTTTAATTTGCTGAATAATACGGTTGGCATGAAGGGCCGCTTCTATGTGAAAGGTAAAGTAGTCAGCTCCTGCCTCTGCAAAACCAGCAATAAAATCCTGAGGATTACTGACCATAAGGTGGCAGTCGAGGATAAGTTTTGTAACAGGCCGAATATCGGCAACTGTTTTTGGCCCGAAAGACAGATTTTGAGCAAAATGCCCGTCCATAACGTCCACATGTATCCAGTCTGCTCCGGCTGCACCAACTGACTGTACTTCTTCTGCCAGACGTCCGAAATTTGCCGAAAGAATCGATGGCGCTGCCAATGCTGGTTTTTTGGTCATAGGTTACCCCTAGCGATCAAAGCTAATTATCTGTAAAGCTGTTAATTCATCGGTAAACAGATCAGTTATCAGTCTGCCTTTTAGAGCTGCATGAATTGCCCTTGCTTTCTGTTTACCGCAAGCTATTCCCATTCGTCTTGGAATCTTCAAAAAGGCATCCGGATTAATGCCCACCACTCTGTTGTTTATAGGGCTTTTCATAAAATTTCCTTGCGCATCGTAATGATAGCCGCAAAGATGGCCGCAGGAACCTTCGTTATAAACCTGTCTGGCCTCTTCTGGTGAAAGAAATCCCGCCTTTACAAGGGCGCTGTTTTCCGGCATGTCTGAACTTAATCCCACCAGGGCAATGTCCAGAGATTCGGCCTTTTCGAGCGTTTCCCGTATTCCCGGTTCTTTTAACAGGGCATCCCGTAATTCCTGACTCTGTACCAGAACAGGAGAAAGAACCGGAAAAAACCGGGCACACAGTTTATCGGCCAGAATTCTTGCAAGTTCCGCTCCGTCATAATAAAGTGCCACCGCACCCAAACCTCCCATCAGTTGGATGACTTCGCAGTCCACCAAACCGAGCTTCGGAAGCTGACGTATTGTATGATAAAGCGCTGTTCCCCAGGAAATACCTATTTTCATCCTGCTTGTCAGTAAAGATGAAAGAAACCCAGCCGTTTCAAGGCAGATTTTATACAGTGTTAAAACATAATCGTCTTCCTGAGATACAATACAGACTGTCTCCAGTCCGTATTTACTCATCAGTAACTGTCCGGTTTCCGAACTAAATGGAGATTTGTCATTTATTCGTATTTCTACAATGCCTTTTTCCCGGCATTCCTTGAGCATATTTGCAACCGTTGGTCTGGATATTTTATAAAGCTCGGCAATCTCGGACTGGGACATGGAGTCCATGTAGTAGTGTTTTGCCATTGTTACCAATAGTTCAAATGATTTGTTCATTAATGTAATTACAACAGAATCAGCAAGGGGGTTTCCAGAATATCTTTTAATTCTTTCAGGAACATAGATGATTCTGCGCCGTCTATTATACGGTGGTCATAGGCAAGGGAAAGACCTATAATCTTTCGATTGACTACTTTCTCTCCATCCAGTTTCAGCTGATCCTCTACAGCACATACTCCAAGTATTGCCGCTTCGGGAGGGTTAATAATGGGAGTAAACGAAGTAACTCCGTACATACCAATATTGGATACGGTAAAAGTTCCCCCGGTTATATCTTTCGCTTTCAAACTCCCTTCGCGGGCTTTTACGGCAAGTTCCGCCGCATACAAGGAAAGATTTATTAACGAATAATCCTGAGCATTATGGATTACCGGCACTATAAGTCCGCGTTTTGTTGCAGCGGCCATGCCTAAATTAACGCTGCCTTTGTAGATCAGATCATTTCCGTCCAGCACCGAATTAAGCCTGGGATAGGCCAGCAATACCTTTACTGTTGCGGCAAGCACAAAATCATTTATGGTTATTTTCCCCGGCTTATCCAATGCCGAGAAAGATTTATTTATACTTTCCCGTAAAACAAGCAACTCCGTTACATCCGCCTTAATATGCGAAGTTACCTCGGGTATGGTTTGCCTGCTTTCCGACATGCGCCGTCCGGTAATCTTTTGTATGTTTGTTAATGGCACCCGCACGTCCGCACGTTCAATTGCAGTTCTTTGCGTGATGGTTTCCGGAAGCTGCGTTTGTACGGAAACCAAGGCGCCGGTTTTTAAAGCGTCTGTTACTGCGGCCTTTCTTATTTCACCGTATTTACCTGCTGGAACAATTGTATGTAAATCAATGCCTCGTTCTTTGGCCAGAGCTTTTGCTGCAGGAGTAGCCTTAATACGCTGTTCCGGACCGGCTGTAAAGCCAGCAGTAGAAGCTGTACTTGCGGAAACTTCTGCAGAATCATTTACGGCACTGACTGCAACGATTGAACCGGCAGCGGCATTATTGGCATCCTGACCAATTGCCGGCGCAGCTGAGTCTGAGGGAACAGCTTCGCCTTCCTTACCGACCCATGCAATGACTTTGGTTACAGGAACCGTTTCACCGGCCTGGTGCAAAATAGCCAGGATTATTCCGTCGTAATCGGATTCCAGTTCCATGGTGGATTTGTCTGTTTCAATCAGAGCAACAACATCGCCTTTTAAAACTTTATCACCTGTTTTGATATGCCATTCCAGGATAATTCCTTCTTCCATTGCCATGCCTGTTTTCGGCATGATGATTGAATTGGCCATGTATCAAACTCCTTTCACCGGGAAAATCATAACATTATAATGCCATTGTATCATTATAACAATGATTCGATTGCAGCGATAATCTTTTCTTCTGTCGGCACCACCTGTGCTTCCAGATGCGGATTATAGGGGATGGGAACATCAAGTCCGCCGAGACGCCGGATTGGCGCATCAAGGTAAAAGAAAGCGTCGCTGTCTGCAATTACACTGGCAATCTCAGCTCCGTATCCTCCGGTTTGACACGCTTCGTATACAATAAGGCATTTACCGGTTTTCTTTACCGAGTCGACAAGTGTTTCCTTATCCATCGGTACAAGGGTACGAACATCAACCACTTCCACATCAATGCCCCTGGTCACGGCCATGCCTTCTGCCACTTTCAGACAGCGGGGAACCATACGGCCGTAGGTAATAATGGTCAGATCTTTACCGTTTCGTTTAACATCGGCTTTACCCAGTGGAATTTCATAGCTTTCTTCCGGAACAGGACCTTTGGTACGGTAGAGGAGTTTTTGCTCCAAAAAAACCACCGGATTGGGATCATAAATTGAAGCTACCAAAAGGCCTTTTGCATCGTAGGGAGTGGAAGGTATTACCACTTTAAGGCCTGGAATATTGGTAACCCAGGCTTCAGGGCTTTGACTATGCTGTTCAGCGGCACCGGTTCCCGACCCTGCCGGCGCACGGAGAACCATGGGTACCGAACCCTGCCCGCCGAATTGAAACCGGTTTTTTGCACCCTGGTTAATAAGCTGCTCCATTGCCAGCGTGATAAAATCACTGAACATAATTTCCAAAATGGGCAGCAACCCCGTCATGGCAGCCCCTACCGCACAGCCGGTAATGACTAATTCTGTTATGGGTGTATCCAATACACGTTCCGGACCAAATTCTTCTATCATACCGCGGGAAACTCCGAACGCTCCCCCGTAAATACCAACATCTTCACCAAAAAGAATAATGCGTTTATCCTTCCGCATTTCTTCGCACATAGCCTCTTTTACTGCATCAGCATAGGTAATTTCTCTCATATAAAAACCGCCTCCTAAAGTACATACCCGTTTTTATGCTTTTCATTCCGCATATCTCCTGCCGCATAAACGTCATCAAATATCTTTTCGACGGGAAGTTCGGGAGAAGATTCGGCAAAATGCAGCGCCTCGGCAACATCTTCCTGTGCTTTTTTATCCATGGATTCCAGTTCTGCCTGGGTAAAAATCTTTTCCCCAAGAAGATATTCCCGGTAACGCTTTACAGGGCATTTTTCTTTCCATTGGTTCACTTCTTCTTTAGTCCGGTAAAGCTGGGGGTCGCTTTTGGAATGACCCATCCAGCGGTAGGTATTAAGGACCATGAGCATGGGACCGTTTTTTAACACATATTCCCGGGCCTTTTTGGTTTCTTCATAAATCAGAAGGAGATCGTTTCCGTCAAGAGCAATGCCCTTCATCCCATAAGAAGAAGCGCGTATGGAAATATCGTCAATATTCATGGATTTGTTTACATGGGTGGACATTCCGTAATAGTTATTGGTGCATACAAACAGGACAGGAAGCTGCCATACGGAAGCCAGATTAAGCGATTCATGAAAAGCTCCTTCATTGGAAGCGCCGTCACCAAAAAAACTAACCGTTATATTGGGCCGTTTAAAATATTTCTGGGACAGAGCAGCTCCGGTAGCTACAGGTATTCCTCCTCCTACAACGCCGTTTGCCCCCAGGCTTCCCACGGAAAAGTCTGCAATGTGCATACATCCGCCCTTTCCCTTACAATACCCTGTTTCCTTGCCAAGAAATTCGGCCATCATTTTTTTTATGTCCATGCCTTTGCCTATGGCCTGATTGTGTCCGCGGTGTGTCTGGGTAATCATGTCTTCTTTTTCCAGGGCAGCGCAGACACCGACTCCGGTCGCTTCTTCACCTATACAGAAATGAGCCGTTCCGTGAACTTTCCCTTCTACAAAGAGCCGGGCAGCTGTTTCTTCAAAATTCCGGGTTTGTACCATCATCAGGTAGAGATTCCCGTATTGTTCTTTGGACAGTTTCATTCAAAAAACCTCCTTAAAGGGGTAGATCTTAATGGAAGCCAAAACACCCTGGTTTTATTATATGGCAGTTTTACTTATTTGTCAAATGATAAATAAATAATTAATTTCTTTACATTTGTAACGGAAAAACAATGCCTTTAAGAAAAAATGCACAATATTACCATTACTCAACCTTAAACCGTGAAACTTCCTGGATTAAATGGTCAATACCTTCACGGTTCTTGCCGCTTAACTCGCTGACCTGATGCACCGCAATATTTATCTGTTCAGCACCGCTTGCCATCTCGTTTATTCCCGAAGCAATTTCCTGTGTTGCTTTGTCAAGTTCAGTGCTTTCGCGGATAACCTCGGTGGAACCTTCAAGCATTTCATTGGAGCCTGACTTTACCTGACGGGTTACTTCATTAACTTCGCTTACTCCGTCAAGGATTTGTTTGCTCCCCTCTCCCTGCTCTTCCATTGCATTGCGTATCTGATCTTCCTGATCAGACACAACCTTGACGCTTGAGTCGATAGCCTCAAATCTTTCAAGTACGTTCTCCGTTGATCTGCTTATCTTGTCAATGGAACTTTTTATCTTTTTTAAAACAACACCAATGGTTTTGGACTGTTTGCTGGAGCTCTCCGCCAGTTTGCGGATTTCATCGGCTACTACCGCAAAACCTTTTCCTGATTCCCCGGCGTGAGCCGCTTCAATTGCAGCGTTCATCGAAAGAAGATTGGTCTGACTGGCGATATTTTGCATCATGGAGTTAATCTCCATAAGCCCTTCGGATTCACGGGCGATTTCCTGAATATCCCCCGATACTTCCTGTAATCCGGTACGGCCTACTTCTGACGCTTCCCTCAAGTTTTGTACATTACTGGCATTATTGGCAAGTGTTACGGTAACCGACCGGATATTAGCCACCATTTCCTCAATAGCAGAAGAAGCACGAGCGACATTATTTGTCTGGCTTTCTACCAATCCATCAAGTTTATTGATATTTGTTACAACCTGCTCCATAGTTGCATGTGTTTCGGTTACGCTGGCGCTTTGGTTCAATATGCGGCCTTTGATACTTTGAATATTTGCGGTAATTTCGTTCACAGCGGCAGCGGTCTCGTTCATATTGCTGGCAAGGTCATTGCCAATGTCTGATAACGTTCCTGCTTCTTTTTTGATGATGAGGACAAGATTTTTTATTTTTTCCAGAGTTTTATTGAAGTAGCGTGAAAGGTCTCCAATCTCGTCATTGGAATTGGTAGTTATCTGTCTTGTTAGATCACCTTCTCCCTCGGAAATGTCTTTGAGTGTTTCCGCCACCTTGACGATGGGCTTGGTAGTGTAATGTAATACAAGGTAGACGATTCCTGCCCCTATTAGAATGGCTATCACTGCCGATATAATAGAAAATATGATTACAGTATTAACCTCGCTCAAAACAATATCCATTGCAGTTGCTATCATAATTGTCCATGTTTTATCTGAACTGCCCATCTGGATTGGAACCATGACGATTTCCATATCAGTACGAAGTGCAGGTGAATATGACATACAGTTATACTTCTGTCCATCACGTACCGCATTGCTGGCATCTTCCATATAATCGCCGTATATTGTTTCAACCTCGGTCAACATTTGCCCTACCCGTTCCGGAAAAATGTGCCCTAAAATAAATCCGTTGCTTGCGTAAATTGTCATAGCGCTGATATCATCACTCTCACCTACAGCATTTATTAATGTGGGTTGGATCGCATCAATGGTAAAAAGACATGCTACTCCGGCTACCACTTCATTGGTACGGGGATTAATTACGGGAACCATCATCCTGATTAAATAAGTGTCTTTTCCGTTTACCGTTCTGGGGATAGGATGTTCCATGCGGTCGTTCCGTGCATTAGGTCCGTTAATAAAAGCCATAGTTGGGTCTATATCGCCGGTTACCCGGCTTGTTATTTGTCCGGTTTCCCTTGTGATGTTCATTCCATACTGCCCTGTTGGACTGGAACCTGTTCTGCCTATGTACTGGCTGTCCATACCGTCAAGGGCGTTGGGTTTCCAGACTGTATAAAGTGTAATCATATTCACTTCTGAAACGATACATCCATTCAGCATATCATCGAAGCGATCCCTTCTCTCGGCTGCAGGTATATTCTCATATTCAGCCATAATATTTGCCAATGTACGCAGTACCCTGAAATTACCGTCCGTTCTGCCTTTCCAGTATTCAGCCTGCCGGGCTGCCATTAGCTCAATGATCTCTTTACTGTCGTTAACGATAACGGTCGTTGCTTCGCGGATCAGTATTACAGTAATTCCCGTTACAATAACCGTGACGATGGCGATCACCATAAGGCTCAATTTTATTTTAAGTTTCATGTTTTTTCCTTTTTTATTTTTAATAAATACCCATCATAATAAGAAATGTTAGAGGGTAAAATAAATACTTATATTCCGGTTAATTATACATACTATCAGGTGTTTTTCATAGCTAAATTTTTAGATTTAGTTCATAAAATACCGGTCATCTTGCCTTTAGGAACTCCAGAATTTCTTTGCCGGTGGGCGGACAGCCCGGACATGAAGCGGAAAAGCCGGCGGTACAATAGCCCACTCCCAGCGTCCCTTTCTTTCCGCGGAAACCCTGGCCTATACATACCTGTGCAAGCCGGTCCCTCCTTGTTCTGTCAAGCCGTGAAAGTGCAAATATTAGTCCGGCATAACAGGCGCTGCAGGCATCCTCTTCCCTTACTTTAGCCGAAAGCTGCTTTGTCTTTCCCGTGGGTAATGGCGCCGGAGATACGTCGGAATTTTTATTGAGTTCCCTTAGTTTAACCGGTCCTGAAACACCAACACCCAGTTTTTCCGCTAATCCGATATAGGGGATTTCTTCGATCCTGTAGCCCATAAGAGAAGCGGCCCAGGCGTCACATAGTACCGGGTCTCTGGCAGCAAAAATCCGGCCTCCGTACAAGGGGTTTCCCCCTTCTTCAAAATCCGGGTCCCCGCATATCCCGTCTGCCACAATAAAATCATTCCGTACTTTTGTATTAAGATGGGCTATGGGCTTATGCAGACCCATGCCGTGAAACCGCCGTTTTTCCCTGTCGCTGATAACGCCCTTGT
>Ga0082212_10010073_pt1 | contig 12137 bp, 10 predicted proteins | sample TergutNt197P3_FD_71548 | JGI IMG/M metagenome (GOLD analysis project Ga0082212, IMG submission 71548) | Neocapritermes taracua P3 segment gut microbial communities from Petit-Saut dam, French Guiana - Nt197 P3 | ecosystem: Host-associated > Arthropoda: Insects > Digestive system > Gut ... | reverse complement strand
GAACAATTGAGCCGGCAGCCCACCTCTGCTCCCCCCCTCCCCCGTCCGTGTGTCGCCCTCCCCCCCCTCCTGGTCCTGGAGAACCACCCGATTCATCCTCGACTCCTGCCCCCGGAAAGACTCATAGAGATCTTCCCCCGCCAGCCGGCAAGCCGGGCACGCCCCAAAAGGAATCCGCACCACCACACCCCTCTCATACGTCATGGTATGCTGGGACATCATCAACACAGTCCCGCCGCAATCCGCACAAGGCCGAACATACTCCCGGCGCTTCTCCTTAAAACACTCCGTATCATAAAAAACCCCAAACTCCCGGAAAAACCAATTCTCCGACGGCAAAAAACTCTCCGACACCCGCCGCCACTGCGGCCGCACCCCCGCGCGCTCAGCCTCCATCCCGCGAAAATACTCCCGCACAGCCCTTCCCGAAATCTCCTCCCGGGGCACATCACAAGGCTCCCTGACCCCCGAATAGTCCTCCCCGCACAGAGCCAGGAAAATCGCCATATTCACATAAGGCAAAGCCCCCTGAATCGCATAACCCCCCTCCAGCACCGCCAAATCCGGCCGCAGCAACTCCGTCATCTTGCCATATCCCTGAGCCGTCACATTCATCGCCGCCAGCGGATCCGTAAAGTGATTATCCTGCCCCGCCGAATTAATCACAAAATCCGGCTCAAACTCCTCCAACACAGGCAGCACAATCTCCCGCACAGCATACAAGACCCCCTCATCCCCCATCCCCGGCGGCAGCGGAATATTCACCGTCGCGCCCCAGGCATTAGGCCCCCCCTGTTCCCGCACAGCGCCCGTCCCCGGAAACAAAGTCCGCCCATCCTGATGCAGCGAAATAAACAGCACATTCGGATCATGAAAAAAAACATCCTGAGACCCATCCCCATGATGCACATCCGTATCCACAACAGCAATCCTGCCCACACCATGGCGAGCCCGGAGCTCATTCGCCACAATCGCCACATTATTCAGCGTACAAAACCCCCGGTTTCCCCAAACCAAAGCCCCCGCGTGATGCCCCGGCGGCCGCACCAGCGCGAATCCATTGACAATCTCCCCGCGGCCCCACGCCTCCGCCAACACCACCGCACTGCCCGCCGCAATCAAATGCGCCTCCAAACTATGATCCCGCGGCTCCGGCAAAACCACCTGAGCCCGGGCCACCACATCCAAAGGACACAGCGCCGGCGCATATTGCCGCACCTGAGGAAAGTCCAGAACCCCCTCCTCAAACATCTGTTCCTGAGTGTACAACAACCGCTCTTCCCGCTCCGGATGCCGTTCCCCCAAGGACCAGTCAAAAGCCGGAAAAAAGAGAATCCCCGTTTTATTCATAGGTTCTCACCCTCCCCAAGACCCCGACAGGCATATGCATCGCCCCTTGGACAATCTGGCCCACCGTCCACGAATCCTCCACCTGGGGAAAATAAGAAAAATCATCAACCTCAACCCCCGCTCCCAGCTCCAACCCCATATCCCGCGCCCGCCTCTCCATAACCCCACGCAAGAACTCCACCGCGTCCTCATGAGGCCGCTTGCACCCCGTCCATTTTCCCTGTTCCCCCGTCTCTTCAATCCGATACTGCCCCAATAGCGTATCCAAATGCAGCGTTGACGAGAATGACGGGCGCGCCAGAGCCGATCCCAGAGCATTGGTACTCTGAGCATGTTCAGCCAGTTCAACCCTCAAAGACATGCGCCGGGCAAAAGCCTCAGCCAAAGCCAACGCGCTGCCCCCACTCAGCTGCACATACAAATCCCGTTTCGACTCATGGCACAGCACCTCCCAAACCCGATACGCCGGCTCGTCCTCCCACTCACAATGCAACGCCTTCATGGCCTCATGAATTTTCAGAGTCATCTCCGTAATAATACCCTCCGCCAACGCCGTCACCTCCTGAACCGACCCCCGGCCCTCAGGCAAAACCCGCAGCAGAGCCTCCTCCGCCCTCTGCCGGTCGCCATGATCCGTCAAGTTCAGATAGCGCATCGCATCCGTCGGCGTCAGCGCCGGCCCGCCCAAACAAGAGGCCGGACCCTCACGGCTCTCCGCCAAGCTAATCTTCCCCTCCGCAAAACACACCGTAGAATCGCCCCCCACAGGCGCCGACCGCACCGCCAGAGAACGCACATTGGTCGTATAGGCGCCAATACACGCCCCCCGGGCCCCCAACAACGGGACCCCCGACAGCACCGCTCCAATATCGGTAGTCGTCCCCCCAATATTCACCACAAAGAACGACTCCTGCCCCTCCGTCTGAGCCAGAGCCCCCAACACACTTGCCGCCGGGCCCGAGTAAATCGTTTGCACCGCCGAAGCCTTCTCAATGGGCAGCATACCCCCATCCGCTTTCAGCACTGATACAGGCGCCGCATACCCTCGCACCCGCACAGCCTCCTGCAATCCCTGAGAAAACTCCTCATAGATCCGGCGTGTCGCCAGATCCAAATAACTGGTTTGAACCCTGCGATAAAAATTAATCTGTCCCCATTCATGGCCCAAAGCAAAGCGCGCCTGCGGCACTTCTTTCCGCAAAAAAGCCGCCAGCTGCTCCTCGAAAATCTTATTGCGATGAGAAAACTTACTGACAATACACACCAGGGGAGACTCCGGCAAATCCGCACACTTAAGTTTTTCCGCCAGTTCCCGCCACTCCTTAAGGTCAGGCTCACGCACCACACGCCCACGGAAATCCATCTCCCCACTCAACGTATGAAAGGCAAAGGGCCATTTGAACGATCCCGGCACGATCCCCGATCCTGGGAAAAGAACCAGTTCCACCCGAGACAGCTTCTCCTGAACAATAGCATTGGTTGCCAGAGTGGTACTCACCGTAATTCTGTCCACATGCCGGGCATCCTTAGCATCAAGACTGTCCAAAGCCCTGAGGACAGTTCCCAGAATATCCTGTTCCTCCGTCCTGACTTTTCCAACACTCTCAATCGTCTCCCCCTGCAAAAGGACAATATCTGTGAACGTTCCACCCACATCCAAACCAATGCATTTTCTCATATCTCCCGCCCCCATTTTAGGGTCAGCCATTTTAGGATCAGCTTTTCAGGATCAGCCTTTCAGGATCAGCCTTTCAGGATCAGCCTTTTAGGGTCAGCCTTTTAGGGTCAGCTTTGTTTCGCGGCAAAAGCGCTGAGAATCTGAGTGCGAATATCTTCCGCCCCATTAGGGCTGTTAGGCAAAAAGATTGCGTGGTTACCATTTTTAGCAAAAGTATTCATCGCATCCAGATACTGCTCCGTCAGAAGAATGCTCATGATATCCTTCTCACTCAATCCGTTGTTTTTCAGTTCACTGAACGATGCACTCAACCCATCCACAATCGCCTTGCGCTGATTCGCAATCCCCACACCGTGGAGACGATCCTTCTCCGCCTCAGCTTCGGCAGCCGTAACCACTTTAATTTTATCCGCGTTAGCCAGCTCCTGGGCCGCATGGCGCTGCCGTTGAGCCGCGTTGATGGCATTCATGGAATTTTTCACTTCTTGAGCCGGCTCAATAGACGTAATCAGGGTTTTGATAATAATATACCCATAATAGGACATTTCGCTGGAGACTGTGTTAAAAACATCCTGGGCGATATCATCCTTCTTTTCATAGGATTCGTCAAGGGTATACTTGGGCAAGGAAGAACGAATCGCATCCTCCACATAGGATCTGATTTGAGCAATAGGCGCCGCAAGCCTGTAATAGGCATCAATCACCTTTTGCGGATCCACCTGAAACTGCACCGCAAGGCTGAGATGGACAAAGACATTATCCTTCGTTTTGGTTTCAATAGCGATATTGTTCTGTTGAATCCGCAGCGGAACCCGGCTCACAATCCGATCAATGCCAAAAGGTGCACGCGCACGCAATCCAGCCACTGTTGCCCGGTGAAACTTGCCAAAACGCTCAACCACTGCCACAGTCTGCTGCTGAACGATATACAAGGTCGTGAAGAAAATAATAAGTCCGCCCAGTATGACACATACAATGAAAAGCCATAATCCGCCCATGTCTCAATCCCTGCCTTTTTTATCTTTAATTATAGCGAAATGCACGAAAAAAAACAACCGTTTATGAGGCGATATTATTGGATATAAAAGAGTAGAATTTTTTCCGGCTTTCTGTTATGATATCTGTAACCCGTAGTAAAAGAAAGATTTCTGGAGGATATTTCCTTCTTTTATCGTTTTATAGTATTTCGTGTCTCATCACATACAAATTTGATATCCTGTTCATGAGCAACACTGCAAAGGAGAAACATATGATTCAAAAAGATCGTTCCGGATTCGTTGAAGTCTTTATGGTTGAACTGCTTTTTCGAAAAAAACCCTATATTGACCGCACTCTTCTTAACCGCAAAATGCTTCCATACATTTCGAAAGATGCTCAACAAACACAGGGTTGGGAAGAGGCTGATATCGAAAATACTTTTATCTATTTTCATACTGATCAAGAAACATTTGATAATAAAACCCCTCAGACCTGTGTCATGCCCCATCCGGTAGATATTTCCATCGAGCGCTACCACGACAGTCTGCAACAATCTTGGCACTGGCCTCAAGCTGAAAATATTGTGCGTGAATGCACATATGGTCTTCTGGTCACGGATTTTATGGCGTATTCCCTTTTTTATAAGGATCGCCTAACCCTTTTCCAAAATGCTTTGAATGCGATTTTAGAGACCGCACCTTGTGACGCTATATATTGGAATTCAAGCCAAAAGCTTCTCGATCCTGCAAAATACCTGGAAGCTCTTGACTATGAAGAGGTTCTCTATGGTCCCGTCAACCTGCGCCTGTTCAATGTTGAAAACCCTGAACAGTCCAAACTCAGCCAAAAACAAATCGTTATGGATACCTGCGGTCTGGCCGCATTAGGGCTGCCCGATCTCCAATGTCACTTCTATGCCCCCGATAACCCTAGAGTTCCCTCTTCCCAGCAGGGCGCCCTGATTTCCAATGTGCGTGGTTTTCTTCTCGATATGCTCTATTATCTGTATGACAAAGGCAATGTTATTGAAGATGGTGAGATTTGCGAACTCATGGATCAACACCCCTGGCAGTGCGAACACCAGCACTCCTTGATCCCCCCTGACAGATTCGTTATTGACCTGAATCCCGGCCCTCCTCTGTATGCAGGCAAACAGCAGCGCGGGTTTAATGTGGCCCGCTGACCCCCCTAATGCGGGCTTTGCCCGCAAGTGGTCAGTGATCAGTGGTTAGTGGTCAGTATTGGATTTTCTTGTTTTTTGTTGACACTTCGCGTCTGTAAGTTACTAAGCCTCGAACAAAGGGCGAACATTTTATAGGCAGCGACTTCTGAAGAAATTCCTGAGCGACGCAGTATGCGTTGCTCAGGAATTTCTTGGCATGGAGCGTGTTAGGGGCAGCTTCATTCCTCGCCAGTCCCTAAGGCTTATACTGCGCCGGGTTGATGTATCTGATGGTTCCATCCGTATTGGTAAAGATTTCGTAATGCAAGTGCGGACCTGATGAATTCCCTGTATTTCCTGTATCCGCAATTCTCTGGCCCCGGCTCACAGTCTCCCCCACCGCAACATGTATCTTATTCAAGTGAGCATAGCGGGTTCCGACACCGTCCCCATGGTCAATAACAATGGTATTGCCATACCCTCCGCCCCAGCCTGCCACAATCACAACACCCCCGGCTGATGCGTAACACGGGTTTCCTATCGGAAGCCCCACATCGATCCCGTTATGATTCGGTCTTTGGGCGGTTCTGAACCCCGACGTAATTGTACCTGAATCAACGGGCCACCTTATCTTGGGAATCGAACCCGACCCTTGCGCGATTTTCGACCCGGCTCTATATCCGGTTCCCTCGTAAATGATTTTTGTCACAGGTTCTTTTTTTCTGTTTTCTGTGATATATTCCTTATCTTCCTCAGCCACAACACCATTCTTGGAAATATACCTGTACTTCACATCCTTGGCGCCCAGTTCCCCTTCCTGGTGCACAACCGTTTTATTCTGAGCAACCATTTTCTTTTCCGTCTCAAAGGGAATATCTTCAGTGGTAGAACGTTCTCCTTCCACAATCACAGTCACATAAGGTTTTTCCTCAACCAGCTTCAAAACCGCCCCGTTTGTCAACTCCTCTCCCGCCTCCGCTGTTAATCCCGGATTTTCAGCCAAGATCTCATCCAGAGTGGTGTTATACTCTTGCGCGATGTCCTGCAAAGTATCCCCTTCAACCACTGTGTGTTCAACAGCGCGGAGCCTCCCTTCGGTCAAGGCCTTCTTGGCTTCCTCCCTGGTCTTCATGCTCAGGGGCGGAGCTTTTTCCTCCACAATATCAACAGCCTCCAGGAAATCAACAGATTTGACATTATTGGTGTCGGAACGAGCGGCATAACGCTCTTTCAGGTCCTCCAAAACCTCTTCAGCATCTTCTTGAGTCGGTAACACAATAGCTATATCCTCATTCACTCTAATCCCATATCCGGGAATATAGGTTTTTACATATTGAGCAATATCCTCGGCAGAGGCTTGGTTTTCCTCAAAGGTCTTCCTGTCAACCCGAAGACGTAAATATGTGACCTTATCATCCGACATCACATTAATAGTGTCATCCTTCCCTTCCCCCAAGGTATGGATCGCACTATTAACAATACTCCGGGCATCCTCGTCCGAAGCGGTATACCCGAATTGTTTTTCATTAACGACAATTTTCACAACAGATACTGTCAAGGCTTGATAAGCGATAAATCCGATCAATGCCAGCGAGACTACACCAAAAGTCACAAAAACCCTTGCAGATAACCAAGGCAATGTACTCAAGCGCATACGGCGAGAGGAAGATTCTTGTGCTGTTTCCAGCGCAACCGCCCCAGCCGCTTTCCCCGCTCTACGGGATTTTGGCGGAAGGATCACCGGCTGAACCCTTGAAGATGCTTTGCGGGACATTCCCTTAGACACACCCTGCGGTGCGTGTTGGGATCTTCTTTCTTGCGGCCCTCGCGGCATCCTTTGCGGTATTTCCCGGCCTGCTCCTCGCGGCGTCCCTTGGGGCCTTCCACGAGACACATCTTGAGCCGTTCCTCCCGGCGCCCTCTGCGGATTTCCTTGAGACCTTTCTTGGGGCGTTCCTCGCGGCGCTCCTTTAGGTATTCCACGAGACACGTCTTCAGCTGTTCTTCGCGGCACCCTCCGCGGGTTTCCTCGTGGCATTTCTTGGGCTGTTCCTCGCGGCGCTCTCTGCGATGTCCTCCAGGATGCTTCTTGGGATCTCCCTTGAGACACGTCTTGAGGCGTTTCCCGTGATGCATCTGAAGGGGTTCTTCCGGGCGGATAACCTGACCGAGCATGATAAGCATTTTTTGAAGAGTCGCGAGTAGGCCCAGGCTTCCTAGCCGATCTCTCCATTCTTTCCATGTATACTTCCCATCCTCCCTTAATATAATGTGATACTGGGTCGCATCAAGAAGCCATCACACTATAATATATATGTACATGTATTATACCAAAAAAAATTGACCAATGGAAGCGAAAAATATATTTTTCACCAAAAATAATAAATAAAATATTAAATGACGAATCATTTTGCCTGCCTTTGTGCAAAATGATTCGTCTTGCAACAGCCTCTTTAAGCCCTTTGTACCATAGCCTGTTTCACTTAGGGACTGCCCCTTAGGGACTGCCCCTTAGGGACTGCCGCTTAACGGTAAACCTCCGGATCCACATATCTGAGAGTTCCATCTGTGTTAATAATGATCTCAAAATGCAGGTGCGCCCCTGTTGAGTTCCCCGTATTTCCCGTGGCGGCAATCTTCTGGCCTTGGGAGATCTGTTGTCCTACCGAAACACTCATCACTGACAAATGGGCGTAGCGGGTTCCGACACCGTTACCATGATCTACAACAATTTGGTTCCCATACCCCCCATTCCATGACGCAGAAACAATTTTGCCAGACGCCGCAGCGTAACAAGGCGTCCCTTCCGGAACCCCCACATCTGTTCCTGTATGATTGGGTCTGGACGGATTCTTCGCCCCAAAGGCCGATGTGATACTCCCCGTATCCAGGGGCCATCTTATCTGGGGCACCGTACCTGAGCCCCGCGCGATGTTTGCGGAACCACCGCCGGCCAGACGAAAACTCGCTTGAGTCCCTTCAATAATAATCTCTGTCACAGGATCTTTCGTGATCTCTTCTGAAATCACATCTTTCCGGGTTATGGCGCCGTTTCTCTTCACATACGTGTACGTTATATCCTTAGCACCGGGCTGCCCTTCCTGTTGAACCTTGGCCGTTTTCTGGGCAACTTTAGCATCCTTGACTGTTTGAGTTTCGTAAGCAATATCTTCAGTAGTTGAACACAAGCCCTCCACCACCACATTCAGGTAAGGCTGAACAACAACCAGCTTGACGGACGTCCCGGCCGTCAGAGGGCTTTCTGGTGTCAGCCCTTTGTTTTCAGCCACAATGGCGTCCACAGAAGTATTATTTTTCCGCGCAACATCTTGTAAGGTTTCCCCTTCAGCCACGACATAGTCAATACCCTGTGGCTTTCCCTCAAGTAAGGCTTGCATAGCCTCTTCCTGGCCCTTGATCTTCAGCGGCTGGGCTTTGGTCTCAACCACCTTGACAGCTTCCTCGTAGTACACAGTATTGACACTATTGTCCTTTGAAGGGGCAGCGTAATGCGCTTGCAACTCCTCCAGCACAGCTTGAGCTTCCTCATTGCTGGAGAGAATAATATCCACATTATCATTGACACTGATTCCGTATCCCGGAACATAGGTTGTCACATACTGAGCAATGTCGTCAGAAGTCGCTTGGTGTTCCTCAAATGTTTTTTTGTCAACCCGCAGGCTCACATACGTAATCTTATCGTCAGTTTTTGTGTTGACATCTGTATTGACTTCTTCCCCCAAAGTATGCACTGCGCTCTCCACCACATTCTCAGCCTCATCGATAGAAGCGCTATACCCAAAAGTCTTCTCATTAACGACAATTTTTACAACCGGTACCGTCTGAGCCCTGTAGGCAATCAATCCCGTCAGAGCCACAAGGGTCACGAAAAAAGTCACAATAACTCTGACAGACACCCAAGGCAGTGCGTGTATACGCATGCGGCGGAACAAGGAACTCATCCCATTCTTTTCTTTGTGTTCTCTTCCAGGCTGACAGCGTGACCAGGGGCCGGCGGTGTTCGTGGCAGCGTCTTGAGCGGGCTTCATTCCTGAGTCTGATGCAGGCCTTACCCTCGACTTAACCCTTCTCTCCATTGGAACCTCCTAACTCCTTCCGGCTGAAGGAATATCAGCTGAAAAGTTTGATCAAGAGTATTATACTAAAAAACGCCTCTCGATGGAAGAAAAAATATATAGTAATAATGAAATAAAAATAGGAAAACTCTCGCTAAAGAGGACTTCCCTGACCGATCTGTCTCTTTTGCTTACTTTTGTTCTCTTTTGTATAGCTTGGGCTTACTTCAGCCTCATCCCAAATTTCTCTTCAACTTATTAAAAAAAGAAACAATGCCGCCCTGTTGTTCAAAAACCGATTCCTTGCCTAATAACGACCGTGCAATAGATTCAATCTGCTGTGAAAACTCAATGTCCGGATAGAGCGCAGAGGCAATTTCCCGAGACTTCAGAGATTTACTCACACGTTTGTCGTCAAAGATCCAGCCCAGATATTCAGGGCGTTTGAGAAGAAATTCGGAAACAGCATAGATGAATTTTTCTGTGCTTTTTTTGGCCTCTTGTTCCGATTCGCACATGTTAAAAACAAGCTTGGGTGAAATCATCTTGTTCCGCGAATAGAGAACTTTGGTAATCGCAAAAGTATCCAACATCGCATGAGGTTCAGGTGTTGTTACAAGTATAATATCGTCTGCCGCCTCCAAGAACTTTAATACAAGCTCAGAAATTCCCGCGCCTGTATCAACGATGAGATAGTCGCAGACCCGCTCTAACTGAATAAATCCGGATAGAATCCGATTAAACTGCAATGGGCTGAGATTCGTAAAAGCGACGATGCCGCTGGATCCTGGAATAACTTTGATCCCGAGAGGTCCTTCTGCCAAAATATCAGGAATCTGACAATCCCCTTTGAGGACATGTGTCAAATTATATCGGCACTTCATATTCAACAGGACTTCGATGTTGGCCATGCCAATATCTGCATCCATCACCACAACTTTATGTCCCATTTTTTGTAAACTCACAGCCAAGTTGATGGCCAGTGTGGTTTTCCCAACGCCCCCCTTACCGCTGCCAATAGCAATAACCCGGGTTTTTTTCCGCGGATTCTGATCCCGCAGAGTCGGTAAATTGGTACACCACACCTGCCGGGTGACTTGCCGGTCAATAACTTCCGAATACATCCCTTTGGCAGAGGCCGGTTCCATCCATTGCACCGATGTCCCCACAGGGAGCATCAACAGATACCCTTTGTGAAGTGTGAGCGCGAGTTCCAGCCTGTCCTTATGGACATTCACAATATGAGTTTTGTATATGTCCCGATAAAGTTCCGCATCAGTGGAAAAAACCACGTTTTGGTTCGGATACAATCTGATGTCCATCTGATGCCCCCTTGAAGTGTATGCAAGATTGATTCTGATGAAAAAGCCACTTCTAAATTTCTACAATTTCTTTTCTTTTTCCTGCTTGATCGATCCTCTTTTTGAACTAAGGGACTGTAACTAAATAACTTTGCAGAAAGAATAAAAATGCGATCTCTTCGCATTTTTTATTCTTTCTGCCGCATCCCCGCGGCCGTTCCAAGAAATTATGAGGCCAAATAATATTTTGAGACAAAAGTTTTATAAATAAGCATATCACGTACCTCGGAATATAAGGGGACATACCAGCCTAACAAACAAGCTTTCATATAATCATTGTGAAAATAATACAACTCGTTCTCCGTTTGGCACAATGAGCCTTTTTTAATTTTGATCTTGCCATCTTTACCCTTCACTGTGTAAGTCTTACGCACTGTATCATTCTCCTTCCTATTTTCCTTCCTATTTGGGTGTGATTCTTTATTTAAGTCTTTTAAATCTTTCGCGGTTCTTCACTTCAGCCTCCTTTCTGTGTTTATTTGACCCTTCAATAATGTAACCGGCGTTTCTGGTCAACACGTACTCATAGGGCCATAACCTTTTCAGTGAGCCTTTTTTCACAATTATACCATATGTATTTCTAGAATTATATATATAATTATTGGTAAAAATGAAATTAATATGCCTCTAAGCAAAGCCAACAAAGTTGATAAAGCAACAGGCATGAACTACTGATCACTGACCACTTGCGGGCAAAGCCCGCATTAGAGAAAAGGAAGGTTGGCGAAGGAGGGAACCCGGAAGAGACGGCGAAGTTCTACTGGGACGGGAACCGGCTGCTGGCAGAAGACCGCGATGGGCAGGTTTACCTGTATGAGCCGGGGAGCTTCGTACCGCTGGCTCTGGTGAGGTCAGAGGCGGTAGATATTACGCCGAAACGTAAGGCAGGGGCGCTGCCTGCATTACAATTTATTTCGGTATTATGAGGAGATGATTCGCATGAATTTATACGAAAGTTCTTCAGTTCGTTTTAGCTTCTTGTCAATTAGTCTTGACGATTTGGTACAGATATTTAGGCAACACATGAACTTTCCTCCGCACTTTATGAGTATAGGAGAAAACCGTCTTGAGTCTGTAATTAACGAAACGAACAAGGAATGTCCTCAAAATAGAGGAGGGGCAGGTTATAAGGCCTTGTTTTATCGCTGCCAATCGAATGATGGCATAATAACTCCAGATTAAGCCCCGCGCTATGCAGTTCGGGAGATACTCAAAAAGTTGTGTGAGTATAAGAACATGGAGATAGTGGCGGGCAATGTATTCATGATATTGTTGATTATCATTAAAAGGAGGTCTCTAATGTCCTATTGGGAGTATCGAATTATACGCAAAAATGGAGAGTTTGGTATTTTTGAGGCTTATTTTCGAGATGATGGAGGGTTAGAGGGGTTTAGTGAAAATCCGGTTTCTCCAAGAGGAGATACGTTAAACGAGTTAATTGAAGATTTGGTAGATCGATATTCAAAATCTATTGACAAACCCATTCTTGAATGGAAAGAAAAATAAAAAGGAATAATAGGGGACGTTGATCC